>Ga0105102_10000300_pt1 | contig 14231 bp, 14 predicted proteins | sample PPLLaktember2015_FD_87032 | JGI IMG/M metagenome (GOLD analysis project Ga0105102, IMG submission 87032) | Freshwater sediment microbial communities from Prairie Pothole Lake near Jamestown, North Dakota, USA - PPLs Lake P7 Core (6) Depth... | ecosystem: Environmental > Aquatic > Freshwater >...
CAGGGATGTACAATTCACTCTTTCACTATTCACTAATCACAATTTTCTCATATCTCATATCTCAATACTCAATACTTTATCCTTTGTCCTTTATCCTTGCCTGCGGCAAGCAGGCCTTTTTCTTTGAGACCAGGATTTAAAATCCGTATTAACAACACTATTTCACTATTTCACTATTCACAATTTCACTCATCATTTAACATTCAAATCACTTTTGCCTTTTTCCTTTTACCTTTTTACATCTTTATCCTTTGTCCTTTATCCTTGCCTGCGACAGCAGGCTTTGTCCTTGCCTGCGGCAGCAGGCCTATTACTTCGGGATTTCTAATATGGTTTGTTATTCTATAAAAAAAAGCCAACGGAAAAATGACTTAACCGTTGGCTTTAAATGAATTTAAGGTATATGCTTATTTCAGCTCAAATACTACCTTATCCAGATTATCACTGAATGCAAATGGAGATTGGTATTCTTTACGAACAACAGAGCCTCCATTATCAATACCCACATCAAATGGTTCTGAAAGCGAGTACTTACTCAATACCACCTTATCAATAGTTCCTTCTCCAACCTGTACGCCATCAATAAACAGCGTTCCTTTTGCAGTTGGCGTAGTGGGTGAAGCACCAGGCACCACTTCATACACAAATTTCACCTCATGTTTACCGGCAGTCAAGGGCTTACTGGATTTGATAAAATAATAATTTTCATCAAAATAATTGTAACCATAGATTACAACATTATTTTTCACATATAAACTGTAGCCGGAAAAATAACCACCGCAGGCAGTGATAACGCCATCGGTTTTACCATCGGTTTCCATTGTGGCAGTTATGCTATGACTGACATTTTTTACCGGTGGAGAGGCAGCTTCTGCAATAAACTCAGCTCCAGGAGTATAATAGGTAAGTACTTTCTCTGATGGAGGGTGAATACGGGCAGTAACATTTGCCAGTCGGAAGTTAAGGTCATCGTATAGCGGATAAACATTGTATTTCCATGCTTCATCATCAAATTTCTTTTTCAGCTCTTCTAATTTAGCCGGATTCGCTTTGGCCAGATTATTAGTTTCTGTTGGGTCTTCAATGATGTTATACAATTCCCACTCGTCTGTTTCAAAATCAAATGTTCCTCCTATTACCCATGGCATACGTCCTCCGTGCAATGCCACAGCTTTCCAACCGTTATCATAGATTGCGCGGTTGCCCAATTGCTCATAATATTGTACAGGGTGATTGGTTGGTGCTTTGGCATCATCAAAGGAATATTTCATGCTTACACCATCAAATGGCATTTGTTCCACACCATCTACTTCCTTTTGAAACCCAACACCTGAAACGTCCATGATAGTAGGAATAATATCAATGATGTGGTGATATTGTGTACGGATCGCACCTTTGTCTTTGATACCTTTTGGCCAATGAACAATTAAGGCATCTGTTGAACCTCCATTGTGTACTGTTTGTTTAAAATACTTGAATGGTGTATTACCTGCAGCAGCCCAGCCGGCATGGTAGTGGTTGTCCGTTTCTGCTGTACCCCACTGATCATAAAACTTCATGTTCTCTTCATGCGGCGTTAATCCTATACCATTCAAAACGAACATTTCATTGTGTGATCCTTCCAATCCGCCTTCTCCACTGCTGCCATTATCGGAAGTAACGAAAATTATCGTGTTGTCTAATTGGCCTGTCCTTTCCATAGTAGCAATAATGCGTCCAATTTCGTAGTCGGCTTCTGTGAGTGCAGCAGCAGCGGCTTCCATTTGACGGGCATACATCTTTCTTTTGTCGGCAGGAACGGTATTCCAGGCAGGAATATCAGGTGGCAGCTGTGCCAACTTGGTTCCCGGTTTCATAATTCCTTTTTCAATCTGATTTTTCAATATCTGTTCACGGGCAGCATCCCAGCCCATATCAAATTTTCCTTTGTACATATCAAGATATTTCTTGGATGCATGATGAGGTGCATGTAGTGTTGCCGTAGCATGGAACATCATAAATGGTTTGTCAGGTGAAATAGACTGATGTGCAGTTAACCAGTATATCGCCCGATCAGCCATATCTGTATTGATATTATAATCCGGTTTGCCCACCGCCGGAGTGGTTGGCCAATGGTCTTCATACATTACCGGTGCAAAATTGTGAATATCTGCAGCCATAAATCCATAATAATGATCGAAGCCTTCTTCACTTGCCCAACCATTAAACGGACCGCTGCCGGTTACTTCCCAAAGTGGTGTATGATCCCATTTGCCAAGAGCATAGGTACCATATCCATTTTCCTGCAACATCTTGGCACCGCTTGCCGCAGTTTCAGGAATCATGCCATTGTAACCCGGAAATCCCATCGCTGTAAGTGCATGACTACCCAAACCAATTGAATGGTGATTACGACCAGCCATCAATGCGGCGCGGGAAGGAGAACATAAAGCCGTGGTATGGAAATTCGTATAGTTCAACCCATTGGCAGCAAGCTTGTCGAGGTTTGGGGTTGCAATCAAGCCGCCATTGGCACCTAATTGCCCAAAGCCCACATCATCCAAAAGGATAATTAATACATTCGGGGCGCCTGCCGGAGCTTTAACCCGTTCGGGCCAGTCTTCTTTTGAGTCCGCATAGGATTTTGCAATTTTTCCATTGAAGCCTGCTAAGCGGGGATCATCCGCAGATTTTTCTTTTTCCTGTTCTGTTGCCTGTTGATTACAACTGAACATAAAGACTGCAAATACAGCAATCAAAAGTAACGTGATTTTGTTTTTTTTGTGGTTGTTCATTTGAGTAATTTTTTGGGGTTTAAATAGATAATGCCAAAATAACAAAATTTTCATAAACTCGTAATAAACTGTTTAAATTTTATACATATGACTAGCTTGAATACTAGGAATAACTCAATATCATTGGCAATCATGGGGTGACCAAGCTTACAGCAGAAATCAACAAACCGAAATTATCAATAAACCAAATCATTTATGGAAAATTACATAGTCTGTAAACCACTGGTAAAACCAAAAACCAAAAAACAAAAAAGAAAACACAAACCTCATTCAAAAATTCTGAAACGGCGGGTATTAAAAATCAGTCACCCCGCGAGGCATCGCGGGGCTACGTGTTGCAATTTCCTTCAAGATTACTTTTTCCCTGCCTGCCGGCAGGCTTTTTTCTTTGAGGCCAAGTTGAAAATCCTTACTAATCAGTATTTCACTATTGACCGTATAACCGTATAACCGTATCACCACATAAGCAAAAGCTCCCCTCCTCATAGGAGGGGTGGCACGAAGTGCCGGGGTGGTCTTGAATGTTTCTGTTTCCAGGAATGTTACCCGAAGTTTGCAACTTCGGTTTCTCTCTCTTCTTTTACTCCTGCATATCTATTTGTTTTGGTAGTCGTGATATGCTTCGCAGTTGTCTTGAAACAAAAGAAGCAATCCCGAAGCCTCGGGACAAGGCTGCAAAGAAAAAACCAGCTTTTGGCTTGAATTTCAACCTGCATCAATGCCAAGTGCGGCGGAGTGATCTTCTCATAGCCAATCGAAGCTTCTCCGTCATACTAAGCCTTGATTTTGATCGCAGCACTTTTTTCTTTGAGGCCTGATTTTAAATACGTTACAGGGTTTTAAATCCGTATTAACATCACTATTTCACTATTCACAATTCTCACATTCATCACTCATAATTCAACATTCATCACTTTTCAAACTTTTTCCTTTTTACTTTTTCCTTTTTACTTCTTTTTCCTTTGTCCCTGCCGGCAGGCAGGCTTTATCCTTTGTCCTTCCCCCGTTTAATATCTTCAATTATACCCAAATGGTGTTTGGTATGAATTTCAAGGAAACTGAGTGTTTGCCCAAGTTTTAGGTTACCAAAAAACGGATGTTCAAAGTATTTGTCTGTTGAAAGACCTTGCAATGCTTTGATCTTATTTCTTGTTTCGGATATATGTTTTTGCAAACCGGCAGGAGTGAGTTCGCCTTTGGGCTGCACTACCTTGGGGGCTTTTGCTCTTCCCCTGGGAATTTTTTTCGTGGTCATAACCACCATTCTTATAAAATTGAAGGACCATTTATACTCCCGGGGATCGGATTTAACTAAGGCATCCGTAATGCCACTGATAGTCAGCAGGGAATGTTCAATATGCCAGGCCACATCCGATTGAGACACTTCTTTATTGCGTGTTTCACAAAACGGAATATTTTGTTCAAGTTGATCTATAAGCTTATTCAGATTACTCATTTATTTCTTTTTTATTTGGGTTATAATACGTTTTTTATCGCTAACTGCTTGTTTATCAGGATCTCTGTTTTTCTTTTTCCTGGATCAGCTTTTTGAGCAATGAAATTTGTCCGAGGTGATAATAGCTGTGCTCAATAACCCCTTCAATATTACGCAAATAGGTTCCATATTTCTCATCCACAAAAGGCCTGTCAAAAATCACGTCATGCATCTGTTCCACAGATTCCACAAACGCTTCAGCATTGTTCAGAAAGTTGGTAACCAGCTGATCCCAATCCGCCTCCGACTTTATTTCAGGCATTTCAAAACTGTATTTGTCTCTGATCTCAAGTTCTCCGCCATGAAAGACGTTTAAAATTCCTTTCATATAGTAGTTTATATGAAAAGTCAGCGCTGCAATAGAGTTCAGACCATTGACTTTTTGAATGGCCTGCTCCCGGGAAATACTGATGATCTGTTCTTTAAAGTTCGTGTTGGCTATCCACTTTCCGCTGAGCAGGACTTCCCGCAGTCTGCTCGCAAGCATTTTATTTATTGGGCTATTTTCTGTCATATTCCCTGTTTTTTGATCTGTCATTTGTTGTGCCTGCGGCTCTTGTTTGGTGATGTGCACAAACGTTTTGCATACTTTGTCCCTATTTATCCCTTAATTTAATGCAACAAAAAAAAACATTTCCCGGAAAAAGATACTTATTGTAGCTGAACCAAAACCACCGAAAACGGAGGAATTTCTATTTTCAATACCCCATTCTTTATTTTTCCGGGCATAAATTCTGAAACAGTAACTTTTTCCGCTTTTCCAAAGTCATTATACGCTGTCATTTCTTTACCCGTAACTATTTTTCCAGTCACTGATTTGTGCTGGTTCCCGACATTGCAGTCAATCGTTACCACCTTGTTCGGATTCGCGTTGGTCAGGGTCATACTTACTATCCCATTTTTCTCAGAAGCCGAAGCTGTAATGGCCGGAATTGACTCCTCCTTGTAGGTATAGGGCTCTGTTTCCAAACTGAGGGGAAGCAGCCGCGCATCCTGGTGCACACTGTACATTTTAAATACGTGGTAAGTGGGTGTTTTAACCATTTCAGGTCCACTGGTCAGGATAACCGATTGCAGTACATTTACAATTTGGGCAATATTTGCCATACTGATGCGGCCGGCATAGCGGTTAAAAATATTCAGGTTAATACCTGCCACCACAGCGTCGCGCACCGTATTCTGCTGTTGCAGAAAACCATCCTTTGTCCCGGGCAGCTTATCATACCAGGTACCCCATTCATCAACGATCAGTTTTATCTTCCCTTCCGGATCGTATTTGTCCATAACTGCCAGATGGTTCTTTATGTAATCTTCAATGAGCAGGGTATTGCGCAGGGTTGCAAACCACATGTCTTCCTTGAAATCCGTTGAAGAACCTTTATGCTCCCAGTTGCCTGTGGGCAAAGTATAATAATGCAAAGAAACACCCTGTACCAGGTGTGTTTTACCTTCCAGCCCTTTGAGTATGGTTTCTGTCCAATGGGTATCTCCGCCCGCGGGGCCACAGATCACTTTTTGATACCCGTCACCACGGATATAGGAGGCGTAATTTCTGTAAATATTCGCGTAGTAATCGGGAGCCATATCTCCGCCACAGCCCCAATTTTCGTTACCTATACCCCAGAATTTGACTTTCCAGGGTTTTTCACGACCGTTTTTCCGGCGCAGGTCCGTCATCGGACTCTTATTATCCGAAGTTATGTATTCCACCCATTCAACCGCTTCCTGAACCGTTCCCGTACCCACATTGATGCTCAGATAGGGCTCTATCCCTGTCAATTCACAAAAATTTAAAAATTCATGGGTACCAAAACTGTTGTCTTCGGTAACCCCTCCCCAAAACACATTGACAATAGAAGGGCGGTTTTCTTTGGGGCCTATACCGTCTTTCCAGTGATAGGTATCTGCAAAACAACCTCCGGGCCAGCGCAGAACAGGAACTTTTAATTCTTTAAAAGCCTCAACCACATCTTTTCGGTATCCGTGTATGTTGGGAATTTCTGAATCTTCACCCACATAGATCCCTTCATATATACAGGTTCCCAGATGCTCGGAAAAATGGCCGTAAATCTCTTTGTTTATTTTAATGTTGGAGGTATCCCGTTTCAGCTCCAGCTTGTTTTGTGCTGTAAGGCCCATTGTAAACAAAAGGCTGATGAATAAAATTGTTGCTTTCATTTTTCCCGGCCCGGCAGGTTTTATTTTCCGGATTGGTGTCCCGAAGATATAAAAAAAAGTGCCTCCTGCAGGAAGGCTGGTTCAAGGTTTACATGCCGCAGGCATGCACGCTTAAGAATATCCTATTGACCTTTTATCAATACGTGCCACGGCGGGTCCGACAGGTCCATTGATATCTATTTAAAATTCCGTCTACCAGATGCCGTTCACGATTGTATATATAATTGCCATAGCAATAATGAGAAACGAATACAGATTTAGTGATCGAAAATCGAGTTTGTCTTTAATCCAGAATATGATAGAAATTACCGACAAAATTGGGATAAAAAAAATAACAGGCAGCCATAACATTTCAAATATTGCTCCAACCACTGCGAACTGATAAATATCAATTGTCCTGCCAAGAACCCAAATTATTGATACAATAATACTTAACATAAATATTATTTTACTTTTTTTTGTGTTTAGAAATAATGAATGGTTATCCGTCATAAAGTTTATTCTATATTGAGTTTATATGTCTTTCGCAAACGGTATTTGGCCCGGTTCTGTGGCGGCACTTTTACCACAAAACTGGTTTTCGAAAATGAAATCCTTTGTTTGTTCAGTTGCGGTTACCAGTTGGTGTTTAGTGCCCAATTTTCGTTTCCTCACTTAATTCCTCCAAAGGCACCAAAGCACATATTTTTATGCAGGATTTCCACTTTTCGAAAACCAATTTGTTTCATCAGGTCTAACTGATAATTCATCGACCTGGGGGAATCTTCTTTTGCTATATAGTCAAAAACATTTTGGCGATATGCTTTGCCACCAAAACCTTCCAAATAGTCTCCATATCTTTCCCATGTGTATTCGGTTACTAATTTCGTGTCTTGTGTAATCAAGTCCGAAATCATTAAACAACCACCGGGTTTGAGTAGTTTAAAAAGTTTTTCAAATGTCGTTTCCCAATCCCCATCATCCCTCAAATGGTGCAATACGGCACCCGCTAAAATAATGTCAAAATGATTTTCATTCATATTAACTTCCCTGATGTCGCCCTGTAAAATGGTAACCTGATTTTTTGTTTTTTGGGATACTCTTTCAAAGGCTTTTTCAAGCATGGGTTTGCTCAAATCAACCAGGGTACAATTCAGGTCAGGGATTTTTGTAAGCATCATGAGGGTGTAGTTCCCGGCACCACATCCTATGTCCAATAAGTTTACAGCCTGCGGAACAATTCTTTTTGAGGCTTCCGTTATCAGTTCCAATGACACTTTTGCATCTATGGTTGAAAGTTGACCGGTATCCAGATTTGAAAATCGTTCTACATCCTTGTCAAACCGTTCTTTAATTTCTGCTACTGTTGATTTATGCATTTTCTGTTTTGATCTTGTTTTATTGTTATTTGTTGTGCTTGTAACCAACGATTATCTGAAAGAAGTGTCACTGAGCAAAAAAATAATCTCCTTATCCGCTCTATAACCAATACGTATTACTATACGCTGCTCCCTTAGCCGGTTGTATTTAATGCTTCAATAAAACGATTGGCAAGTTCGTTTGGGTTGATTCTGTTTATGGTGGGATTGATCTTTAATATAAAACCGGAACCATCAGCTTGGGCCAAATATATTTTTTGTTTTCTCAGAGCGTCTCGAAATCCGGGCAAATTCTTTGTTTTCACCTTCAGACTTACAATATGAGAACCGTTTTGAAATCTGACTACCTCAAATCTTTCTTGTTTTTCAAGTATGCTAAACAGTGCTTCTGCATTGGTCCATGCGTTCTTATATTCTGTCATAAAACTATCGGCGTAATATAAGGCAATGGCTGCAAAAGGCCAGACACTCGACTGTCCGCCACCAAACATTCTGCGTTCGTGATACAAGTTTGAAGTAAATTCTTTCGACCCGGCTAGAATAGCACCAGAGGGGGCATTAAAACATTTATACAATGATGTATAGACGGTGTCGAAAAGACTGCCAAATTCTTTAGGTTCAAGCTTAGCATGTACCGCCTGAACAAAGAGTCTCGCACCATCCATGTGCATTCTAATATCGTTATTTTTTGCATAATCAGCAATCTCTTTGATCCGATCGTATTCAACCACACAGTCATTCTTTCTTCTAACCGGAGATTCGATCACGATAACACCGATCTTTGTTTCTACCCGGCCTGATTTTGTTTTGTCTTGCAGTTGTTTTACTTCTTCAAGCGTAAAACTGACCTCGTTCAAGCCCAAGGGTATCAGGTTTAAATTGCTGAGTGTTTGAACGCAATCACCTGAATCGTTATACAGGTGACCTTGTTCCTGCACTACAATTCTTCGATTATCTTGCGCAAGCTTCCTGACAGCAATGTGATTTGCCAGCGTGCCGGTTGGCATATAAACAGCCGATTCCTTTCCTAATAAAGCAGCAAATTTGCTTTCCAGTTCTTCAACAACCCCTCCGTTTGAATAATTATCTGGTTTTACTTTTCCTTCGTCCACCAGTTTGGTGATCAGTTTTGTATAATCTTGCGGATCAAGCTTCAAACCATCATAAATGAAATCAATCTCTTCGTTTTCAGATTGAGAACCCCGATCGTACAAACCATTACCAAATGAATACAATGGAATTGAACTGGCAGCCAGTGCACTACCCACCTCAATAAAATTTCTTCTGTCCATAACTATAATTATCTTGACTGATCAATTTGCTGGCCTTTACAGGTCAACTAAATTTTCTCTTCCATCAAATGTTTTTTTCGTTTTTAATTCTTTATCCTTGTCCACTGTACATCCCTCAACACTCATAATTCATCCCTCAACACTCATAATTCATTTCGCACTATTTCTGCCCAAAAGTCAACAAGTTGTTATCAGGGTCGAGCAAAGAAAATTCTCTTTGCTGCCAGGGCTTGTTTTCCAAGTGTCCGTTAGGGTGAATGGCTACCCTGTTGTCTAGCATACTTTGATACAGTACATCCACATTGTCGGTACGGATATAAATCTGTCCATAATTTTCTTTCGGGTCCAGTGACTTGAACTCAAAAAAATGTATTTGCAGCTTGTCTTTTTCTACTATCAGGTAATGGTCATAATCATCACTACCTATGTATTTGAACCCCAATTTATTTTCATAATAATTTCGGGTTATAGCTTTGTTCCGCATGGGTAATTTCGGAATTATGTCTGTCAGCATATTTTTTGTCTATTTAGTTTTAGTTATATAGTACTTTGGTTTAGGGTTTATCAACTATGGCTACCAACTCTTAAAAATAACCAAATTTGTTCCGGTTTATTTGTGCTTTGATGGATTGTTTATTGATTGTACCACCTGACGCATAAACTCGCCCATTTTACTGTCATCGATCCAACGGGTAACTACCACCAGGTCATGTTCCTCGTCTATAACAATATAATTGCCTCCGGCTCCGGCAGCATAATAAATTTCAGAAGAAACATCTTTCCATTTTTTACTTGTATTGATCCACCACATATATCCATAGTCTTTATTAGCAGCAGAAGACTGATGTACCGTTTTCACCCATTTTTCTGAGACCAGCTGCTGGTCTTTCCATTTTCCGTTTCTCAAAAACAGCAACCCGAATCTGGCCTGGTCTGCTGCACTGATAAAAAGTCCTCCGCCATGATGACCGCCGCCACTTACTGATTGCATCATGATGCCATCCACATTCACAAATGCGTTTTCGTATCCAAACCAACGCCAGGTTGTGGAAGCGCTTATTGGATCCATGATCTTTTCTTTGAGAACCACAGGCAGCGGCTTTCGCCAAACCTGCAACAAGGCATAAGCAAGGACATTTACCCTTACATCATTGTACTCATAAACAGTACCCGGTTCGTTGAGCTTTCTGTTTTTCCAATCGTCAATACTGCCTTCTTTTGGCGGCCTGTCTGCCCAGTCTGCCAGGTCAAATTTTGTTCCACTCCAGTCAGAAGACTGGTCGAGTAAGTTATCCCAGCTGATCTTTGCATTGTGCGGCCCCGAAAAAGTGCCGTCCCATACGTAGTTACTTGCTTTATCATGCACATTTTTTATGAGCCTTTCCTCAAGGGCTAAGCCGGCAACAGTTGAAAGAAAGCTTTTGGTAACACTGTTTGTCATATCCACGCGGTTCACGTCGCCCCACTGTGCCACGATGTAACCATTTTTTATTATTAAACCGGCAGGGCCTCCTCTTTCTTTTGTCGGGCCAATTATTTTAAAATTGGGTTCATTGGCATAGGCTTTTAAAATGGCAATCCGGATATCCTTATCAAATTTGGTTTCATTTGCCTGGGCAAATTTGACCGCACTGTCTAACAAATCCGGATCCATGTTCATTTCAGCAGGCTTTTTAACCTGCCAGGTTGAATCCGGAAAATAAATGGTCTGGGCACCAACAACAAAAAAGGATAAACAAAAAAGGGTAATAAAAATTATATTTTTCATGATGGTATTGATATATATTCAATTTATTCGTTTGTCAGAACTCTAAATCCAAATGGTTGTTTTAATGATTTTGTCGGCCTCAAGATTTTCTCTTTTTCTAATTTCCGCTTTAAGCGGTAATAAATACGTGTTCTTTTTTGTGTCGAACCATATAGCAGTTTCCCATTCACTATTTCCAATTTTGGCAGTTGCTTTTATTCGTCCCCAGCCTTCTTCCTGCCATTTCAAATTTTCTCTGATCTCTTTGGCCAATTCTATAGGAAGCGAAACAAAATGCCAGGCACCGGGTGGTGCATATTGCCAAACCCTTGCGGAAAATTCATATTTGATTTTGCCACGCATACTGTTTTTTGAGTTAGTTTTATACGGTCAATCTGACTCGCACAATCGCTCAATCTCTCTATCGCTCCATCTTAAAACTGGATCACTGCATAACCAGCTGCCTTTGGCAGCAAGAAATAAGGAAAAAGTTAAAAGTAAAAAGTCAAAAATTCTCCGCTTCATCGTTCTGAATCACGTCCGTTACTATTCACTGCTTCACTATTCACTGCTTCACTGTATAACTGCATAACTGTATAACCGCATCACAGATTTTATCCTTTATCCCTGCCCGGCAGGCAGGCTTTATCCTTTATCCTTCCTACAGCCTCTTATTCATGATCTTAAACCACAAAGGCGGCAGGGTGGCCAGAAGCATACTGGCAGGGTAGCCTATGGGTAACTGCGGAGCTTCGTCCATATGCCTGAGTATCTGGTACTTTCTGGAAGCCTTGTAATGGTGGTCGCTGTGGCGTGTAAGCTCAAAGAGCATGATACGTCCCATCTCAAAATCGCTGTTCCAGGAGTGTTTGGGCAGTACGCGTTCCGGTTTGCCATTGGGCAAAATTTTTCTTTTTAGTCCGTAGTGTTCTATGTAGTTTACCGCCTCCAGCAACAGAACGCCAATAAGGGCTACAGCCAGGGCATGGGGAAGCAGCTGTATGCCAAAAAGGATGATCACTGCTGTCAGATACAAGGTCTGGTACACGGTAAAACGCAGCATTTCATTGTGCCGGCTAAAAGATTTCAGCCCGCTGTTTTTTAAACGGCTGTTTTCCAACCGCCAGGCATTTTTGTACTGCCCGCTGATGGAACGAAGAAAAAAAGAGTAAAGGTCTTCATTCTTTCTCGCCGTGGCAGGGTCTTTTTCTGTTGATACATTTTTATGGTGACCCCTATTGTGTTCTATATAAAAATGTTGGTATAAAACTGGCAACAGACCCGCCCAGGCAAACAGCCTGGCAACTTTTGACGTTCTGTGCCCAAGTTCATGTGCCACATTGATACCCATAGAGCCCAGAACAATTCCCATACCCGTGGTTAATCCAAGGGTTTCAGAGAGGGTAAGATCCGCGTTTTTAAGGGTTTGGAAATACACAAACAACAGATAAAAAGAAATAGGCGCACAGGCATACAGGAGCAGGTCAAAAAAGAATATTTTGGAACGACTTTCTTCCACTTCCACCGGAACATTCCGCGTTGAAGCCGGGAGTACGGCATCGATCACAGGCACAATACCAAAGGTAAAGATCAAAGTAGCCCAAACCCAGAAACCCTGGTATTCCAGGCCTATCCATGCTGAAAGCGGGATCAGGTAAGCGAGTACATATTTTATGTCCTTCATGAGGGATATGTTTTATTATCAAAAACTATTTTTTATATTCGATGAGGTCCCATAAGTTTCCGTAAAGATCTTTAAAAACAGCTACTTTGCCATAAGTTTCGTCACTGGGTTCACGTATGATCACTATGTTGTTGTCAATTAAATGCTGATAATCCCTTTCAAAGTTATCTGTCTGCAAAAACAGAAACACCCGACCTCCGGCCTGATCTCCGATGCGTTGGGTTTGTGCTTCATTCGCAGCTTTGGCGAGCAGCAAGGCACAGCCTTCCGATCCTTCCGGTTTTACCAGAACCCAGCGTTTTGCGTCGGTAAGAACGGTATCTTCAACCAGTTTGAATCGGAGTTTTTTGGTGTAAAATGCGATAGCCCGATCGTAATCATCCACCAGAATTGAAATATGTACCAGATTTTGTTTCATGGTTTTTGCTGCAGGTGTTTATCATGCCTGTTTAAGTTCTAAATATAAATAAAATTTGGACTAAAAACTGTAATGAAAAAACGTTGCTTTTAGCTGCTTTATGAGATTCCTCCCCTTAGCGGGTTACTACTAATGACGACTTAAGAAAAATCACTTCCTTCGAAGTCGGGAGACTTCGAAGAGCGGGGCCGGGGTTTAAAATCTTTAATAACATTACTATTTCACTAATCACTCCTTTACTCAATTTGTCAATGCCTGAAATACGTTGACCACTTTTAAGAGTTAAATATACACTAAAAACGATTAAAAATGGCAACAAGAGATCAATTCAAAATGACAACTGCCCAACGCAGGTGCCGACATTTTAGCGACAGTTTTAAGATTCAAAAAGTCCGAGAATTAGAAACTGGGAGAACAAAAGTTTCCGAACTTTGTAAGCAATACGAAGTTTCTGGCACTAACGTTTACAAGTGGTTAAATAAATTCGGAAGCATGAAAAACAAGAAGGAACGGCTTATCATTGAAGCAGATAGCGATACTAAGCAGCTATTAGAATTAAAGAAAAAGGTGGCAGAACTCGAAAGGATAATCGGTCAAAAACAAGTCATGCTCGATTTTAAGGATAAAATGATTGAGCTGGCAGAAGAAACCTATGGCGTAGATATTAAAAAAAAATTTACTACCTCACCATCGAATTCTTCTGGCAGCATAGAGAGCAATACCCCTACAGTATGAACACACTGTATAAGAGTCTGAATATTACCAAGCAATCTTTTCATCAGAGGATGAATAGATTGAACCAAATTCGTTCAGAAAAACAACAATTACTGCTGATTATTTATCAAATCCGTCAAGATCACCCCACCATGGGAGCAAGAGATATGTATTATAAACTACTCCCTAACTGCATGGGAAGAGATGCTTTTGAGAGCTTTTGCAGAGATGAAGGATTGATGTCTGTAAAAGTAAAAAATTGGCGTAGAACCACTGATAGCACTGGTGTTGTCAGGTTCGACAATTTCCTTATAGGTATGACATTAACTGCCATAAATCAAGCTTGGCAAAGTGATATTACCTACTTCGAGATTAACCAAACATTTTTCTATATCACATTTATCCTGGACTCCTTCTCCAGAAGAATCTTAGGGTATTGTGTTTCTAAAAGATTAACCACAGAACAAACAACTTTACCTGCTCTGCAAATGGCTATAAATCAAAGAAATAAAGAAAATATGATGGCCAAAGGCATTGTATTCCATTCAGATGGCGGAGGGCAATACTATGA
>Ga0105102_10000303_pt1 | contig 14155 bp, 22 predicted proteins | sample PPLLaktember2015_FD_87032 | JGI IMG/M metagenome (GOLD analysis project Ga0105102, IMG submission 87032) | Freshwater sediment microbial communities from Prairie Pothole Lake near Jamestown, North Dakota, USA - PPLs Lake P7 Core (6) Depth... | ecosystem: Environmental > Aquatic > Freshwater >...
ATATTCCTCTCAGCCTTTGACACTTTCGCTTGATAAAAAAATCGTGAGGCTCCACCACTATCATTGTGACCACGATATGTATATTCTTCTGTTCTGTAATTCTCACCTTCTGTTCCATTAAATTTACCAGATTTTGGTAAAGGCAGTTTAGATTTATTACATTTACTATCACCACTCTGTTCGTCTAATAAACGACACGGACAATTCGGATTGGTGTGAGTGTCTCCTTTACCATTTTTATAACCATAACTATCACAACCTGGTATTCCTCTACCACCACCATAAATTTCAGCACCTGTACCATTACTTTTTATATAAACCTTCTCATCCTTCTCACCTTTAATCACTTCATCACATATACACTCTAAAATTATATTGGCTGGAAATCTACCTTCGTGTTCATTACCTTCGTATTCTTTATATTCATTATAGATACCACTTCCGCCTAAATCACCTTCTTTTTTTGCCATCGTTTTAATAGTTTCACTACCAACCCTACAACCATCCACATTAATTCCACCTGTTCGCCACTTCAAAACATTCTCAGCAACTGACTTCTCACTTAATGGCTTTCTTGCAACACAGATAGGTTCGTTTGCTGGTTTAAGTGCAGTTCCCCAACCTTCATATGGTGAGGTACCTTTGGTAAGTTCTATTGAACTTTTACCTTCAGGTCTTGTACCCCCTTCGTGTATAGCAGTTCCAAATAATTCTCTTTCACCAACAACCTCTCGTTCATTCCCTTCAATCTTATCCACCGCCTTACCGATATTATGAGACTTTGGAAATCCTGAACCATATATCCATTGTATTTGGTCTCTAATCTCAAAACCAGCAAGTCGTATTGCCATAGTTCCTATATCATAAGTTCTTGTTCCGAAAAAGGCAAGAATATGACCGCCGGGTTTTAGGACGCGAAAAATCTCTTTCCAAAATATAGGTTGCGGAACATAAGCATCCCACTCTTTACCCATAAACCCTTTACCATCTATTTCAGAGTATCCCTTTTCAATCCAATCTTTTAGTATTATAGTCATATCTCTTTCTTTACCAAGGCCATATGGTGGATCAACAACAACAGAATCAATTGAATTGTCTGGTAGTTTTTTAAGTGACTCCATATTATCACCTAACATTAATTTAAATCTTTGTTTCATATTTACTATATCTTTTTTTCTGAGCTATACTCATATTTCTTCTTTTTTCTTCTGTAATTGGTTTTTTATTTCTTTCTCTTAAAGCCTCTAATGATTTTTCGGAAACCTTATGACCTTTTAGAGATTCACTTATTTTTCTCTTGTGTTCATCAGTCATTATTCTATTTTTTAATTTATCACTTCGTTTTCTATTAGATTCATCACTATTTTTATATCCTATTGATCCATCACCACCATCAGTTAAATTAACCAATGAGCCTAATCCTAAATCTTTTCTACCATATAATTTAATAAACTCTATTTCTTTTTCACAAGCCTCTTCCCAAGTTAATTCATCAAATAATATATCTACTCTATAGTCAGTCATATTAATAACGGACTTCCACCAATCACTCCTGCTTCTTCTTTTCTCATAGGCTCTATTCTCATCTTTACCTATACCAATATAAAAAACTTCATTTTTATCTAATCTTATATGTCTATAAACTATTGCCATTATATTCCTAATTCTTTTTTTACAATATTCATTGTTTCTTTAACACTCGCCCATATAAACATATGATCTATTTTAAAATCTTTATCCAATGTATATTCACTTTCAATCTTTCTTAAACTTCTACCATTCATACATTTCTCTTTATTCTCATCCCACCAATCAAAATAATATTTTCTAAAAAGGAATGCTGAGAAAAAATCTACCTTCTCATCTAGTATTCTATCTATGTCTATTAAAAGTTCTTGTACTCTATTCTCATCAGGGTGTTCAACTAATTGTGATACAAGTTCATTATCACTATGAAAGTTTAAATAGTTTTTAAAAAAATGGCTGCTCTTACTATAATATTGATTTTTTAAAATTGTATAACTCCAAAAATATATCTGATCACTTCTTAATAACCTCCCCAACTTTCTCTTATCCATATCTAATAAAATCACGATCAACTCTTGTTTCAAATCATCCTTATATTTGTGTGTCTTACAAATATTCATCACCAATTTGTCAAGTCTGCTGCTTTCATAAAATTTTATTAAATCTGTCTTCCAATTACTTTTCATTAATATAATCTACTTTCTCATTAAAAGTTTTTATGAAGTTCGTAAAGTTAGCACATACTTCAAATTCTTCATTAACCTCTAAATAATCCCTCATTGTTGAATAAAATTCATTAATATAATCCCAACACATCTCTGCTGTGTCATCTTCTTGTGATAAATCTATTAGTTCTGTCATCAAGTTGTAAAAGTTGTCTGTAAAAGCGTCTATACCTTTTTTAGATATAAAACTATCTTTACATAATATCTTACTTAATATAATCAAGTGGCTCACATAGTCATATAAATGATTATGTAATTTATTAGATGGATCTAAAAATTCAGGCTGAGCCTCTGATATAATTTCAATCATATCTGTTAATCTTTTCATAGGTTCTTTAATTTTTTAATTTGTATTGCTCTATCAACCATTTCATTTAAAAATGTTCTGTATAAATCAACTCTTTCAACATCTCCTTCCAATGTCATTTTAGTAATATACTCCGATGCTTGGATAATACTTCTTAAACATCTATCATACTCTTTTTCTAATAAACTTTTTTCCATTGTGTGTCTTTTGTTTATTGTATATATTATCTTTTTAAACTCACTTTTTCCCATTTTGGTTCTTATATGTCCATTTAACACCAGTCATTTTATTTAAAACAATTAAATCCTTTCTCAATTGAGATATGATTTTTCGGCATCTGGTGCAAGATACTTTTGTTTTTTTAGATAGACAATCTCTATATTCGTTCTCTAATGAATATATTCTACCATCTATAACAAATTCATTTAAGTTTTTAAAAAAAAAATTCAACTCCTCTTGTGTTGTGTTTAATCTTTCTATGTCCATATTATTTTCTATTTTTAAATATCTTTTATCTATTCTAACTATTTTTAAACTTTTATCATCTAAATCTTTTATCAATAACCACATCTTATAAACATTATTCCACATTCTCTGTAATTGCTTTCCTGGTGTATATGTCTCAAAATCTTCATCACCTCTTTTAATCAACTCATAAATATCTATTAATTCATTTATACCTTCTAAATCAGTCATCCAATTTCTTATCTCTTGCTTTCTAACCCATCTTTTTATTGTAACTAAATCTTCATACTTCATTATTAGATTATTCTCATAATAATTTTTAGAAAGACAAGTTTTACAATACCTAATATAAGTTGGCTCTTTCTCAGCACCACACTTGCCACAATTGGTGTGTATTTTTGATTTAGTGCGTTCTTTATTACACGCTCTACATAATGCTGAATATACAACTTTATCACCTCTATATAATTTGTAACTATTACCAACTGAACCACATTTTTTACAAGGTCTCAATGGATTCTCTGCTTCTCTAATCGTTGTCATCATCAAAGTAATCTATTTCTTTTTCTATTTTCTTTTTATCTAAAAGATAACTTAACCAAAATTGTCTACGCTTCTGTATCAATTTTAAATATTCATTTTCCTCACCAATTATACTTGATAATTCAATCTGTGCGTTTAACATATTGATTGCGTTTTTTTCACTTGTAGTCATATACTATATATTTATTTTTTATTGTACCTATTAAAATGAGTTTTAAGACACTTTTTATGTTAAGATATATCTAACTATCACCTTATACTAAAAAGTGTCTTAAAACTCTTTAAAATGGTTTTAAAACACTATTCCTATTTGTTTAGTTCTTTTATGGTTAATCATCATTATCTCGGTTGCTTTTGGATTTATATAATCACCTGTTTTAACTGGATATAATTTTCCTTTTTTAGAATCTATTTTAGTTAAAATCTTATTAATCTTGCCTTTACTTTTATCAGTAGTTGATACCCAGTGCATCTCATTAACCCATTCAAATTCACTTTCTAATTTATCTATATCAAACCAATATGTGCCTTGTGGTGTTACATTTATATAAACTATTCTACTTATAATATCAGTATAACATTCTTTATTTGTTTTTTTATCAATGCGTGTTCTTTCCTTTCTTAAATCATCATATTTGTTTTTCTCAAATATAAGTTCAGGATAAAACTTATCTCTAACTTTAACTTCAATCAACATTCTATCAATTAGATTGCTTGTGCCTTTTTCAAATATAAAAAGTAATCCGTCATAAACATCTTTACCTTCTGCTGGTGTCATCCAAGTTTTATAGTCATAAGTTGTTGGTAGTTTATCAAATATCAATTTTAAGTATGCTCTTTCTAAAAGTGCTCTTTCATAAAAATCTTTTTGTGTTGCCATAGTTTGTTTTTTATTTTTATATATAAAAGAAAAAATACAACTTTTTGTATAGGTGGATTTTTTATAGGAATATATTAAACTTATTAATATTTAAGTATATAACTAATATAGTTTGTTTTTATTAAGAAATCAAAAAGCATCAGATTATCCAAACGGTCTGATGCTTTTTGATTTTATATATGTTTAGAACGAAGTCGTCCCAAGACGACTTCTTCTTTTAGATTATTGGTATCTGACCAATATTAAATAATCTGATTTATTATACATCTTTAAATCTTCCTAATCATTATCATTTTTCGCTTTAAGATATTTATAGACATCTTTAAATCTTCCTAACTATTCAGACATTTAAATTGTCTAGATGGTTTAAATAGTTTAAAAGTTTAGAGGTCTTCAAGTAATAATAGTAATATAATAGTATAGAATAATGCGCAATAGAATAGTATACTAATGTTTCTCCCTTTTTTAAAAATATTTTATCTATATCAATAACCACAAGGTTTTTCACGATTTTAACTTTTTTTATTAAAAAATATATAAAAAATACAAAAGAGAGAAAAAATATTTAATATATAATAAAAAACAAATTATAAAATGATAAACATTATACCTATTAACAATGATTTATTCAGTAATAAAGATATATCAAAAGTAAATACAAGAAGTATTTATTGTATAGATTTGAAACTTATTACATTATTGATGTCAATAGATAATTATCCACAAAAGAAATATCTATCAATAGAAAAGTTATTACAATTTATTCAATGGTTTGAAACTAATATGAATGATGAAAATTCAATGTCTATACCAGCTTTAAGTCTTAAAAGTAGAATAAATAAACATTATAAAAGATATATGGATATACTATCTGATAATAAGATTATTACACCTATAAAAAATAATAGTGGTAGATACTACCAAACAGGTATAGAAACTAAAAAATATAGATTACTTGATATATGGACAAAAGATAATGATTTATGTCTTGTATATTTTGAAAGTAATGATAGAAATATAGATGTCTATATAGATGAAAATCTAAATATAGATAAAAGAATGATATATACCGTAACTAATAAACTTAAAATAGATTATACATCAGCACTTAAAGCTGAAATATTAAACTGGCAAGAAAAAGGATTCACAACAGCTAGATTAAGAAAAAGATTAAGTAAATTATTCTCAAGTAAAGATTATAGGTATATTAAAAAAGGATATAAAGTAGATAGAATATATCACTCATTCTCAAATATATCTAAAATAAGCAGAGAATATTTAAACATACCTATGTGTAATATAGACTTAAAAAATAGCCAACCATTATTTTTAGTAGCCTATCTAATAGAAAATGGTAAAGACTATGATCTATCTTATAAAAATGATTGTGAGAGTGGTGAGATATATTTAAACTTTTATAATGTTAGAAAAGAAGATTTTTCAAATGATTCTGATGAGTTGAGAAGTAATGTTAAAAAGGCAATATACAAGAATATATTCTTTGGATTTAATGAAAATTCATTATACAATAAAAGATTTAAACAACTATATCCAAGAGTATGGCAATCTTTAAAAGATATAAATGATAGTGGTGAGACATTAGCTGGTATATTACAGAATAAAGAAGCATCATTATTCAATAACCTAAACCCTAAAAAATCAAAGTATTATTTTACATTATTTGATGCGATATACTATTCAGATAAAAATGATACTATTAACATTCTAGATAACATAAATACTTTCTTTAGTAATTTAGGTATAAAAGTACAAACTGAAATAAAAATAATAGATTAATATGAATATAGAAGAATTACAAAAATGGTATAATTCATTTATACACGGCGATGTAACATATAAAGATGGTAAAAATTTTCAATCAAGAATAAAACCAAAAAAAGATATAGAACCTATAAAAAAGAAGAAAATACAATTTGGTAAGTATAAAGGTAAAACATTAAACTGGTTATATAAAAATGATAACTCATATCTATTATGGGTTTTAAGAGAAACTAAAGATAAAAAGTTAAAAGAAGATATAGAACTAATGATACGATGCTTATAACTAAATGATACTAAAACCGGCAGAAAGTCGGTTTTTTTGTTTAATATATACTTTAAAAAACTAACCTTAATGAAACTACTATTTATAGATTTAGAAACAACCGCATTAGAAGTCCAGAATGCTAAGATTGTGCAGATAGGTCTGATATATCAAAATAAAGAGAGATCAATTCTAATAAATCCACTTGTTCAAATACCTCAAGAGGCATCTAATATACATAAGATAACAGATGATATGGTTCTGAATGCTCCGACATTTTCTGAGCTTGCTAATCCAATTTTAAATATAATAAAAGATTGTGATGCTATTGTTGGCTACAATTGTCGTCGTTATGATATTCCTATCTTATATATTGAGTTTTTAAGATGTGGTATAGAAATGCCTCAAAAACTAATAATAGATGTGTATGAACAGATTAGTGAGATAGAGCGTTCAAGAAAGTTAAAAGATGTATATCTTAGATTAGTTGGTGAAAAATTAGATGGTGCTCACGATGCTCTTGTTGATATTCGTGCGACTAAAAAAGTTTATGAAGAAATATTAAAAAAACTTTCATAAAAGTGTAAAGGGGCATTAAACTTTTTTATATATAATATATATAAATAAAAAACAAAAAATAACTATGAAAACATACAAAATATTCAAAAACGAAAATATAGAGATAATAACTGGATTACAATTAATTTCAGATAATTATAAAAAGTTTATAATCATAACAGATAAAAATGAAAAAGAGATATATTCAATAGTTAGAAATCAAAAATTAAATCAACTTTTATCTTAAAAAGTTTAAAGGGAAACTAAACCTTTTAATATATATATTATATAATAAATATACAAAAAATAAATAGACACAATGAAAAGTAAATACAAAACAATAATTATGAAAGAAGAGTTACACGCTGAACTAGATTATTTGTGTAGAAAAAAAGGATTAAGAACTACAACTGAACTTCTTAAATATTTTTTAAAAATGGAATATGAAATGAATGAAAGAATAAAAAATGAACTATTTAATGATGGTGAAGAGTTCAATCCTTATCGTCAGAATTTTTTAAATGAACAATACAATAAAAATAGAAATAATCAAGAGGAATTCAATCCTTATCATAATTTAAACGAACAATATAAAAATAAGAAAAATGAAAACAAGTAAGTTAAACTATTTAAGAATATTACAACAACAATATAAGTCAGGTGTAATTTCAAAAAAACAATATAAAAAAGAACTTAAATTTACAAAAACAATAAAATAAAACTATGAAAAAATTATTATTATCAATTACCATTATGGCTTCAACAATTTTATCAGCTCAAAATATGACGCCAGTTACAAGAGCTGAGGTTAATGAAATCAATTTAAAACTTGAAAAGGTTGAAAAGTTTGGAAGACAACAGAGTTTAGGAAATAAAGTTGTTTTAGCTGGACTATTAACAAGTGTAACAGGTGCCTTATTAATTCAAAGAGATATGGGATTTTCAGATTATATAAGTACTAAAACTAATAAAGATTTTTTAAATTATTGGACTGGTCCTGGTTCAACTAAACTTTCAGCAGCATCATCAAGAGGTCAATTTATTATGTTAAGTGGTTTAGGTATTACAACTATTGGTATTACAATTAAAATGAACTCATATAAACATCTACCTGGTAGAAAAAGATTATCAATATCATTAAAATAAAAACACCGACATATAAAAACTCAAAAGATTTGGATTGCCAGTTTAAATAAGAGTTTAGTCCGTGTTAAAATCAAAAACCTCTGATTATTCATCAGAGGTTTTTTTATGCTTCTTTTTTCTGTTATATTTCTTCTTACAACGCATTATTTTGTTCTTGTGAAGGTTATATACTCCTTCTTGTATTAAAACCTCTCTAATAGCTCCTAAATCAATTTTAAGTGTATCTTTTTTCATAAGAAGTCTTTTGTTTGGCTTTCTCCTCTTCTAATAACTTTAACTAATCTTTTCCATATTCCAACACCAGTCATTTTCTCAACACTTTCATCAATGCTCTTAATTTCAATAGTTGCTATAAGTCCTGCTGCTATTTTAGTTAAAGGTAGTATATCTGTTAATATAAAAGTTTCAAGTAAAAAAACGCTCAATATCATTGCTTGATAAAGAAACATTTTAGATATAGTATTACCCATTTTTCTACTAGTTATTCTCTCTTTCATTTTATATGCTCTGTATATTCCAACAAAAAAGTCCATCATTATTAAAAATCCAACCGTTAAAAGTATTGGTACAACTGGGGAAAAAACTGCCACCAGAGATACTAAAAAAGATATAAAAAAGTTTTTCATTATAGTTTGTTTTATTTTATTAAACATTTAAGTCTATACCATTGCCTGGATTAGCACCAAATCCTCTACAATCTTGTGGATCATCAAATCTACCACCTGGTACATAAATACCCCAAAAGTAATTATCTCTTGAAGATGGTATATTCTCAAAAGTGTTATCAATCAACTCAAGATATTCTGGAAAAACATTAGTCATACCCATTAAGTGTTTAGTCAATCTATCTGTAAAATATTGTGCCTTTTGTCTTAAAGATGTCGTTACATAATTAACCTCATTAAGTTCAGATGGTTCGGAGTTATCAGAACTCTGCTTACTTAATGCCTTATTAGTAAATTTATAGTTGGCGTAAAGAGCGAACTCGTGAGTGGTCCACCATACTAATGCTGGTTGTATATATTTAGTTAATAAGTCTATATCATTGCTATTTAAAGATTGATTGCTGACTTTCTCCATCAGTGTATAATATAGTTTAGTACCAAGTGCCTTTTGAATATACACATCTTGTGCGGGTCTGATATAAACAGATAATTCATCTTCGTTAACATATTGTAAAACTGGTGAGTTATCTTTAAGATATTTAACCGTAATAAATGCTGAGTAAATCATATTTTATATTTGTTTAATTTTATCGGTTCTACAACACCGTTTATCTTTGCTAATTTATTTAAAACGCTTTCAATATATCTTTGTCTGTAATCAATATAAACTGCTTGATATATTGCTAAACTCTCTTCTAATTCTAATCTGCCTCCTAATTGTCCTGAAACAAAAACTCCATAAAGAAGAGGATTAATTACATTATGTGATACAAATATATTTTGTCTAATCAAGTCATTTAATTCAGTATATCTTTTATCACTATCATTTAAATCTATTTTAGTTAATTCTGGTCTCTGTTCCTGTCCATTACTAAAAGCAAGTATAAACTTACCTGCTCCGTTTGGTCCAGTAAATTTATCTTGTATCTCTTTATACGCTCTCTTCATTTCTTCTGGTGTTGGAACGCCATTATTAAATGATAAAAGAAAGCCTGCTGAAAATCCATTCATTATGGCATTTTTATGAAAACTTGCTATTTCATATTCAGCAATATACCAGTTTAAAGAACCATAATATTTAGGAACTGAATACCACTTATTACCTGGTGAATATTTTTTACAATATAAAACTTGGTTTTTCTCAGTTTTAAATCTTTCACTAAACTCTTGGATTTTAACTGGTGGATTTTTTCTAATACCAACTGCACTCCAATCATCAGCCATCCAAAAATATCTTTCTCTATCTGATTTAAAATATTCTTTATCAAATCTTAAAGATTGTATAGGTATGTGATATATCTGTGCTATTTTATCACCAGTTGTGTTCCAAATTATACCAAGAGCAAAAGCATCTGCTACTTCATAATCAACGGTTATTTTCTTAACTACTTCTTCAAGTGAGTCCTCATCCATTCTGTTTTTTAAAAACTCTTTAAACTCAATAGATTCTAAACCTGTTTCTTCAAATCCATTACCACTAATCATATCTATTTTTCTATCAACAATTGCTCTGTGGGTTATAGATCTCTCAACATATATATCTATTAGATATTCAAAGAAAAGATTGTCCTCTCCAAATTCCACCCATTGCTTTCTACCAGTTTCTTTAATTATCGGTAGTTCAACACCGTTATTAAGATTAACTACTGAAAACTCAATTTTAATTGGTTCATAATTACTATCATTTATTGCTTGCATATTAAATTTTTTATTTTTATATATAGTCGTTTATATCAAAAACACTAGTTGTGTTATTGTCTGATTGTGTAAAAGTAGAATATGTAAAATCATTACTACCATCTACAACTAATTCTCCACTTCTTAAAAAAGATGCTGATGCTAAATCTAAATTATATTGAAATTGTGTTTCGTATATATTATATGTATATACGCCTTTATCTACATTAATTATACCTTGTGTAAGTCCTGGTGATTGTGTCGTACTTGTTAAAGTAAATTGGTCATATACTAATGGTACTTGAGACTCGTTATCAGCTGTAAAAATTATTACATCCTTAGATTGTTGATTAATCAATTCAAAAGTATAGTAAGGATTTAAAATCGTTGCCACTTTTGTAAGTCTTAATATAACAGATGATGTTCCTAAATATGGAATGTGTATCATTTAAAATCTATTTTATCTATAAATATAAAAAATCAATTATTGTTTTTAAAAAACAAAAAACCCCTGAATAATCAAGGGTTTTTTCTTAATAAAAATAATAAAAATATGAAAACTTATTAAGCGATTAGTCTTAACGCTTCTGCTTCTTCTATGATATGAACTGGCTCTGGCTCAATAGCTGTTAAAGTTCCTGTGAAACCTGCTAAATCACCGAATGCTTTACCTGGTCCGTTAGAACCTGCTGAAAGTCTAGCACCGTTTAATCTACCCATTAATAACCACTCACCATTTTGTGTTTTAATCAACACTCTAAATCTTCCTTGTGTAAGGATTAAGAACTTAGCTCTTGTAGCTGCGTCCATTTTCTCCATAATGAAAGTAAGTGATTGTGTATTGAATATTGTACCAAATTCGTTATTAGCTGTTACTTCACCAGTTGCTGATGCTTGTTCAGTATATTGTTCAAATTCATAAAAGGATGCAGTAGCATAAGAAGTTGCTGTGATTTCACTATCAACACCGTAAGAATATGTTGTACCTATTTCCCAAGGTCCAATAGCCAGAGTTTGAACTCCACCTGTATTATCACGACATCCGATTGTGTATCCTGTATTTAATATACAACTCATTGTTTATATTTGTTTTTTCTTTGCTTCTTTTAAGAAGGGTGAGGCTGCAATAACCTCACCCTAATTTTTTATCCTTTGTATTCAATTACAAATTCTGGGAATGCTACTTGAGCACCAATCTTAAACTTAGATCTAAAATATACTAAGTCTTGGAATCTTTCATACCACATTTCAAAAGTTTCAAAATCATTTTCAAGGTCAACACCATAATAAAGGTTAGCTGCGTATGTAGCAACAACTTTGTTTGTACCATTTAAACCTCTTACAGCGATGATATTCCAGTTAGTTCCTAAATAGTTATTAACTCTAAAATCACCGATGTTTGCATCATAATGGAAGTAGTTAGCTTCTCTTAATGCTTGCATTAAAGTTGTGAAGTTACCATAAGAGATATAGATATTAAGGTTATCTTGACCTAAGATGTCTGATGCAGATGAGTTAGCTGCTGCTATAACTGCATCAACGATTGCGATAGCGTCTGCCTTAGCAAATCCTGAGAAAGAAGCACCTGCTACAATAACTGAGTTAGTAGCTGATGTAAATTCAAGAGTATTGATAATACCATCACAAAGAGCTAGATTACCAGTTGCTGCACCAGCACCAGTGTTATTACCATCTTTTGAACCTTTCCAGAAGATGTCCTCAATCATTGCTTGGATTTTTTGAACTTTTTCTTCTGTATAAACTTGTTCAAATGGAAGAGCCTCATTGTAAGAACCTGCTCTCATTAATTTTCCTGCCCAATATTGTTCAAGATCATTTAAACAGTTGTTTTCAAAAACTGTGATTGGACATACTTGTAAATCTCTTTGAGTAAGAGTAACTGATCCAGTTGCTGAATAACCACAAGAACCACCAGCGATACCGATAAGGTTACTTGTCATTAAGTTAAGAGCGTCTGCATACTTTACATTTGTCTGGATTGATATACCAGTTTCAAATGTTCTACCTTGAAGGATTGACTTGTAGATTAAATCTGTTGCCAATTCATCAGTGTACTTTGTTAAGCCTGTTAAATTTAAAGCCATTTTATTTAATTATTTTTTTTAATCCTTTAAGGATTTATTTTTTATTTTTTGATAACCAATCGTGGATATCTTGTTTTTTGTGTGTTTTTGATATTTTAGAAAATTTAGATTCAAATTCACCTGGTTTAAGGTCTAATTTTTCTGCTGCTGGTATTTTAGAAAAGTTCTCTGAAAGTTCAACAACTGCATCTTTTAATGCTTCTGATTTTTCATCACTTGACATTTTCATTTTACCCATTTCTTCTTCAATTACTGATACTTTACCCATAAGTTCATCTACCATTGCTTTTAAGATTTTAATCTCATCTTCTTTTTCTGGTACTTCTTCAACATATGGTTCAATTTCAACCTCAACAGCCATTTCTTCTTCTGTTATGTCTACTTTTTCTTCAATGCCGTCTTCCATTTCTTGTTTAATAAGTTCTTTAATCTTACCACCTTCAACCATTACTTTTGTTCCGTCTTCAAGAGTATGCTCACCTTCTGGTGCTACTAATCTTTCACCTGCTTCATCAATGATAAAAAGGTCTTGTCCTGGTTCAAAAGCCTCAGCTGATACAATTGTACCATCTGTTAATTTAGCGTCAGCAAAAACTTGTTTAGTGAATAATTGCTTTAACAATTTTAAAGCTTCCATTTTTACATCCATTTTTATTGTTTTTTTTTGTTTATATCTATAAATATAAATTTTTTGATTTTGTTAGAAAATTTTTTATTTTTCTTTCCATTTTACATAACACATCGCTGCGGCTTGGTCTTGTGGATAACCATTACCTATTTCAATAGCTATACATCTACTTATAAAATCTTCTTCGGTTTCACCAGATTTTGGTTCAACTATAAACTCTTCTTTACTCATTTTATTAACTAAAGTTTGATATGCTGATGAGTTTAAAGCTGCGTCTATTTGTTTTAACTTTCTCTGAGCCCAAGCTATACCTTCATCACCACCCCAAGCAAGCCACATTAAAGGACCACAACTTTCTTTAGGATCACCAGTTGAATTTTGTCTATGTCTTTCAAAAGCAGACATTCTCGCAATTGTTTCTCTTGATATATTCTCACCTTTTGCTAATTGGTTAGCTCTCTGCCAGCCAACTAATGTACCACATTTTAAGTCATTCTCATCTCTTAATCTAATAGCTCTTGCTGCATTGTCACTTGCTGCTTGTGGATAATCGTTATATGTTTCAAAATTGTATCTTTTGAAAAGTTCTTCAACTTCCATTATGGACTTCTCTGTTAAATCACCTTCTAATATTTCAATTAAAGAATCCCATAATGAGTTTTTAGAAAAATCTTGTCTTGATAAAAATCCATTTATCTCTATTGAAAAACCTCTAACTATATCATTCTTTACAAAATTACTCCAGAAGTTTTCATCTTCAATATAAACACAACCCATCCAAGAACCAACTGGGATTGATTCAAATCCAGGAACGCTCATTCCTTCTTTAATAATAAAGTTTTCAACCAGAGTTCCTTTCACTTGAATTCCCATATGTTCAAATGA
>Ga0105102_10000305_pt1 | contig 14130 bp, 12 predicted proteins | sample PPLLaktember2015_FD_87032 | JGI IMG/M metagenome (GOLD analysis project Ga0105102, IMG submission 87032) | Freshwater sediment microbial communities from Prairie Pothole Lake near Jamestown, North Dakota, USA - PPLs Lake P7 Core (6) Depth... | ecosystem: Environmental > Aquatic > Freshwater >...
GCCAGTTTGGCGCCAGGATTTGGGTGGAATCTGTCCAAGTTCAACCATTTTAAAATGGATATGAACTTCGTCTATAACCATTATTCCATTGTAACAAATGGATAACCATAAGTTGAATAGTCCGAGTAAACACCAAAAATCCGAAGTCAAATAAATCTGAGTCACCCAGTCTAAATCACGGTTTAAAGACAAAAAGCTGGATATGTCCTAAACCTCCAGAAAGTTGGACGAAACGATGAAATAATTGACTTTAGCATGAGGATAGCGTAACTTTACTTTTTAAAAGACCGAAGACGGGAAACGGAAGAACGAAGCTGACCCCACTGTTGGCGGAGACAAAGTCCCGTGTACCTGTCGATGACACCGAATTCTACACTCTGATATCGAAACGCTAGTTTACATTTTCATTGGCGAGCTTATTCGGGCAATGGATTACTTAATAAGTCTAAGAGCTGCTGATACTGCCAGACCAGTATGAATGACTACCTGAAAAAGATAACCGACCCGAGCAGCATTACATAAGCTAGTCTTTTGCGGCTTTGAGCATTCCAAGTTCCAGATTTGTGTCGGTAACATCAAAGATAATCGTTTTCCCAAGGTTATCCTCCAGCCAAAGTTGAGTTCCTACCCCCCCTCCTTTTGTTAGCACGGCCAAGGCGTAACGGCCTGGTTTTACGTCTTTGAATTCGAATTTGCCAGAGGAGTTGGTTTCTGTAACCATCACTGCCTTGCTATCCGAATCGATAATGACAGTCTCTGTTGGTGGCAGTTTCAAAATCTCTTTTCCAAGCAAATTAACAAGGCGAACAATTACAAGTCTGACCTCTGTCTTGGGCTGCGGAGCATCATCTTGGGCCAAGAGGAATCCACTTATTGATAAACCACTTTGCTTTTCCTTACCTGTACCCAATGCTTGAGAGACGGTCCCGTCATCATACGTTATAACAGAGTTAAAGCCGACTTTGGACGATAGAGATTGTTCCTTCGAGTGAACTTGAGAACCTGTAAAAAGAATTATACAGAGCCAGACAATATATAAAAACCATTTGTTCCTGTTCATATTTGTTTTCTTTAGAAAAGTTTGATGTTATCATTTTCTATGTTCACTAAGCATGCAAAGTGTTTCTTTGCATATATCATCTAATTGCAGGGATAAGCTGGAATCTTTATTATGCTCAAGATTTGTCAGTGTCATCCCTCTTCTTTAAGGCAAAGGACTATATCTATTTCGCCTGTCACTAATCATAGTTAGTAAGATTTACGCCTTCAAAGCTAACCTTGCACAGAGGGAAAGGAATCAATTATTTGACAAAATAGAAATGACCTCAATAGATTCTTTGCTAACAGTTCGAAGTACCTGCCCTTGCTGGACGTCTGAAGGGATTAGGAAGAGAAGTTGTTGATTGGATTCCTTGCTGAAGTTTTTCTCATCAGTTACGGGGCCTTGTGAAGCGAGATCCCAAATCCCGTATCCCTGATACAGACCTACGCAGGGAACCGTCAGCTCTTTTCCATTAGCTTTGTATTGAAAAGCAAAGTCTGTTGAACTAATTGACACGGACTGATCTGGTCCAGACAGTACCACCTCGATCACGACGGCTCGTTTGCCCTTCATGTCGAAACGGCTTGCGAGTGGCTGCAACTCAATCTGCTTGGCAGAAAGGACCTTCTTCATGGAAACATTCGGTTGTTCCTTCTCATTCGATGTTGTCGAAAAGCCCACCAAAACAAGGCCTGCAATGCAAATAAGTGCACTCATGCTTTTAAAACATTTCTTCATCTTTTTGTTTTGTTAATTAGTAATTGATACTATTTTTAATAACAACCATAACTTTTAAAATTAGTTTGTACTATTTTCAAACCTGCATCGTAATTGTGTTCGTGTTTCATCAAACAATACCTTTTTTTTCTTTCTTAAAGTTTACCAGACAAATGAGTTATCAAAGTTAGACTATGTTCATCACACGGTCAATTTTATTTTAACTCCTCTCTGAGAAATAATAATAAACCCACCCAGAAATTACTCAGAGAGATAGAAGGTATATTGAAGAACTTGAAGCGCTTAAAGTATGTTACAATATCTTTCTTAAAGGTTATGCAGATGTTTTAAATGAGGGTTATTTCAAGGGAGGTTTGACTGTTGCCTTAAATCTTTAGCTCACAGCCTTAAAAAGAGCAAAGTCTATTCAAACTATCGAAATTGCACAAATTTATACTTGTGCTGGCAATAAGGCGCAAACTTTAGACATGCTTGAATGGGATTATGAGGTTCACGATCCAAATTTTCCGTGGCTCTTAAAATTCCCAGTCTTTGAATTTATTCAAAATGAACCTCGCTTTCAGAACCTTTTGCGCAAGGTGAATTTTCCTTAAAGATCATAAGAATTTTCCTTTACATTCATTTTAGTAATCTGGTCGGATTATTTCCAAATATTGAGAATAAATAAGATAACTAGTAAGTTACAAATTATACCACAAAAAACAGGAAGTCAAATATATCTGAGTCTACTTTTATAAATCGTATTGGTAAAAGCATTCCTAAGATGCATCTGAACGGTTTCTCATTAAGTATTTTGAGTCTTTTCAGACCTTCTTTCGAAGTGGTCAAAGAAGGACGGATTTTTTTAACCGAAAAAATGAGTTGGAAATATTCCTCCACCCACAAGAGCATCCTCTGATGTAAATGGCTGTGGCGTTATATTAGATATATTACTGGACTCAACCTACTGTTTGAAAATACTTGACTTTTATTGTTTTATGATGTAATTTAGTGTGTCAGGTAGCCCTTATTATTCACCAAAACCAAAAATCATGAAAAAAGTGGGTTTCTTATTGTCTATTCTATTACTGATTGTTTTAGTACTGTCTGCATGTCAGAATAGAAGTACAAAAACAGACAAACAGGCATTGACCGAAATGAAATCTGAAGGCATCATAACTGTTGACGGAATTGACCTTCATTATAAAATTGAAGGTACAGGAAAACCAATAATAGTCCCAAATGGATCAATATTGTCACCTACTCTCTCAGCAAAATTGCGAGAGCAATGTCAACTAATTTTCGTTGATACAAGGAGTTTCATACCTATCGAAACACCTGCAAATCTTGATTCATGGACTATGGATACATTCGTTGATGATATTGAAACTATCCGTAAAGCATTAAAATTAGAAAAAGTCGGAGTTCTCAGTCATTCGGGATTTGGATATTTATCTCTTGAATATGCTATTAAATATCCAGATAATATATCATATGCTATTGTAATTGGCACTCCACCATATATTTTTAATAAAAGTTATTCAGAAGAAGCAAATAAATATTGGGAAACAGAAGCATCAGAAGAAAGGAAGACAGCATACCAAAAAAGTATGCAAGAACTTGAAGCAAAAAATAATTCAGAAAAAGAAAGAACCGCCTCACAAATTTGGGTTGACAATTATTTATCCAACACTCCCAGGTTTTGGTATGATTGGAATTATGATGCTTCATGGGTTTTTAGAAATCCTAATTTTAATGTTGATGTAACAAATAATTATTATAGCAAAATCATAGTGGATTATGATCCTTCAGGCCGATATAAAGAAATTAGTTGTCCCGTCTTTATTGCAAATGGAAAATATGATTTTTTTGCAGTTCCAATACTATGGGAATCAGTCGTGAGTGAATTAAGTAACTTTTCAAATAATATTTTTGAAAAGAGCGGCCATTTCCCAATGTTTGAAGAACAGGAATTGTTTGATAGCAAGCTTTTGAAATGGATTGCTGAAAATTAATCGCCTTGAATCTTAATTCTTTATTCAAGTAATTCACCGGCAAATGAACTACTGGATCATGTGAAATTGCAGGCTGTTGTCAATTGAAATGCCAAATAGTTTCCAGACCTTTTCTGAAGTGGTCAAAGAAGGACGGATTTTTGAAAAATCAGACACCTGAAAGACCAATTGTATGTGTCTTTGTAGCTGGTGCCAGTCCTGACGCCCTGACCGCAAGAGTCAGGGATCAAGATGCTGACCTTAAACGTCAGCATTTGGTGCTAGGATTTGAAGAATAATGATGTGTTTTTGCAGAAAAGATGAAGTGGACATATCCACTGTCCGGAAAGTACATCATGAGGTATTGTATTGTGCTAGTACATATTAGGTGGAAGATGCTGCAATACAGCTTTTTGTTACAGTCCTTAGCATTATATGTTTCATGCCAGGTTTTAACTCTTTCATTTGATAATTTTCAGTTCTACTAAAGAATAATATCTACAAATTCATTATATCTTTGATTGATATTATATTATCCCGTTTATGTTTCAATTTTAAAAATATAATATGAAAAAACTATTTATCCTTATCATGGGACTACTATTGATTAGTAGCATGTGTGAAAAAGATAATGATAAAACTAATTTCTCTGGGATATTAATAACAGACGATTATGGTAACCTCGAGAGGGAATATGGCAAAGATGATGGAGATTGGGAGTTTAACGATGATTTCAATTCAGAAGAACTCAGATTGTTTGACCCTGACTTTAATACTTTAAGTAATTATTTCTCATGGTCTGAAAGGGAAGGTGCCAGTGAGAATCCTGATTGTGCTATTGCATGGCCTAATCCGACTGAAAATGATTTGAATATGTATATGGAGACTGGCCAGACAGCAGGAACTAAAATGAAAATGGTCATTGTTGATAATAACTATAATTCATTGGCGAATTTCGAATTTCAGAATTCATTGCCTATTGTAAAAGTAACAATTAAACTAAATGAGATTACTGCGATTGAACTTGATAAGATTTATAGAATTTATTACATGTTAAAAGTCGATGACACAGATACTTATTACGGACATGGGGATTTTGTTCTGACGGACTCCAGGATTGACTGGCTGCAGTCACACTGATAAGCACCCAAAGTTATCAAAGCATCAACTGTATTTATTTAAGTTATGCTACATTCAATCAAAGTCAAATATATCATAGGCTGGAAGCGCCGGTGCCCCTGACCACCTGGCGCCGGATTGGATTGACCATCTGTCGCCGGAAGTAATACTTTGATAAATAAACAAATACAAAAATGCTTTAATTACCGGCTGAATGTGGTCAAGACTTCCGGCTTTTACAACTAACAACTTAACCATATTGTCCTAGCGAAAGTATTATTTTTCACATTCTATCTGGACTGAAAATCCTATATTATCTACTGGTTCAGGTTCCCAGTTACCTTGGCTAGTGAGTCTAAAATAGCTATTCCCTTTATTGTCATTCTTCCTATGAGTTGCACAAAATATCAGCTTTCCTTTTGTTCTATCAGGTACCTTATAATACTCCAATGAAATAAAGAAGTCCTCATTAAGTATAATGTTATATTGTTTCAAGTCTATAATGTATTCACCACCTGATTTAATTTCGACATATATTGGTTCGGTTAATATATTTTCATAAGGTTTGTCATTCATTAAATTATAAATATTTAATCTGACAGGAAATTTCTCATATGTAAATTCTCCAATAAAAAATCTGAAGGTTTGCAAATATGCCTCAACCTTCTTCTGTGGGAGTTTTATCATAACACCCATCTCAGTTCCGAGTTGATTTGAATAGAAAGCATTGCCGTACGATGAATTTGAATCGCAGTAATTTCCTAAAGTATAGATTTTTCTTTTAACTGGTTTTATGATAACTTCAGTTAATTGATAGATTTTTGGCGATAGATCTACTCTAACTTTGTCAGGATTTCTTACATCGTTCTTGAAACCACTAATTTGATACTTCCGGTTCGTATACCCAATACATGATATACCTAATGTGTCTTTGTCGAATTTGCTGTTGAGTTCAATTTTAAAAAAGCCATTAGCATCTGAAGCAGTTCCCAAATTTTTTCCAATGATTCCTATGTTTGCATAAGGAACGGGGTTTCCACTTACAATATCAATTATTTGTCCCGAATAAGTTTGTGATAAGGAACCAAGAGATGGTAAACATAATATTACTAACACAAAGAATGATTTCATACTTTATTTGATGTGTTTCTCAATTGTTATAGCTAACTCGTTTTTAGCATTATGCTCTATTACTTATCCATCAGATATAATTACTTTACCAAAACTCCGTCAATCAGTGTCTTAACCCCCTATAAGTTGGACAGATTTATTAAAAGAGTTTAGTACTTCTTGTTTAATGGTTCCGTTATTTTCATTCATCAACCGATTAGCAAAGTTAGCCGTATCTGCGGATTTGTCAAGAGCAAGCCCAGTGTCCACACAAGCCGACACTCTTGACAATTCCTCCGATACTTGCGCTGCCTGGTGCATATCGGATGATAATGACCTGTAGTATTCATTCCACTTTTGAATTGGGGTTTTTCTTTTCAGGCTACAATGTTTTCTTTTATTGTTATAATGGTGCATTAGCCGGTCGCATTGACCACATCGAGCCGGCAAATCAGATGATTTTATAATTATCTATGGATCACAGGATTAAATCCAGTTCCGGGTGGCCATTTTACGCCGGCGCAAGCTGGTCAGGTGGACCGGCTTTTTCATGTATATTATCTGCACACATTAACAGAGAGGTTACAATTATTGTGGTTAAAAAGAATGATTTCATTTCATTGTGTATTGGTTAATGAATAAAAGTGGAATATATGTAAGTCGATAACATTGATGCAAGTTACACCACCAGAAACCCGAAGACAAATAAATCTAAGGCCCTTCTTATGAATCTTTGTGTTAATGCCAGTACTCTGTCTACATCTGAGTTTGGGGGATTTTCTAAAAACGAAAGGGCTTAGATATTTTTTTGATGGATGTTAATCGTTTTCAGACCTTCCTGTTGTGGCCAAAATAGAACGGATTTCGATGAAATTCACGAAATTCCTTCCTGATATTCTGGATTCTCACTTCAGCTATTCAAAAAAATTCTGGTCTCCGAAAATATCTTGACAAATCTTTCTGGATTAGATTATCAATACTAATGGTTCTATGGTTTATTATAGAGAATCCGAAAAGCCCTCATTATTGATGCAGGCATACAGGACTGATGTGTTTCATCTGGGAATACAAATGTTGTGACTGTTAATCCAGAATACTTTCGGGATTCAAGGATACCAGCCAATTTATGCATATTTATAGCCATTGATGAATCCTCTTTTTCTCCTGCGGACATAAAAAGTTTGGCTTTTAAATCTGTATGTGAGCCTGAATATTCTTTCTCAAGATTATAAAGAAAACCTTTGTCATAACCTATCGACGGACTACCTGCATAATAATTGCTGAATAACTCAGGCTGACTGAAAAGCACATAAAGAGAAAATAGTCCGCCATAAGAATATCCACCGAGACCTCTGTCAACCTTGGAAACCCGATAGTCTGATTCGACAAGGGGTATAACCTCCTTTTCAATGCATTCCAGGAATTTTTTCGCACCGCCACTTTTAAATTCAAACTGTCTGCCAGTCATATCCATTAAGGTTTTTGCCCAACTTGCATCAAGTGAAGGAACATTAGTCGGAGTCAGATCCCTTGTCCTCCACGCTCCCCAATCAGCCATATCCCTGATTTTGTAGGCTATACTTATTATGATCAGCTCAGGTTCCGAAGGTACGGGCAATTCGAATATACTGGCAATATTAGCAATCAAAGGAAATGAACGGTTCCCATCAGTAAAATACCACGAGGGATACATCTTTTGAGTCTCATTGTAATACCCTGACGGAAGTTTGACAAAAAGGACAATATCCTGTCCAAGAATATCTGAATAAAATGATATCAATTCCGTATTCGGTACTGAAACAGGTTGACGGATGTTTTCAGTTTGCGCCTGTGTCTCATTTAGAGAAAGAAAAAGGGATAAAACAATCGTTGAGGTAAGACGAATCGGTTTCATCTGATCGGGTTTAAGTGATTTTTTATAGCTAAAATATCTGTAAGTCAACAATATTGATGCAATTTACAACAAGAAAAAACCGAAGTCAAATAAATGTATGTCACCTTATTATAAACCGTATTGGTGAAAGCATTCCCAGGATACATCGGAAAAGTATCTCATTAGGTATGTTATAAGTTTGCAGACCTCCTTCTGAAGTGGTCAAGGAAGGACCGATTTGGGCTATAAGTTTTATGAAACATTAAATATGTAAAATTTTAATGTCCGCTTTGTTTTTGTAATCTTTTTTAAGGTCAACAAGACATTCTGGCCTTAAATAATTAGATATTTAATGTTTGGTAGATATAATTACACTATATTTGAGGTCAGAAGTTGAGTAAACATTAAATTTCCCCGCAATTAATGTCTGAAATACTATATCAAATCAATCCCGACAGAAATGTCCCATGAAACAATCTTCCCCTGTTGCCAATAAGAAAAGAACTTTATCAGACAGTAGAGTTATTGGAGAAACTGGGAGATGCTAAAGCCGCATTAGCAAGGCTGCAGGGTCGTAGTGCTGTGATTCCCAATCAGGGTTTATTAATCAACACTATCAGCTTGCAGGAAGCAAAAATTTCAAGTGCTATTGAGAACATTTTCACAACGGATGACGAACTCTACAAGGCTTATAGTGACCAAAGCACTGAAATTAATGAAGCTTCAAAGGAGGTGTTAAGGTATAGAGAAGCACTATGGTCTGGTTACAATTATTTAAAAAATCAGGAATATTTTGACATAGATTATTTCCTTAAAGTATTTCAGGAAATAAAACAAACAAAAGATGAGATTCGCCCCGATTTTTTAAATACAACAATAAAGCAAAGCGGCACTGGGCCAACTGCTGGTCAGGTTATTTATACTCCGCCGAAAGGTCAGGCTGTGATAAAAGAAAAGCTGGACAACCTGGTAGCCTTCTTAAACGATGATGAAAATTTCAAAATGGACTATTTGTTTAAAGTAGCCATTGCCCATTATCAATTTGAAGCTATACATCCATTTCGTGAGGGCAACGGCAGAACAGGACGAGTCTTTAATATCAATTATTTGACAAAGAAGGGCTTACTTGATGTCCCAATAATATTTCTGAGCCGATATATTTTAGATCATAAAGAAGATTATTACTCGGGATTATCAGGGGTTTCTCAAAGAGGTAACTGGAAAGACTGGTTATTATTTATTCTTAGAGCTATTGAATACACATCCATAATTACTTTCCGGAAAATCAATGAAATTATTACAGCGAAAGATTCAATTTTAGAGTTCATTAAGAATGATGCCAGAAAGGTCAGAAATCCCGAAGACCTGGTAAATGCATTGTTCACTCAGCCCTTTATAAAAGTTAAACACCTGGTTGATTCACGAATATATTCTGAAAATACTGCAAGGGATTATTTAAACAGATTATCCGATATTCATGTTCTTGAGAAAAAGGAAATTGAAGGCCGTCATTATTATTTGAATCTTGAGTTATATCGCATACTTTCCGAATAAAAATCCCGCAAAAAATTGTTATTTCTGGTGCCAGTTCCGGCGCCAGTATTTTCACCTAATCGGTAAAATTTTTTTAGTGCCAGGTTGGTGCCAGGATTTCAAGTAAATTCAATTTAGATTTAACAAAGAATGCTTTAAACTTCCATCATTATTGAATTGAAATGAAACTGATGATCCTGTTCTATGTGTGGTTTTTATCGCTACTATCTGGAAACCTCATAGTAACTTCTTATCAAGTTAAAATTGTGTAACTTAGTTGACTATTTCGAATGAAATAAATGACTTGTATCGAAAACCAAACTTAATAAAAATGAAAAATATTGCTGTAATAATCCTGTTTGCGCTAAGTGCATGTACTTCTATCAATAGAAATAGTGCCTTTATCTCAGGTGATCTTACACCGGGAATTCAAGTTGACGGCCAACTTCTGCAAAACGAATCTAAAGTGTATAATATAACACTTGATTCAAATAGTTTTGTCTATGGTGATGTGAATCAGATTACGGTCGATGTTGTTGTAAATATAAAAGATAGTGCGGATAAACTATTAGCGTCATTTGATGGCCCGGCCAGAGGTATGGAGACTTTTATTTTTGATGTTTCAAAAAAAGGAGAATATAAAATAGAGGTCGCTCCTTTTAAAGAAGATACCGGAAAATATTCAATTGAATTAAAAACAGTAGAGCCCATTGCTTTATCTCCTGAAAAAAGAATTAATCAATTATTTTGTAAATATTCAGGTAATGATGTGCCGGGTGTAGCAATTGCAGTTGTTCGTAATGGTGAAATACAATATAAAAATGGTTTTGGGATGGCAAACCTTGAATATGATATTCCAGTAACTCCATCGACTATATTCCATATCGCTTCAGTTTCAAAACAATTTACAGCTTTTTCAATTTTATTATTGGAAAAAGAAGGTAAACTATCTTTAGACGATGACATAAGAAAATTCATTCCTGAAGTTCCTGACTTCGGGAAAAAAATTACTCTCCGACACCTCGCAAATCACACAAGCGGATTACGGGATCAGTGGGATTTACTTGTAATGGCGGGTTGGAGAATGGATGATGTAATTACAAAAGAGCAAATTTTAAAACTTGTGAGTAAGCAAAAGGAGTTAAATTTTAATCCTGGTGACGAATATTTATACTGTAACACAGGTTTTACATTACTTGCTGAGGTAGTAGCAAGAGTGTCTGGTAAATCTTTCCCGGAATTTACAGATGAAAACATTTTCAAACCTCTTAAAATGTCAAATACACTCTTTTATGATGACCACGAAAAAATTGTTAAGAATAGAGCTTATTCATATCATAATGCAGAAGATGGATATAAAAAAAGTGTATTAAGTTATGCGAATGTTGGAGCAACGAGCTTATTTACAACAGTTGAAGATTTAAGTTTATGGGCAATGAACTTTAAAAATCCTGTTGTTGGTGACCAGAATTTAATTGATAAAATGAACCAGCGGGCAATATTAAACAATGAAGATACAATAGCTTATGCACTTGGACAGGGTGTCGATAAATATAAAGGATTAAACAGGATTAGTCATGGTGGCGCGGATGCTGGCTATCGCACCTATTTAGGACGATTCCCTGATCAAAAATTCTCAGTAATTGTATTTAGTAATGATGCATCCTGTAATTCCGGTACTTTAGCAACGAAAGTTGCAGATATTTACCTGAAAGATGTAATAAAGACAGAAGATAAAGCTGATGAAATTGTAAAAAGTGAAAATACTATTTCCGTTGGTATAGACACACTTAAAGCTTATGTCGGAGAATATGAGTTACAACCTGGTTTTATTATTACAATTACAGAAGAAAATGGAAAGTTATTTGTTCAGGCAACAGGTCAACAAAAATTAGAATTAAATGCAATCTCATCCACAGAATTTTCAGTTAATGGGGTGGATGCCAAATTATCTTTTGTCTGGGACAGTGATAATAAAGTCAACCTGTTAAAATTGGATCAAGGGGGAATAAACGATGCACCACGAGTGAAACCGTTTGATAAAACATCAGTAAATCTTCGTGAATTTATTGGTCAATTCCATAGTGATGAACTTTCCACTGATTATAATTTTGTAATTAAAAATGATACATTGGTTGTAACACATGCCCGCAACAGTGATATAAAAACGATTCCAGCCAAAAAAGATGTTTTTGCTGGGGCCTTTGGTCGGATTGAATTTATCAGGGACAAAAGTAATGTAATTATTGGTTGCAAAATATCTACGGGTCGTGTTAGAAATCTTCGGTTTAATAAGGTTATTTGATATTCTTACTATGTTTCAAACACGCTTATTTATAAACTAACCATAGAATTTTTTGTTTCTTCCATATCAGAAGGAAAACGCCTCGAATCGGTTTTGTTTTCTGGCGCCAGTTTCTGGATGAAAATGGGGGGTTTTAAAAATGTAATGGATGTATTCTTCCCTAAAAGCTCAATTTATGCTTCGCAAATCAAAATTTGTCAAGACTAATTATAGGCCTCAAGATCGATCATAAAGTTGATCATTATCGGGCCATCCACTAGTGTCTTAAAAAAATCCATTTCGCCTGGCACTTTGTGTAATCCTACCATATGTGTATGTGCAAACAGTTTATTACCATTAAAATAGCCCATATAATTCAATGTATTTTTATTTATTCCTTCACCAAAAAGAGCCATCCCTGTATGTCCACGAACTTGTGCAAGTATGTCCTTTTTCCCTTGTAATGTACCTTCAGTTCCCAATTCGAACCAGGTTTCTGGCCAAGGATACTTTAACAGGCCATTGGGTGTCATTTCACCATTAAAAGTTATTTCCCTGTACATTATTGGAGGATCAGGAATAAATTCCTTTGTATGGAGCACAAAATTCTGTTTATCATTGAACATCAGTTCGGCTGTACATTTAAGAAAATTCATTGAATAACCGTCAGTTATAATCCTGCCTTCCTTTTGTGCAGTAAAAGCAAACCGTGTAAAACCTTGAAGGGTAATTGTACCTTCAGGGATAACCAGTATTTTCTGATTATTTCCGTCAAGATTGCTCATTTTGAAAGATATTGGTTAATAGAAAAAAAATGAGAAAGGAATTCACCATCAATTCCAAGGATCATTATCAATCTGATTCTCATATAAAGATACACAGAAGCATTACACAGGTCAAGAATATTTTACAGCAATTTCAATATTATCTAAATAAGTATACTTTGAGCAGCATTTATGTCTATTTAAAAATATTTGGATTTGTATGTTAAGTCTTTTCAGACCTCCCTCTAAAGTGTTCAAAGAAGGACATATTTTGAAAAGGAAGGATTTAAACAACCTTTGGAGATTTAACTTTTTTTTAATCCCAAAGAGATTCTCAATTCTTGACTAAAGAAAGACCCGATTATATGATGATCCTGGTCAGTCTTTAATGCAGCGGACAGACATTGCGTGTTGTTTGCCGTAGAAACCCCTTCCTAAAATTCCATCCTCATAATACAGCCATCGAAGCCATGCCTGGATTTCGTCATTTGATGTTGAACTCCACCAGTTGCCCCATTCTCCCAGTTCGTAAAATATTCCTTCGCTGCCTCTGAAACCACCTGGCAAAGCTGTAAAACCGCTAAGATTTGTTGCATCCGTATTGGGTGTCTTCCAGTGTGTTGTCCCAGAGTCTTTAAGTTTTCCACCAGCAATATTTTGCCCTCCGAGATAATCAGCCAGACTTGTCCATTCATCATCGCCTGGCACATGCCATCCAGTTGGGCAAACATTTCTATTATCAGTAATAGCGAACCAAGTATACAAGCGGCCATAAGTAGCGGCATTTCCTTCATTACCATCATATGCCCATTGGTATTTTGGTGTAGTCTCCCCAGATATGTTTTTGTCTATCGGAGTTGTTGTACCTATCAGATCTCCATTAGAGAATTTGGTAGTTTTCAGATTCTCCACCATCCAAACCTGTGAGCCAATAGTAACTGTATTGTAAACATTACCATCAATGTCTGTCACAGTCGTTTCATCATCGTCCTTTTTGCAGCTAGTTGCCAGCAAGATGCAAAGTACACTTATAATTATACAGTGAACTTCAACTAATGGTCTCTTTTTCATAGTTATCAGCGATTAAGGATTATATCAAAATTTTTTGTTCGGCTAATCATGTCTAATTTAAATAAAATAAGTTAAGTAACATCGAACAATCAACAATTCCTTACAAAGCTGTTTTTGCCACCGCGGCAATCTGGCTCCGCTAAATCCCGCAACCGGCGGGATTCTAAACGCTCGGCCCGGTGCCGGTTTGGAGCCAGTTTCTGGTTAAATTTGTCTGATTTTATCAACGATTCCCTTCTTTCCAGATTAAAGAAGCAGATATAACAGATATGAAAAAGCCGGAAGCATTGATCATTTCAGGCCGGACTGAAGTGCAAAAATATAAGCTATAGGAGCAGCATATTACAGAGTACTGATTTTTGTAAATGGTTTCTTTCCCAGTTGTGTAAGCACCTCTTCTGCCCACTTATATGTTTCGGGCATATCACCAATGAATACTATCTCTGCAGGAGCAACCAGTGCCGGCAGCTGATAAATATCAGTGATCCTTAAGCAATTCAATATCTCTGTTGCAGCTCCTCTGCCATCGGGACTGCTGGCCATATCCTGGGTGGCCGGAGGATTTTTCAGTATAACTGTTTTACATTTTCCATCGAGAAGGCCGCCATAAAGTGCAACAACAC
>Ga0105102_10000306_pt1 | contig 14117 bp, 8 predicted proteins | sample PPLLaktember2015_FD_87032 | JGI IMG/M metagenome (GOLD analysis project Ga0105102, IMG submission 87032) | Freshwater sediment microbial communities from Prairie Pothole Lake near Jamestown, North Dakota, USA - PPLs Lake P7 Core (6) Depth... | ecosystem: Environmental > Aquatic > Freshwater >...
TGAGGCCTGAAAGCTGTGTTGCAAGCCTCTTCAAAATGCTCACATACTCCCGTGTATGCTGCGCTTTTTCATCGGCTTGCGCCTTGCTCTAAGACCTGATCCGAGGTTTTGAAATGGCTTCTATTCTTTTTACCGGGTCTCTTGATTTGTCGATAGGGTGATGCTATATAAACCACTGAATATGAGCAAAAGACAAGATGCGCTCGGGGTGCCCGGAGTCGGAATAACAGCAGATACCCTCGTGATTTGCTTTGTATAACCATTAGATATATAATGCACACATCCATAGATGTCTGATTTTCAGACAAACCCTCATCTGCTGTTGATAACGGGGCAAAAAAAATGTAAGTATGAACAAGCATACCGGAGAAACAATGAAAACTTCATATACAATTCTCGATGCTGCAGATATAGATCGTATCATAACCAGAATTACTCATGAAATCCTCGAGGTTCACAAGGGAACTGAAAACCTCTTCCTTATCGGAATTCAGACCCGGGGGGTTTTCCTTGCGAGGCGCATACAGTCTTTAATAAAGAAAATTGAAGGCATAGAAATACCGGCCGGTACAATTGATATTACTCTGTACAGAGATGACTGGACGAGAATAAGCCATCATCCCGTCGTTCAGGCAACCGATATTTTCTTTTCGATTGATGAAAAACAGATTGTGCTGGTTGACGATGTTCTGTTTACAGGAAGAACAATCAGGGCTGCTATGGACGCTATTATTGATTACGGAAGACCTGATCGTATAGAACTTGCAGTGCTCGTAGACAGAGGCCACAGAGAGCTTCCGATTCAGGCAAACTACGCAGGAAAACAGGTAACAACCCGGCGCCTTGAAACCGTTAATGTTCTGCTGTCAGAAATTGACGGCACCGACAAGGTTGTCATAGAAAAAGGATAGTTCATGGGTTTTGGAGAACACAAAAAAGATGCTCCGAAAAGTGTAAAAGTAGGCGTTATTTCCGTATCATCGACAAGGACCGAAGCAAACGATGAAAGCGGGGCCTGGATAAAAAAACTCGTCATAAAGGAAGGTCACAAGGTGGTCTTCTATCAGATAGTTCCTGATGACGTTTATTATATCACAGAAACCTTAAGGCGCGCTATTTATGAACAGGCTCCACAGGTTCTTTTGTTAACAGGAGGAACCGGGATAAGCAGCAAAGATGTTACCATAGAAGCTGTACGTCCGTTATTTGAAAAAGAACTGACTTCCTTTGGCTCTATTTTCAGCCAGCTCAGTTTTGAAGAGATAGATTCGGCTGCCCTGCTGTCACGTGCTACCGCCGGAGTAATAGGGAAAACAATCGTTTTCTGCATGCCGGGAAGTCTGAATGCGTGTAAACTTGCCTGCAAGGCATTGATCTTTCCGGAACTGGGACATCTTGCAAAACATGCCCTCGAGAAATAGATCATTATGAACTCTTTAGCTCTGAGGACTCAAAGTCCGCCTCCGGGCGCCCATATACTGAGGTTTAAGGGAGATTCACAGACTTTTATCCTGACTCTTCCGTCACACATGAAAGGAAACGCCTGGCTTCGCACCAATCTGGGCCATGCCGGAATCAGTAGAAATGAAATAATAAGAAGAGTCCTTTACGATGATCCTCCGCTTGGAAGGGACTGGTTCGACCTTCCAATGGAAAAAATAAATGAAGCATCTTTCCGGATAACCCTGCCTTTGTTTGAAGTCGGACACTTTGATGCAAAATGCTTCTTTCTACAAGAAGGAGATGTTAACCCTGTATGGCCTGAAGGCCCAAATACCGCGATCAATGTAAAACCGGCCGGTTCCTGCTGTGCCAATATCATTTATAACGCCTTCGTTAGGCAGTTCGGCCCCAATAAAGACGGAAAAGGTCGCTCAAACCCTACTGAAGAAAACTGGATTCAAAATCTCGACGGAAAAGGATATACGGTAATTCCCAAATCCGGAACCTTCCGCGATCTTATTCGGGAACTCGACTTTATCATAGGCAAACTGGGAGTCAGAGCAATTCAGCTTCTTCCCATAAATCCAACACCAACAACCTATGCCCGCATGGGCCGATTCGGAAGCCCTTTTGCGGCGCTAAGCTTTACATCCATTGATCCCGCTCTTGCTGAATTCGATACCCGCGCGACCCCCCTTGAACAATTTATTGAACTTATCGATGCCGTCCATGAACGCAGCGCAAAGGTTTTTATAGACATAGCAATCAATCACACCGGATGGGGCGCATCTCTCCATGAAACCCATCCGGAGTGGCTGGTTCGGGACAAAGAAGGGCGTATAGAAGTTCCCGGAGCATGGGGTGTGCGCTGGGAAGATCTCACAACACTTGATTATTCACATAAAGACTTGTGGAAATACATGGCTGATGTATTTCTGACATGGTGCAACAGAGGAGTTGACGGCTTCAGATGCGATGCCGGCTATATGATTCCTTTACCTGCCTGGAAATTCATAGTTGCTTCAGTAAGAGAACAGTTTCCGGATACAATTTTTTTTCTGGAGGGTTTGGGTGGAAAAATATCTGTGACACGGGATCTTCTGAACAAAGCTAATTTTGATTGGGCTTACTCAGAGTTATTTCAAAATTATGACCGAAGTCAGATAGAAAGCTATCTTCCGGAAGCGATGGCCATTTCAGAAGAAGATGGAACTCTTGTAAATTTTGCCGAAACTCACGACAATAACAGGCTTGCCTCCCGCTCCAAAACATTTGCAATGATGCGGACGGCTTTTTGCGCTCTTTCCGCTCCGCAGGGATCTTTCGGTTTTGCAAACGGAGTTGAATGGTTTGCCACGGAGAAGATAGATGTTCACGGCGCATCTTCCCTGAATTGGGGCTCCAAAGACAATCAGGTGGAGTTTTTAGCGCGACTTTCGGATATCCTTAAAACTCATCCGGCGTTTTCGGATAAAACGGCTTTAAGCCTCATTGGGCATGGCTCTGGAAATCACATTGTTCTGCTTCGTCATCATCTTCCGACCGGGAAAAAACTGATTGTCTGCGCGAATCTTGACGATAAAAATAAAACAACAGCTTTCTGGGACTCTCAAAAAGCGGGGATGAAGGGAACGGACTTCTATGATCTTATAACTTACGGCAGAATAAAGACGGACTCTTCGGGCAGCATCAATTCGTTCATGCTCGACCCGGGCCGGGTATTATGTTTGTCTGCCGATGAAAAAGATCTGGAACTTGTAAAAGTAATCACCGGGAATAACTTTATTCCGCCGGAACAGGTTACACGTCGGAAAATAAGAGCAAAAGCCCTTGAGGTTTTCAGATTTTACAACGGATATTATGATATCGGAGATCTTGACATAGATAAACAGGCGGATCTTCTTGCAGAAAATCCGCCTGAATTCTGCAGAAAACAGAATCCGCATACCGGAGAAACACGCGTAATTGTGTGGAGATGGCCGAAAGATCTTAAACGTGAGATCATGATACCGCCAGGTCATTTCCTTATGGTTACAGCAAACAGACCTTTTCTGTCCCGCTTGATAAGTCAGGACCGCGTGTTATCTCAGGAAGAGGGGCTTCCCTGCCGGGATGGTTCTTTCTTTGCCCTCTTTTCTCCAATCCAGACCCCGGCGGAACATCGCCGGATTAAATTAAATATTGCGGTATATGATCCCGGCCGGACAAAACATGCCGATGCGCATCTTCTTTTCCTGTCAAAACCGGAAAATGCCCGGATAAAAAGGTCCTTCTCGCGCCAGGAACTGCTCGAAAATCCCCTTGTTTTTCTGGATACAAACGGACGCGGGGCAATGCTTCACATTCCTGTTTCATGGTGCTCTTTAAACAGCAAATATGATGCGCTTATCGCCGCAAATATTCACGATGAATATCCGGTTGACCGACTGATCCTTTTCACAAGATGCCGCACATGGATTGTCTTTCAGGGTTTTTCCCAGGAGATTTGCTTGGATTGTCTCGATTCCTTTGAGTTTGATTGTGAAGGAAGCGGGGTCTGGCATTACAGGGTGCCGACCGGCCAGGGTGAACATATACTTTTTGATATAATACTTCAGATGGTCGCCGGTGAAAATGCCGTTAGGCTTGTTTTCAGGCGTCTTTCGGACGGAAACGACGACAGGCGCCTGCTTGACGACAAGGCGGTCAAGCTTATACTGAGGCCTGATATCGAATACCGGAATTTTCACGATACAACAAAGGCATATAAGGGACCTGAACATTCCTGGCCCAAAGCAGTATTTACACAGGCAGACGGATTTACCTTTGCTCCGGAAGGAGAAAACGGACTTTCCGTAAATCTTTCAAATGGTGTTTTTGTTTCAGAACCTGAATGGAAGTATATGGAATACAGGCCGCTTGAAGCTGAACGGGGGCTGGATCCGGATTCAGATCTTTTCAGCCCGGGCTACTTTGTAACATTTATAAAGGGGGATGAAGAGGTCGTCCTTTCAGCACATGCAGGTAAAGCAAAAAATAAAAAAGAGAAAAGAATCATATCCTGCTCTGAACATACATTATCCGTGACAGTTGAAGATTCTCTGGCTTGCGCTCTTGATCATTACGTTTCGGAAAGAGGAAGATATAAATCCGTGATTGCCGGATATCCGTGGTTTCTGGACTGGGGCCGCGATTCTCTTATCTTTACAAGGGGCCTGATCGCAGCGGGAAAACACAAGGACGCCGGGCTAATACTAAAACACTTTGCCCGTTTTGAAAAAGACGGAACAATCCCTAACATGATGATCGGACACGATGCAGGAAACAGAGATACTTCAGATGCTCCTTTGTGGCTTTTTCCGGCATGCCGGGATTTGATAAAAGCTGTCGGTGATAATTCCATCCTCGGCAGCAAATCAGGAGGCAGGAATCTGAAAGAAATTCTTGTTTCAATTGCAACCCGCTTCATGTCCGGAACGCCGAACGGAATATACATGGATAAAGAGTCCGGACTCATATTCAGCCCGCCACATTTCACATGGATGGATACCAATCATCCAGCCTGCACACCCAGAGAAGGCTATCCGGTTGAGATTCAGGCTCTCTGGTATAATGCGCTTTCATTTCTGACCGAAATCGATTCACCTGATCAGGCGGGCAAATGGAGCTCTCTTGCGGCAAAAGTAAGCCGGTCAATTTGCGATCTCTTCATAACAAAAGAAAGTTATCTGTCGGATTGTCTTCATGCCCGTTCCGGAATCTCTGCCGCCAACTCCGATCCTGACGATGCCCTTAGACCAAACCAGCTTCTGGCCATAACCCTTGGCGCGGTTACGGATCATGTTCTTTGCAGGAATATTCTTGCTGCCTGCGAAGAGCTGCTTGTTCCCGGCGCCATAAGAAGCCTTGCAGACCGACGTCTGGAAAGACCGCTTGAGATAAAACATCACGGTTCGGTTATTAATGATCCGTTCAATCCGTACTGCGGAACATATGCAGGAGACGAAGACACTAAGCGGAAACCCGCTTATCATAATGGCACGGCCTGGACCTGGCTTTTTCCCTGTTTTTGCGAGGCGTGGGTTGATGTTTACGGCCCTTCCGGAAAAGAGACCGCTCTATCCTTGCTTTCCTCTGCCACAGAGCTTATAAGTTATGGGTGCACCGGGCATATCCCCGAAATTCTTGACGGCGACTTTCCGCACAAATCAAGAGGATGTGACGCCCAGGCTTGGGGAGCAAGCGAAGCATTGCGGGTCAGGAAAAAACTTTTGCAGTTAAACCAAAATAATTTCAATCTGTTCAAGGAATCCATCAAATGAAACACTTGCAGCCTTTTCAAGTTTTTCCGACAATACCGGAACCTCTCTCTTTTATGGATACATTATCACGGAATCTGTGGTGGAGCTGGCAGCACGATGCCAAGGAGCTGTTCAGAAGAATTGATCCCAAACTCTGGCAGGATTCCGGCAGAAACCCGATTGTTTTTTCAACTATGGTTCCGCGGCAGCGGCTTGAGGAGCTTGCGGAAGACGAAGGATTTCTTGCCCACCAGAATCGTGTAAGAGAAAAATATGAAGGCGCTGTTCTTTCAAAGCAAACCTCCGGCGGTTCGGATGTTTTGCAGAAAAATACCATTGCGTATTTTTCCATGGAATTCGGCATTCATGAATCTCTTCCTCTCTTTGCAGGCGGTCTTGGCATACTCGCCGGAGATCATCTGAAAGCGGCGTCGGATCTTATGCTTCCCATGACAGGAGTAAGTCTTCTTTACAGGCAGGGATACTTCAGGCAATTTCTCAATAGTGAAGGAATGCAGCAGGAGGAGTACCCGGAAATCGATCTTTATACTTTTCCGGTTGAAAGAGCCGTAGATTCTTCCGGAAAGGAGCTATTCATCAGTATCAGCGGACCCAACAGCGGCATACGCGCACAGGTATGGAAGCTTTTGGTCGGACGGACCACTCTTTTCCTGATTGATACAAATCTTCCCGACAATCCTCCAGAAATACGTGAAATAACGGCCAATTTATATCCTGCAAACCAGTATAAACGCCTGGCACAGGAGGTAGTCCTCGGTATTGGCGGAATGCGCGCTCTGTCTGCGATGGGCATCTTCCCTTCAGTTATCCATATGAACGAGGGGCACTGCACCTTTGCGGCAATTGAGCGTCTCTCACAGATAATTTCAAAGTTCAATATCGATCTGAAAACAGCTCTTGAAATCGTGCCCCGTTCGACTGTTTTCACCACGCATACCCCTGTGATAGCCGGCCATGACGTATTTCCCGCCGAAATCGTAAAACCATATCTTGAACCCCTTAAAGAGAGACTCGGAACGGATGAAAATGAGATTTTATCATGGGGGCAGCCGGCATGGAAAGATTCCGACAGCCAGTTTTCCATGTTTGTTTTGGGGCTGCGCATGGCACAATACAGAAACGGCGTAAGCAAACTTCACGGATCAGTTGCCCGCAAAATGTGGGCACATGTATGGCCGGAAAGACCGATTGATGAAATACCCATAACGCATATAACAAACGGAGCGCATGTTCCGACATGGATTTCATATGATATATCGCTTATTTTTGACCGTTATCTGGGACCGGGGTGGAACAAACATCCGTGGAATCCTGTCATTATGAACCGCATAGATGGAATATACAACGAAGAGCTCTGGCGGGTTCACGAACTTAACCGGTCAAGGCTCATCCGCACCTGCCGTGAGCTGATGGGAAAGCAGTATAAAAAAAGAAATGCCCCCAAATCTATGATGGATGATATAGAGTCCATTTTCGACCAGGATGCTTTAACGATTGTTTTTGCGCGCAGATTTGCAACCTATAAAAGATCCCATCTCCTGTTCATGGACCCTGATCGGCTTGAATCGATCCTGACTTCAAAAACACATCCGGTCCAGATAATTTTTGCCGGAAAAGCTCATCCGAAAGATCAGGAAGGAAAGGATATGATACAAAAAGTCGTTCAATTTGCACGAAAAAAAGGAGTACGTCACCGCCTTATTTTTCTTGAGGATTATGATATCAACACAGCAAGGATGCTTGTTCAGGGCGCCGATGTATGGCTCAATACACCCAGGCGTCCCCTGGAAGCCTGCGGCACTTCAGGGATGAAGGCCGCAATAAACGGCGCTCTTAATATCAGTATTCTTGACGGCTGGTGGTGCGAGGGTTTCTCGGATGAGACCGGATGGAAAATCGGGAACGGCGAAGAATACCATGATCACGAGTATCAGGATGCGGTGGAAAGCCAGGCTCTTTACAACCTTCTCACAGATGAAGTGATACCCTGTTTTTATGACAGAAAAAACGGGGATTCTTCCCAGAAATGGCTGCACAAAATGAAAGAATCCATGAAAATGGCCATGAAAAACTTCTGCAGTCATGTAATGGTTTCAAAATACAACAGTATGTTCTATATTCCTTCGGCAAAACGACTGGGTGAACTGGTATCAACCGATTCTTCCGAGGCTAAGGCTCTGTCTTTGCAGCGCACAAGACTCTCTTCCTTGTGGAACTCCATAAAAATTGAAACTCCGGTCAGAAAAGCCTCCGGTCCGTTCAGGGATGGAGATACCTTCAGCGTAACAACCGAGGTCTGCCTGGGAGAATTAAAACCGGAAGAAGTGGAAATAGAGCTTTATTCCGGCCGGATGAAATCGATCGATTTGGTCACAGAAGGAAAAGTCAAGTCCATGAGGGTTCGTGAACAAATAGGAGACGGGCGTTATCTCTACGAATGTGATATAATATGCGAAAAATCCGGAAGGTTCGGCTTTACCGCGAGAGCCATTCCGAAAGGGGACGACTGGATAAAAAACTCTCCTGAATTTCTAACATGGGCTCCATAAGGGAAACACAAATGATAGATGATCCACCAAAAAATCCCAGGATACTTATCGTAACTCCGGAGGTCACTTATCTTCCTGAGGGAATGGGCAACATTGCAAATCTTCTTACGGCAAAAGCAGGAGGGCTGGCCGATGTATCGGCTGCACTAATAAGCGCTCTTTTTGATCAGGGCGCCGATGTTCATGTTGCTCTTCCTGATTACCGGGGAATTTTCAGCGCACAGATTGCCCATATCTTCGGAAAGGAGCTTGACCTTATCCGCCGCAAAATGCCGGATGACAGGATCCATCTTGCAGAAGACAGGGTCTTTTATTACCTTAATCATGTATATTCAAATTACGGCTGGGAAAATCTCAAAATAGCGCTCTCATTTCAACGCGAAGTAATCAACAATTTAATTCCAGAGGTACGCCCCGATCTCATACACTGCAACGACTGGATGACCGGACTGTTGCCCGCTGTTTCCAGAAAGCTCGGCATACCGTGCCTGTTTACGATCCACAACATTCATACAAAAAAAACTTTTTTGTCCAATATTGAAGATTCAGGTATAGACGCCGCATCGTTCTGGCAGAATCTTTACTATGAGAAGATGGCCTTCGACTACTGGGGAACAAGGGAAACAAATCCGGTCGATCTCCTTACAAGCGGAGTCTTTGCAGCTCATTTTGTCAACACTGTCAGCCCAACCTTTCTTATGGAAATAATCGAGGGAAAACACCCTTTTATCGAACCATATCTGAAACAGGAGCTGTCAAACAAATGGTACTCGGGATGCGCCGCCGGAATACTTAATGCTCCGGACTCTTCCTTCAATCCCGCGACAGACAGCGAGATTGAACCGCGATATTCCGAAAAAAATTTCTCGAAAGGAAAAGCTGAAAACAAAATGGCTTTCCAGACAAAACTGGGGCTTATTCGGGATGATAAAGCACCTCTGTTTTTCTGGCCATCAAGGCTTGATTCCATACAAAAGGGATCCCAGCTTCTTGCCGATATTTTATATACGGTAATATCTTCATACTGGCACAGAAATCTTCAGATCGTTTTTGTAGCAAACGGGGAATATCAGCAGCATTTCAAAAACATTGCCGATTTCCACAGATTCCACAACCGTGTGGCCGTATGCGATTTTGATGAAAAACTTGAAAGGATGGCATATGCAGCTTCCGATTTCGTTCTTATGCCGTCGCGTTTTGAACCCTGCGGTCTCCCGCAGATGATAGGTCCGATATACGGATCTCTTCCGGTTGCTCATGATACCGGGGGGCTGCACGACACAATAACCGCTCTTGTTCCCGAAAAAGATACAGGAAACGGATTTCTCTTCAAAGTTTATAATTCAGAGGGGTTTTTATGGGCAATAAACCAGGCTATTGCTTTCTATGATTTACCCATGAAAGTTAAACAAAAACATATAAAGAGAATCATGGCCGAGAGCCTCGCTAATTTTAATCATTCAGTTACGGCGCGCCAATATATCAATCTTTATGAAAAGATGCTGCAGCGCCCGCTGGTAAATACTTTTTCGTGAGGCTGCTTTTGAAAGCATCACCGGACAACACCCAAAGGTTTTATGAAAACGATCCGTTTCTCAACAGCTATAACTCTTCGGTTCTAAAAAGAATAAACAGAATAGCCGAAAAAGAGGCTCTCCTTATTAAAAAGAGCGCAAATCTTGCGGAATTTGCTTCTGGTCATACCTACTTCGGGCTTCATTTTTCAGATAACGTATGGACTTTCAGGGAATGGGCCCCAAATGCTAAGTCAATACATCTGATCGGCGAAATGACAGGCTGGCAGGAGAACTCAGGATTTGCATTAAAAAGAATAAATGATGAAGGTATATGGGAAATTGTTCTTCATGCCGGGGCTCTGAAACACGGTAACTTATACAGACTTCTTGTGCGCTGGCCGGGCGGGGAAGGGGATCGCATACCGGCCTATGCAAACAGGGTTGTCCAGGACCCACAAACCCTTATTTTCAACGCACAGGTCTGGTCTCCTCAATCTCCTTACCCCTGGTGCTGTCATGATTTCAAATGCCGGCAGGAGCCGCTTTTCATATATGAAGCGCACATCGGCATGGCTCAGGAAGAAGGTAAAATAGGTTCTTACGCTGAATTCACCGACAAAATTCTGCCGCGCATCATTGCTTCCGGCTATAATATTATACAGCTTATGGCGATTCAGGAGCACCCTTATTACGGATCATTCGGCTATCAGGTTTCAAGTTTTTTCGCGTCTTCATCCCGTTTCGGAACCCCCGAGGAGCTGAAAGCGCTGATCGACTCTGCTCATTCGGCAGGTATCGCCGTCATAATGGATATAATTCACTCCCATGCCGTTTGCAATGAAGTCGAGGGATTAAGCCGCTTCGACGGAACACTGCACCAGTACTTCCATGACGGCCCGCGCGGAATGCACAGCGCTTGGAATTCCCGCTGCTTTGATTACGGCAAGATACCGGTTCTTCATTTTCTTCTTTCAAACTGCCGGTACTGGCTTGATGAATACCGTTTTGACGGCTTCAGATTCGACGGCGTCACGAGCATGCTTTATCTCAATCACGGCCTGGAAAAAACGTTCACTTCATATGAAGATTATTTTAATGAAAATGTTGATGAAGACGCGCTTACATATCTTGCTCTGGCAAACAAACTTGTGCACGACGTGCGTCCCGAAGCGGTTACAATCGCAGAAGACATAAGCGGAATGCCGGGGCTTGCTGTTCCTTTGTCTGATGGCGGGCTCGGCTTCGACTACCGCTTCTCAATGGGAATACCGGATTACTGGATCAGACTGGTAAAGGATTCTTACGATGAAGCCTGGCCGACCGGCCATCTCTGGTATGAACTGAACAACAGACGTAAGGAAGAAAAATCGATAAGCTACTCGGAATCGCATGATCAGGCCCTCGTCGGAGACCAGTCTCTTATTTTAAGGCTAATCGGTTCTGATATGTATGAGCACATGACCATAGGTGATGAAAATTTCAGAGTTGACAGAGGCGTTGCTCTTCATAAACTTATAAGACTCATCACCATGGCCACAGCCGGAAACGGTTATCTCAATTTCATGGGAAATGAATTCGGTCATCCGGACTGGATTGATTTTCCGAGGGAAGGAAACAACTGGTCTTATCACTACGCAAGGAGGCAATGGCATCTGGCGGATGATCCCCTGCTAAAATACCGACTTCTGGCAAATTTCGACAGGGATATGATTTCTCTGGCAAAACGATTTAATCTTCTATCCTTGTCTTCTCCCATGCTTTTGTACGAAAACACGAGCGACAAGATAATAGCTTTTAGAAGAGCCGGCCTTCTTTTTGTTTTCAATTTTCATCCCACCCGCTCTTACACTGATTATGGCTTCGACGCGCCTGCCGGAATCTATAAGATGATTTTCGAGAGCGATTCAAAGGAATACGGAGGACATGGCCGTCTCACTCCCGGACAGGAGCACCAAACGCTTGTGAACAAGGCCCAAAAATCGAAACGGCAGTTTATCAGCCTCTACCTTCCCACCCGTACGGGATTAGTGTTAAAATACACGGAGTAATTTAATAATTATTTTTGAAATGATTGAAATATTTCATGACTCTTTCAACATAATCTTCAGTCTCTTTTATGGGGGGGATTCTGTTGTAGCGGTCAACAACACTGGGGCCGGCATTATATGCGGCAAGAGCAAGCTGAAGTTTTCCGTTGAAGCGCTCCAGCAGTTCCCTGAAGTACTGCGTTCCGGTCAGAATATTTTCTCTCGGGTCAAAAGGGTCTCTCATTCCAAAAGCTTTTGCATTTTCAGGCATTATCTGCATTAAACCAAGGGCTCCGGCTCTTGATACTGCTCTTGGATTAAAATCGGACTCAACCTTTATAACGGCTTTTAGAAGAGGAAATGAAACTCCGTGTTTTTGAGATGCTTCTGATATCATTTCATCGTACACACTGGATGAATAACGGGAAATGGTTAATGGGAGTTTTTTTGTTAAATCTTTGATAAAAAGATTGTATTGATAGGACGAATCTGTCGGCACATTCGTAAAATGAACAACTCCGTTTTCATCTATATACTTATAAATATCTCCAACAGCAAAAGAGGAAGTAACTGATACAAACACCAGCAAAACAGAGAAAATAACTGTAAGCGCGTATTGCACTGCAGCATGTGGAAAAAAATTATCAGACATTTTTCTCAATTTGAAATCCAAATGAACAACCCTTTTGTATTTAAATCAATTCGATTCCACAAAATTATATTAAATTATACATAATTTTTTAAACAATTCAAGAAAAAACATTTAAATCAAAATAAATATCAATATGTTGTGATTAACAATCTGGTCAAATACCAGATAGCCTTTCTCTCTGATTATTTTTTGTTAATCGGAATCCGCGTTTTTTATTAACCGATGCTTTTTGATCTCCTCTTCCCGGAAGATTTTTACATAACCATATTTTCCATCAAATCCCGGCTTAATTACTACTTCGTTTTTTCTCATTCGTTCTATCGCTTCCGCAAGAAAAGAAGCTCCTGAATTTCTGAGCTCATTTATATCTATAAAATTGAGAATATAAAGCTCCGGCCCGAATTGTTCCAGAAGTTTATTGTAACGCATCATTAATTTTTTTGAGCCCCGATTCAGTTGATATATTTCTGAAAGAATCTCTATAAGAGGAATTGTCTTAAAGCTCAAGGCGCTACAATTTTTATTTTCTGAGTTACCGGAAAGCTCTTGAATTCTGTGGAGCACTCCTATTGTGACCGCTTTTCCGCATACCGGACATATTCCGCCATGCCTATCTGTTTCAGACGGCAGGAAAGAGATATTGCATTTTCTGTGTCCATCAGCGTAGTATTTACCTTCTTCGGGATAATATTCAACTGTTCCGACAAAGTTTTCCGGATTGCCATTTTTTATTGCCGACATTATTGAACAATATGAAAATGTCGTATCAAAAATATTTGCCTCTCTTCCTATTTTCATTGGAGAGTGGGCATCCGAGTTGGATATAAGTTTTATTCCGCTCAAATCTGAAATATTCCGGCACATTGCAGGATCTGAAGACAAGCCCGTTTCTGCCGCAAATATATATCCGGTATAATCACCGAAACATTCTTTAATTGAGTCAAACCCCGCTCTCGAGCCAAACAAAGAATACCAAGGTGTCCAGATGTGCGCTGGAAAAATCATGGCCCTGTCTGAAATATCAAAAACAATTTCAAGCGTGTTAATCACATCAAAGTTAAAAACAGGCCGTCCGTCCGATTCCAACTTTCCAATTTTTTTTAGTCTTCGGTTCAATTTTTCAACCAGAGACATCTCCGGCAATAATATTACACTATGAATTTTTCTGGTCTTTCCTTTTTTTTTGTATATGTTGCATATCTCGGCGGATAGAATGAAACGGGTTGTTCCTCCGCAGGTTTCAGGCACAAATTTATTTATTCCGCAGTAAAATTCTTTGTTAAGCTTGTATAATCCATCTCCCGCTTGAACAAGTTTTCTTTTCAATTCCCCAAACCATTCCGGATGGGTAAAATCTCCCGTTCCAAGAACTGCGATTCCTTTTTTTCTTGCGGCAACAGATATGTTTTCAATATCCATGTTTTTTGACGTTGCAATTGAAAAGCGTGAATGAATATGTAGATCGGCCAGGAATTTCACTTTTGTTCTAAATTCTCTTGTTTATTTATATTAAACAATATATATTTATTTTGAGAAATTTATAACACAATATATGGTGTTTATCAAAGACAAGGGTTTGTGGTGTTTAATTAATTTATGGGTCTATTATCATCTTCTGTATCGATAAA
>Ga0105102_10000308_pt1 | contig 14101 bp, 20 predicted proteins | sample PPLLaktember2015_FD_87032 | JGI IMG/M metagenome (GOLD analysis project Ga0105102, IMG submission 87032) | Freshwater sediment microbial communities from Prairie Pothole Lake near Jamestown, North Dakota, USA - PPLs Lake P7 Core (6) Depth... | ecosystem: Environmental > Aquatic > Freshwater >...
AAATAATGGTTAATTCTGATGTTAATGAGATTCATTATTTCTCCCCAATTGCTGTAGGTGATGAACATTTTCCAGAAACAGCATTATATGGTGCATTATATATATTGGCAGATCAACTTAAATTTGAAGATGTAGAAGAAATATTTCCATCTTTAAAAGATAATTATCATTACAAAATGTTGTTAAATGCTTATGGTAAACAAAAATTAAATGCGTTTAAAACATCAATTAAAGAATGTGTTGAAGATCCTTCAAAAAGATTTCCTGAAGGTAAGGCAGATATAAAACCAATTGATGAAAATGCTTATTGCTTAATGTATCTATTTAATGACCTAGGAGCAAATAATTGTTTGTTTTATCCCAATCATTCATCATTCAAATATAATCGAATAGGACGTAAAAAAACAGCCAAAGGAAGCGAATTAAATGAAGCTGAAAAGAAACGATTAAGTGAGGCAAAAAATGTTGAAGAAGCATCAGAAATCTTAAAAGAACTTGAAGAAAAAAATGTTGATTTAAAGTTTATTGATTTAGAACCTAACAAAGGATATAATTGTAGTGATCTTGTTTATAATGAATCACGGGCTAATCTAAGTATTAGAATTAGGATTGAAGGTAATGTTATATTACCCAAAAATAATAAATATAATATCACCGAAATTTTTTCTTACAAGTGGAGAACATATAACATAATTAAGGACGGATTGCTTAATATTCAGACACTTCCGATTGGTTATAATTTAGATATTGAAAAAATATTGGTAGATAATAATGTTAAATATACTTTGGATTATGATAAAGTAACATCTGTACCTTATTATATAATTATAGATCTTAATTCTTTACCAATTATTAATAAATCAATGGTGAAGAATATTTCAGCAAATGATTTGGGTAAACTTGAAATACAATTACTTGATATTCAGGGAGTTAACAAAGTCTATTCGTTCTATCGCAAAACTTTATTTCCTAAAGAAAGTACTTCATTCGTTGAATCTTATGGACAAGAAGTTGCTGATTGGTTAAAAGAAATAGGTATTACAGACTTTAATGGTTTTGCACCAAAAACAACTTTAGATATTGCTACTGATTTCTATATGAGTGTGGTTTTAGACATCAAAACCAAGGGTTTATCGTCATTTCCGAAGGTTGAAGATGTTGTGAATAAAATTAGTGAGAATAAACCATTAAAGTTGAATGAAATTGCAATGGCAAATGCAATTATTAAGTATAAAGAACAAATGGAATCCGATTTATATAAATCATTATCTGAAGAACAACAAAAAGAAGTTCTGAAAACTTATTTGATTAATAAGTCAAATGAGATTAACTCAAATAAAAGAAAATTGATGCAAGAGAAAGCTCAAATTATATTCTCATTAATATTAAGTAGAAGTTGGTTTAAAGAATTCAAAACATTTGAAGAAAATCAATTAACATTAAATGTTGATAACAATGTTTATGAATTAACTTTCGAATTAAAAGAAGAAAAAGTTGAAATTTAAAAATTTTTATATAATAAACATGAAGAAAAAAGATAAAATTAAATTTGAATATCCAACAAGTGAAAGTTGGTTTGATTTCTCAGAGGGTGTTGTGATTAATAATGAAGAAATTAATGAATGGGTTGGGGAAGTTGTTAAACAATTAAAACACAAGATTAAATCTGGAAAGAAAAAGGCTAATTATCATATGGGTACTGGTAATTCTATTGTTTGGGGAACTATTTATCAAGTTTCTAAAAATTCAAATAAATATGAGATATTAATTAGAGTTGCTAAAAATTATTCTGAATTATCGGAAACAGTTAAAATTGGTTCTAAAAAGAAAAAAGATAAAAATAAAAATATTTATAATCTATTTTAATACGTTTTTTTATTAATTATCTAATTATTATTAATCCTCCAATTATAAATTATTTATTTTTGGGGGATTTTTGTTTTAAAAACTATTTATATTAGTTAAAAAACAATATAATATAATATAATTTTTATGAAGAAATCCATCACTAAAATAATTAACGAAGAATATTATTCGTTTCGTAAACAATCAAGGTTGATTAATGAAACCACAGTAGATAATAAAACAATAATTAATGTTGACATACAACCAGAATATCAAGACTATATTAGTTCTAATATGTTAAATAAATGGGTTGATTTTATTAATACTAATAATGAAAACAATAACATTGTTTTTTTATATAATGGTGCTGACACATTAGGGATGGTTAGTGAAAATGAATATCAAAATTGGTTATTTGAATTAGGAATTGAAGAAAATGTTATTGAAAATGCAACGTTTTATGATAAGGGTTATGCATTTTTTAGATATTGCATGGATAGTGGAATTGATGAACAAAATATTGTTGATTTAATTAGATATATGATAAGTCATGATATTAATGATAGTAGAGATATTGATGAAGAAATGTGGAACAACTATATGGAAGAAACTAATCATAGTCAATCAGATGTTAGAGAACTACTTGAAAATGCTGGAGATATGATTAATATTCCAGATTTAATGGATTTTATTAAAAAATATAATAATATTGTTTTATGTGGTGGAGGAATTAATGAATGTTTGAAAGAAGTTGAATTAGCATTATTGGCTTTAAACAAAAATTATAATATTTTGAATGAATTTACTTATTAAGTAATTAAAATAAATATTTTATATTTGGTTGAAACAATTTTATGATTAATTTTGTATAATAGATAATAATTAAACTGTCTTTATTATTATTTACAAAACATTATTAATTATGATAGATGAACATTGGTTTGATTAGAGAGGTTATAGAAAATTAAAGTATCAGTTTGAAACTATTGAAAAGGTAGAAGATAGTTTAGATAAACAAGATATTAGCATATTAGCTGACGCCCAAAGTGCAGGAAAGACATATATGTCAATATATATTATTGATCAATATTTAAAATTAAATCCTACTCATAAAGTAATAATTTTAGCTCACGGCACTACAGTATTACGAACTCAATTTCATGAAGAGATTGTTAAGACAAATCCAAGTTTTACATATAAATTAGTTGAAAACTTCAAAGAATATGATAATACATTAAATGTAAATGTTTGTTTACCTCAAACATTAAAGAATAAAAAGTTAAATAATATTGATTTACTTGTGGTAGATGAAGCGCATCAATTTTACTTCGGTGAAAAGATGGTTAGTGATATTATCAAAAAAATTAAACCTAAAAAACAATTATTATTAACTGGAACACCATCTATATTTATTAGAAAAAATTATCCCATAATTCCCGTTACTTTAAATACTATTCATGATGAAGGAATGGTTTCTGATTTATATGTGGAAATAGCTACAAGCTCATATCAATTTGATTTATATGATTATAATAGTGATGATGAATTAAAAACAAATGCGAAATTTAATGAATCGGATACTAAAAAGACTTTGGATAATCTCATTAATAAAATTGTTCAACGTTTAAAAAGTTTTAAAGGTAATGATTATGTTAATCTTATTCCTGAATGGATTCCTACTTTAAAAAGATTACAAAAAACTATGATCGCTTGTAAAAGTCAAACACAAGCAAAACAAGTTCAAAAATATTTTAATAAAATCGGTGTTAAAAGTGTATTAAGTATTTCTGATACCGATTATTATAGTGAAGAAATCGATGTTTTTAAAAATGATAAAAATTGTTTGGTATTAATTGTTGTGGGTAGAGGTATTTTAGGATTTAATTATCCAGAATTGATTAATATTGTTGATATGACCACAAGTCAAAATATTGATAGAATATATCAATTACTTTGTAGAGTTATTCGTAAACATCCTAATAATGAAAAGAAATTATTCTTTAAAATTGCACCAAATAATTTAAGTGATTATTATAAATATATAATGACTGGTGTATTAGCATTATCTGATGATTCTTTCTTTACTAAATTTAATGGAAAGAACTTCAATGATATGGTTATTCCAGTTATTAAAAACAAAAATAAGAGAAAAGATAATAATAAAATTATTGATGAAAATAATAATAATAATGAAAATGATACTAAAAAGAAAAAACCAAGCAAAATAAAACCAATAGATTTTGAGGGACTTCCAGCATTAGATTTTTTTAAAGATCTTTATCATAAAAAAGATAGTTTGTTAGATGTTTATGCTATGACTACTATTAGGGATGTTAGAAGTGAATTTTTGAATAGAAATCTACCAAATTATTGGACAAAAGAGAAATGTTTGGAGAGTGCATTAAATTATAAAACGATTAAAGAATGGCAAAAAAACGAAAGTGGTGCTTATAGTGCAGCATTCACAAATAATTGGATTGAAGAATGTTGTGAACATATGAGAGAAATACATAAAAGATCTGGTTATTGGAACATAAAAGAAAATTGTATTAATGATGCAAAAAAATATAAAACTCGTAGTGAATGGGCAAAAATTAGTAATTCTGCATATAATGGAGCAAGATACAATAATTGGATTGAAGAATGTTGTGAACATATGGAAGAGAAAATTAAACTAATGGGCTATTGGAATATAAAAGAAAATTGTATTAATAGTGCATTAAAATATAAAACATTAAAAGATTGGTCAAGAAAGAAAGTAGTGCATATAGATCATCAAAAATAAATGGATGGTTTGACGAATGTATTTCACATATGGACAAAAGAATTTTAATCACTAAAGAAATGTGTATTGAAGATGCAAAAAAATATAAAACTCGTAGTGAATGGTCGAAATATTCAGATAGTATTTATACTGCCGCACATAGAAAGAATTGGTTTGATGAATGTGTTAAACATATGGAAAATTTAACACCAACACCTAATAACAAACCAAAGGGTTATTGGAATATAAAAGAAAATTGTATTGATTCTACAAAAAAATACAATAAAATTGGACAATGGTTAAAATTTAATCAACAAGCATATAGATCATCTAAAAATAATGGTTGGTTAGAAGAAATAAAAGAAATATTTAATAATAAAACAAATAATATTACATAAAATTAACAAAAATATGACAACAACTAATAAAATTAAATGTATTAATATATCAATATTTAAAGATTCTTTAGAATCTAAACCAGTTTTATATTATCCTAATGGTACAATTACAATAATAGGTAATTTTGATGAATTAAGAGATTTTGATAATCCAAATCCATCCTATCATTTAATAAATATAGACTGGTCGTTAAAAGTACTTGATGAAATACCTTTTGATTTTATAATAAATGAACAGCGAACCAAATTTTTGTTTAAATGTATTTCAAATACAAATGATATTCAATATTTTGGAAAATTAATCATAATTGATAGTTATAATTTTAAAGGAACTGGAGAATTATTTAGAAAAAATATTAATAATTCTTGAAACAAATTAACAACATATTTCATATAATACATCAAAAAATATTGTTTAACTTAAAATTTAAAAATAGATTATGGAAAAGCCACTAAAAAAAGTAATAATTGATGGTCAACTATGTTTTGCGGTTGATAGTAAATCCTTATATAAGAATAAAGATAAAACAAAGCGTAAAGTTTTATGGTTTTTTAGTAAGAAGAAAAATAATAGTAAGTAATAATTTAAAAAATAATACGATATGGAAACTAAAAAAGATAATGATAAAATCAAAGTAGGCCAATATGTGGTTGATAAGACATCCAAACAAATATTTAAATATTCAACAAAATATAGGTGGATGACATATCTTGGTATGTTACGTAAAGCAACAGAATCTGAGAAGAAGTCGGTTAAAACTAATAAATAATAATACTAAATGTTATGTTAGGAAAATACGAAAAAGACTATTATGATTATATTTTAAATGGAATAAATCCATGTTCAAATGCTAAAAGAATTGTTTTTAAAATCATAAATGATATTAGTGATAGAAGTGGTATTGGTAATGAGTTTAATATTATTGATGATGAAATTCAAGAAGAAATTGTGGATGATTGGATTAATTTTGTGGAGAAAGTTTATGGAAAATAATAATACTATAAGTCAAAAATCATTAGATCAAATTAATGAATTGATTAATGATGGTTGGGAATTCTCCCTACATTTTGGGGATCATAAATATAACGATACTATCAAATATGATTTTAATAATTCCCAATGGTTAGCAGATTTTACTAGGAAATTAAAAAATGGTTTGTGGGATAATCATGAAGTCGGTTTAAGTGATACTATTGATGGAGCTATTGATATTGCTTATCACAATATTAAGATTAGTAAAAGACTAAATAGTTGGTTTATTTAAAATAATAATATTTAATTAGTTATGAAAAATATATTTAATACCACAGCAACATTTAATGGAAAATATTATGATAATTTTGGAATACACCCTACATTAGCATCAATGTGGGGTAAAAAATCTGAGGATGTTATTAATTTAAAATTTAAGATAAGTCAAGATCAAACATTACCTATTAAAGATAATGATATGGTTGTTGATTATTGGGGATTTTATGATTTTAAAAAAGAAGATTTTACTATGATTTATCCTAAAAGATTTTTATTACAAATGTGTTTTGCTTATGGGATTAGTGCAGCAGAAGAAAGTGGAGAAGGTAAAGCTTATAGAATAGAAATTATCAAATAAATCAAATAAATATTTAAGTTATGAAAATAGACACTAATTATCCATCAAAAGATTGGTTTGATTTTGGAAAAAAAGGTATTGAAATAGATAATAAAACAATTAATGAATGGATCGAAAGAGGTATCAAAACTATGAAAGAACAAATAATTAAAGGTATTAAATCTCCAAGATTTTCATCAGGATCAGGAAATACTATTGTTTGGGGAAAAATGAATCTTATTAAAGATAGTATTGATAAATATGATACCCAAATTTATGTTTGTTCCGATTTTAAGAAACTTTGGTTTGATATTGATATGTCGGACATAAATTCTACAGTATAAATCAAATATTTTTTTTATATGATCAATATTTTAAACTATAACACAGACCGAATATATATTATTGGTGATGTCCATTCAGAATACGACACCCTAAATTATATTATTCATAAAAAGCATCAAATCAAACATTCTTTATTTATTCAAGTTGGCGATTTTGGTGTGGGGTTTTATGAACTAGATTATTATAAACTTAAATTTGAATGGTTAAATAATGAATTATTGGAGAATGATAATACGTTATTGGTTGTAAGAGGAAATCATGACAATCAACTATATTTCAATAATTTAGAATATAATACTGAAATTTGTAATTTATCCAATCTAATACTTTTGCCAGACTATTCATTAATCAAAACTGATTTGGGTATTATATTATGTATTGGTGGTGAAGCTTCTATTGATTATAAACATCGAACTGTTGGTATTGATTTTTGGAAAGACGAACTACCAGTATTTGATGAAATTAAATTGAAATATATTGTGGATAATAATATTGATATTAATTATATTGTTACTCATGGAATGCCCACAATTACATATCCATTAACCAATTATGTTATGGATGATGAAGAAGTTAAAGAATATTCTAAATTGGGTAGAAAAGTTTTTGATAACATATACCAATATTTGGTCGTTAATAATAACATTAAGATTAAAAAATGGTTCTCAGGTCATTATCATGAACCACATTTTGAAAATATACTAGGTATTGATTTTATTGTATTAGATATTAATGAGGTGAAAGAATTAAGATAAAAACGAATTTAAATAATAAATTATGAAAAATAAAAAATCTAAATCAATTAATATTGCTGTAATATCTTATGATATTGATGATTTTCAACTTTGGAAAGAAGAAAATAATATGATTGGTGATGGTTTGGAATTAAGAAATAGATTCAAGATAAAAAATAAAACATATTATTGTATAACCAAAGTAACTGATTTATGTTCTAAAATGTTTAATAAAATTATTGAAACTGATAATGCTGAAAAAAATATATATTATTCATCATTAATTAGACTTATTTTAAAGTATAATATGTCTGAAAATAAAAAACCTAAAATAAAATTACCATCAGACATTAAGATGGATAAAAAAATATTAAAGATTATGGACAATAATTTAGTTTGTGGAACAAAAAAAGATAATACTGAAGGAATTGTTTGTAATAAATTTCAAACATCATTAGAAATAATAGAGTATATAAAAAAATTAACTGGTAATTGGTAATAATTAAATAAAAACAGAGTATGACAATTAAAGCAACATTATTTATCAAACCCAATGGAAAGAAAGAAGATATTGATTTAAAAAATGTTTATCCAGATGATGCCGATTATATTAATAACAATCACATTTTAGTTTCTATGGAAGAATTATCTGATAATAACTTTGCTATATATTTTGATTATGGTAAAGTAGATGAAGAGGGAGAACCAGATGAATTAATAGAATTATCATTTGGTAAAAGTTGTCAAGAAACAATAAAAACTGCTGTTGAGCGAATTAAAGAATTGAAATAATGAAAATATATTTATTTTTATGTAAAATATTTCTCTATCAAATTAAAGATTTTGATAAATATATTAAGTGGAAATTTAAATTAGGTTTTATTAATTCCAATGGTTCACCCAAAAGATGTCATAATTGTGGAAATAAAAATTTTAAAGATAAAATTATTGATACTTTGGATGGACATACAATATTAGAATATGAATCATATTGTATAAAATGTAATACACTTTCTGGTTATTGGTCATATGGTAGTTGGATGCCTTAATATTAATTGATATGGATAAAATAGAAACCTTTGTAAAAAGATTAAATAAGATAGGAATTAATATTGAACTTTCATGTAATTTTCCTTGGATTTATATTGATAAAATTAATGGTAAGTTAGTTACCGAAAAATATTGTGCTAATCACGGGTTTACTTTGGGATTTTATCCAATAAAAGTAGAACAATCAATAGAATTTACAAACATTAGTGAAATATTTAAATTAATTCGAAAATATATTTAAAAATATTTTGTAGTTTAAATAATCTTTTTTATCTTTGTCGAGTATTTAATAAAAATATATGATTGGTTTATTTAATCATTTTATTTTAAAAACAAAAAAAATAAATAATATTATATCATATAAATTTTTATAATTTTCATAAATGTTACAAACAAGTTTAAATATCACGTCATTTACTTCATCGGCCACAACAAGTCGAATGAATGGTGTTATTATTATTTGTTCTTTTGGAAGAACTACTAATAATAGTATAGCACATAATGTCGGGTATTTAAATCGAAATAGATTAAACGAATTTTAGTAAATCTTTTCATAAATTCAAAAAAACCCGACTTAATTAAAAAATGAGTCGGGTTTTTTTTATATGTATTTGAATATAAAAATTAATAATTTTAGGGTTTTATATGTGAAAAGATATAAAAATAAAATAAAAATTAAGTAGTAAGATTATACCAGTTAGGGTATAATATCACATATAAGTAGTAAGATTATACCAGTTAGGGTATAAAAAATTTTGATAGGTTCTTTGACATACTGATAATAAAATAATAATAAATATTAATAACAATTGCAGGTTATTATGATTAAACTGCATTTGTTATAATGCCTCCTTGTCCGATTGATTAGGTATCTGCTTGCAAACCAGATTAGAAACGTTTGATTCGTTTAGGAGGCTCTTATACTGACTTGTAGAATAATTGGTTAGTTCGTCAGTCTGATAAACTGGAAACGGTGGATCATAACCACCCAAGTCAACTTTAAAAACTTTTTAATAATAGTAGTAAGACTACCAAAATAATAATTAAAATAATGTATAACAATAAATTTTATGAAAAAACTATTTGACAAACTTTAGATTTATTATATTATATAAATCTAAAAAATATGAGTATCAACAATTTAAATCGTAAAAAAAGTGAATCGATACTTAATCGAAAAGTTTACAAAATTATTACAACTATTGATGATGATCCTTATTGGGATGAAGGTTTAAGTTTTCATAGATCCAAAGGTTGGAGAAACAAATCTAAAGCCCAAAGAAAAAAAGAAATATTACATTATCAAGTTAGACAATATAAAACTTGGAAATATAATAGGAAAAATCAGTGGAAATAATAATTAATGATTTATTACAAATATAATGCGATTTAATAAGTCACATTATATTATTTTGGAGGGTATGCTTGCGCCCAAGCGACTAGTCCTGAAAACTAGGATACGATGTAACAGTCGGTGGATGGACACCACTACCCTCCGCATTAAGTGTTTGATTATTAATTAGTTATATAAAATAATAATAAATGTTTTAAGGAAAGTTGCTCGAATTGGTAAGAGGCCACCCTGCTAAGGTGAGACGGTGTAACAGCCATGCAAGATCGTTCCTTGCACTTTCCGCATCTAACTTATTAATAATAAGAATTTTATAATAATATATAATATAATTCAAAATATGTAACATGTTAAATTTTGAATTATACCCCCAAATTTGCATGGGATGCTGCTCTTAATGTTCAAATGATGAAAATTGTATTGGTAGATGACACTACATTAACAATAATGATGAGTAATTTAGAGATGTTATAGGTCTGGAATGATACAAGATGCGTGAGTATAAGGCTTCACTATTTGGGGGATTTAATTTTTAAAAACAATATTTTTTAGTATAAAATATATGCGACTATAACACAAGTGGTAAGTGTATTGGACTGAAAATCCAGGAATTCAGAGTCAACGCCTGATGGTCGCACTATAAGCGAGTATAGTTCAGCTACTTAGAATGCCTGTCTTCCAAACAGGAGGTCGTGGGAGGATAGCCCACTATTCGCTCTTTTTATTATTTATCATGCCGATATCGCATAGTGGTCGATTGCGCCTGATTTGTAATCAGGTAACTTAATTGTTCACGGGAGTTCGAATCTCTCTATCGGCTCTTTAAATGTTTGATTATTAATATAATATAAAATGGGGGATCATGTACCAAGACTGGCGATGAACACTTGCAATGTTTATGTGGTGGGTTTAATTCCCATATTCTCCACTAAATAATTTTGTTTATATATTTTATAATGGCCTTTAGCTCAATTGGTTAGAGCAACTGACTCATAATCAGTAGGTTATCGGTTCAAGTCCGTTATGGCCAACAAAAATAATTAAAGTATTACTTTAATTAACAATACATAATGGGGTGTAACTCAGAGGCTTAGAGTGCTTGTCTGTTAAACAAGAAGTCGAGATTTCAAAATTCTCCACCCCAGCTTTTTTAGAAAATATTTTATTATTTATTATATTAATAATTATTTTAAAATATTTTTCTGATGTTTTCTCTTTAAAATATTTTTGTTTGGATGTATCAATAATACATAATTCAATGTTATGTTCTAAACATGCTTGGAATTTACGATCATCATTATTTTGAATTTGTATTAATTTATCTTTACCATAAATTGGTTCATAATGAAAAATACCGTTTAATTCAAATGCTAAATTTAATGATGGAATATAAATATCCAATTCAGAATTAATAGTATCTTTTCTATTAAATTCAATTTCTAAATTAGGATATAATTCAATTAATTTAATTTGTAACCATTTTTCAAGTTTTGATATTCGTATACCTCTTGTTTTGTGAGCATTATTATAACATGCAGCACACGATTTCGAACAAAAATGATTCCCTGATTTAGATTTAATTATTTCTTTTATTTTTTTTGTGAATTTTTTATTACAATTTGTACAATTTAATGTTTTAGATGTTTTTTTCGAATCTCCAACACATTTTAAGGAACAATAATCACCACATCTTCTTTTATATCTTAAAATTTTTAAAATATAATCTTTTGTTTTATAATAAGTTTTATCACAAAATTTACATTTACATGGAAATTTATCTTTTGTTTTAGCAATCTTAAATTCTTCTTCATTGTATAGTGGTATCATATAAAAATATTTAATATAAATACTTAAATATAATTTTCGAATCACATCTCTGAAACAAAAAAATATATTGCGAGTAGGTCTGGTGGCCCACAGAGTCTCATAAACTCTGCCTGAGACGGGATCGTAACCCGTACTCGCTACTAATCAACAAGTTACATATTTTGTTTTTATATATGAACAATCAGATATATTTTTGTTTGTATATAGAAACATTGTTATAGTAATTATATGGGGGTGTATCGGAATGCTCTTCTAAAGCATATGACCGTAATTGGATGGAAGATGAGAATTCGAATTTCTCCTCCCTCACATAAAATAATTTATATTAATAACAAAAACATTTATGCCCAAAAATTTAAATTTAAATACGTTTTATTTATCATATGTCATCTGTCCCAAATGTAATAGGGTTTTATTTACAACCAATGATTATATTGTTTGTTGTGGTGAAACTATTTATGTTAAATAAAACATAGATATATTATATGCCTCTATAGTTTAATGGATAGAATGAGACGCTACGGACGTTTTGATGGTGGTTCGATTCCATCTAGGGGTACTCTAAAACCAAATAAAAATTCCATTTAAAGCAATATTAATTTATTTATATAAATTCAAAATATTATAATAAATTATTTAAAACAGAATAATTTATTGTAGTATTGTTTTATAATAAGTCTATATTTTATTGTTTTTATATGACCCCCAAAATAAAGAAGATGTCATGATAAGAAAGATGTATAATATTGTTAAATAATATACAAGTTTCTTTTATAACGGATTAACCATTAATGGGCTTATCACAAACCCTCTATTGGATAAGATCGGTTTTATCTTTTCATCTCCAATTTCTTTTCTTAATATATTTATACTTCCATTTACATCTGCATTAATTAATATTTCTTTAGATGTTTTATATAATCCTCTCTTAATTCTTTTTCCAGAAAATTTAAGTTTAGTTATATTTTCTTTATCTAATTCATTATTGCCCAATTCACTATTATTTAATTTGGAATATATAGGAATATAATCTAAATCTAATGCACTTGCTTTACTTGTATAACTTTCTTCTCTCACTTTAAAATTTAATCCATATTTAACGGATTTATAATTTAGGTATGACTCAAACAAATTAAATGGAATATTTACAAATTTTTGATTTGTTTTCTTTCCCATATTTACTTCTTGTTTCCAGCCAATATTTTTACCTAAAACAATGTTATCTATATTATTGGTAATACAATAATCTATTATATATTTACTACTCTTATGTAGATAATCACCGATTTTATTATTTCTTTTGTTTGTTAAATTAGTTATTTTTTTACTTTTACTCTTTTGTATTTTTTCTCCTTTATAGTTAATAAAATGATTTAATTTACTTTGATATTTTGCTTTATTTTTATTATAATACTGATTCATTGACTTTAAGGGTTTTCCATTAATTATGAATGGTTGTTGACCTTCAATTGTTGTTACACAAGTAGCCAAATTATTTATTCCCAAATCTATTGATAGATAATTATCATTATATTTTGATTTAATAATTTCATTATATTTATAAACAATTTCAATAACATATGAATCATTTCTAGGTATTATTCTTACTTGTTGTATTTTAGTATGTTTATCTAAATTCGTTTTTATTGGTTCTATTTTTGATTTCTTTGGAAAATAAATATAATTATCTTTAAACCTAAATTGTACTGATGTAAATATAACTACATTCCTTCCTTTCACTTTATCCTTATAATTAGGAAATTTAGGACAACCCGTAAATGATGTCTTCGATTTTTTAAATTGTTTTAATCCGTTAAAATATGATTTAAGATTTTTATCAATTAACATCATTATTTGTTGAGAAGAATTATTGGGAAGATTATGATAATCAACTTGTTTATTTAATCTAAATTCTTTTTCGATATCATTGTATCGAATCCATTTTCCAGTATCTTTAAAATGATTTTTAATATAATACAATGTTGAATTATATAAATTTTTAGATAAGAAACAAATATTATCCAATTGTTTATATTTCTTATTAGAAATATTGATTATATGTTTTTCTACTAATATCATATTATTTGAATATAAATACTCAAATAATATAAAAAAGTTATAAAATTATATTATTAATTAAAAATAATTTTATATATTCGATAATATTATATATTTTTGTATGAAAATATTAACTATTA
>Ga0105102_10000309_pt1 | contig 14084 bp, 10 predicted proteins | sample PPLLaktember2015_FD_87032 | JGI IMG/M metagenome (GOLD analysis project Ga0105102, IMG submission 87032) | Freshwater sediment microbial communities from Prairie Pothole Lake near Jamestown, North Dakota, USA - PPLs Lake P7 Core (6) Depth... | ecosystem: Environmental > Aquatic > Freshwater >...
AAAAAGAAAAGATTGAAGGGGCTTTTTATGTCTGGAGCAGAAAAGAGCTTGATGAAATTCTGGGAAATTATGCGGCAGGCGTATTTTCATCACACTTCGGCGTGATTCCAGAAGGAAACGCTGAAAATGATCCGCACGGATATTTTGAAGGCAAAAACATTCTTTATGCCAAACAGACTCTTGAGGAGACGGCAAAAGAGTTTGACCTTCCGAAAGAGACAATCGCCCGGATTATAGACAAATCAACCGGTCTCCTTTTTTCCGCAAGGGCGAAAAGAATACGGCCACATCTTGATGACAAGATACTCACTTCATGGAACGGCCTTATGATATCAGCGCTCTGTAAGGCGTTTCAGGTTCTGGGAAACAAGAAATACCTTGAAGCGGCAAAAAATGCGGCTGAATTCATATTATCAGAACTTTATGACGAAAAAACCGAAACATTATTCAGAAGATGGCGAGACGGTGAAAAAAATATTTCCGGAATGGGAAGCGATTACGCTTTTTTTGTTTCAGGACTTATAGACCTTTACCTCTCCAACTCCGGGCCAAAATGGCTGAAAGCCGCGGTTTCGCTTGCAGATGAACATTTAAAGCTGTTTTACGATTCGGAAGGCGGCGGCTTTTACATGACATCAACTGATCATGATAAAAACTTGATATTAAGGATAAAGGACGATTCGGACAGCGTAATTCCCTCGCCCGGCTCGGTCGCAATTCATAACCTGTTGCGCCTGTCGGAAATAGCCGGGAGGCCGGATTTCAGGCAGGCCGCGGAAAAAACCGTTCAGGCCGTTTTATCCGGCGATGGTTTTCACCCGGCGTCTTATCCTCACATGCTTGCCGTGCTCTGCAACGCAGAGGCGTGAGGCATGAGGCGTGAGGGATGTTTAGGATATAAATTTTGGTTGAATATATGCAGGCAATATATTAGGTGTAAGCATTAAAACCTGCCAATAATATTATATGAAAGGATACTAACATGGCACCAGTAAAGATATTTTCACTAAGCACATGCAGCCACTGCAAATCGACAAAGAAATTCCTCAACGATTGCACAGTTCAATACGATTTTGTAGATGTGGATCTTCTGCAGGGAGAAGAAAGGTCTGCAATCCTTGAGGAAATAAAAAAATTCAATCCGAACTGCTCGTTTCCTACCGTCATAATCGGAGAGAAGGTAATAGTCGGATATAAGGAGAAAGAGCTGAAGGAGGCGCTGGGATTATAATATGGAAGCCAAGGCACTTTATGAAATGTTGAAAAAGGTTCAGGAACCGAAAGGCTATTATTTCAGTAATGACAGGGAAAGAGTCATGGAGCTTCTTGAAGCCCTTTGTTTAAACAAGGAGCGTTACGGCTATATGGCCTGTCCTTGCAGGCTTGCGTCCGGAAAAAGGAAAAATGATGAGGATATAATATGCCCCTGTGTTTACAGGGTTCAGGATGTTGCCGAATACGGAAGCTGTTACTGCAACCTGTACGTTTCAAAGGAATGGAATGATGGGAAAATATCTCATGATTATATCCCGGAAAGAAGACCAGCTTCCAGAATGATTTTTTGATGACTTTTAACAAGGACTTCATCTTTGACGGATATTTTTTGAGCTTATTCCCCAAAGAAAATATTTAATCCATGCGAAGCCGAATTTGAGCATTTCCGTGTCGCTATGTTTTATCTTTGTCATTATTTCCTGTTTTATTTTGTAGCGCTTTATAAAAGTGCTCGCAAATATAAAATCCCGGAACCTGTCTATGTTATAAGCCGCCATAAAAGCCATTTTAGCCTTCGGCCCTTCCGGGCCTTCACCTCTCCACGGGTCATTTTGAAACAGGTTTATGATTTCAGCCCACAATCTCGTCATTTTATTGTATAAAACCGCGTCCTGGTCTTTGGCCCATAAGTCTGCCGTCCATTCTGCATTTTCATATCTGCCCAGGCAGAAATCAGGCGGCTTAAAAAAATATACGGGCGAGGCGGTCCCTTTTCCGGCATCATAATAAAGACCCTGTTCAACGGGAAATGTCCTGCATGTATCGGGGCGATCTGTATATACCGAGCATCCAGATTCGGTTAAAAAAGGGCATTCCTTTTCACTGCCTTCGGACATTCTAAGAAGGACTTCAGGAAAATTTTTTTCCGGTCGCATAACGACATCCGTATATTTTTCCAAAAATTCATCTGAAGATATCCCGAGTATTTTTTTAAGTCTCATTACATCATAGGGATAAATAAAGAGATTTAAATTCCGGCAGCATTTGTTGAAGCAGGCAAGGCCGCTGTGGCAGCGGAAAGAAAAAACCTCATCCTTTTTAAGTATTCCGGCGGGCATGCCGTCAATATTTTCGACATCAAGATATTTCATAATGAAACTTTCTGCTTTCAGGAAATTTTGTTCATCCCTCCAGCATCTCACGGACTTTCAAGGCCAATGAATCGATAGTAAAAGGTTTTTGCAAAAAGGCCGTGCCTTCATCCATTATCCCTTTGAGTGCAATAATATCAGCCGTGTATCCGGACATATAAAGTGTCTTTATCTCCGGATACAGAGGCATGATCGAATCTTTTACTTCCCTGCCGTTCATTCCGGGCATCACCACGTCTGTGATCAGCAGGTGAATCGGACCGTTATATTCACAAGCCATTCTCAGTGCATTTTCCGGGGTTTCTGTTGCCAGAACTTTGTAGCCTTGCTCTTCAAGGATTGTTGTAACAAATTCAAGGAGCATTGTTTCGTCTTCAACCACCAAAATCGTCTCGATGCCCGCTGGAATTGTCTGTTCCTGAATTATATCTTCAGTTTCCGCCTGGCTCTGACACCATGGCAGATATATTTTAAAAGTCGTCCCACGGCCCGGTTCGCTGATAACTTTAATAACTCCATTGTTTTGTTTTACTATGCCATAGATCATAGCCAAGCCCAGACCGGTGCCTTTGCCGACCTCCTTTGTGGTAAAAAACGGCTCGAAGATCTGAGAAACAGTCTCTTTATCCATTCCCGATCCGGTATCGCTAACTTCCAGAAGCGCATATTCTCCCGGAATAAAGCCCGGATTAACCCGGCAATAAGATTCATCGAACACAACATGTCCGGTTTCAATTATCACTCTCCCAATCCCTGCAATGGCATCCCTTGCGTTGACCAGGAGATTGGCCAGGATCTGGTCGATCTGGGCCGGGTCCATCTTTACTTGACACGGAGCAACATTCTGTTTCCATACCAGCTTGATGTCTTCGCCTATTATCCTTTTCAGCATATCAAGCATACTTGCAACAGTTTTATTCAAATCCAGAACTCTGAGGCTCACCGGCTGTTTGCGGGCGAAAGCCAGCAGTTGCCGAGTCAAGTCGGCTGCCCGCTGCGCGGCCTGACTTATCTGTATCAGGTCTTCATCGTGGGCAGAGCCCTTCTTAATCTTAACCATTGCAAGTTCCGCAAATCCGATGATCGCCTGAAGCATGTTGTTGAAATCGTGTGCAATCCCCCCTGCCAATCGGCCTATAGACTCCATTTTCTGCGCTTGGCGAAGCTGATTCTCCAGCATTGTCTTCTTTGTAATATCCTCACATGCAATTATATTTTCACCTGTCTTAAGGCTCACCGGAATAAAATGAATGATTTTCCTGGAACCGTCCTTGCAGACAACCTCATAAATTCTAGGCCTCTTTTCACCAGGTTCCGATGCCTTTAAATCCTCAACCCATGCCGATAAAACCTCTTCTCTGTATTCAGGATCAGGATATGCCAGCTTAAACCAACTTTTTCCGTCGGGAACATCGGAAAGATCGTAGCCGAAGATTTCAGTAAACTTTGGGTTTAAATAAGTAAAATTTCCGTCTTTATTTATAAGCAGTATCCCGAAGGGAGCGTTCTGGGTGATAATCTTGAACCGCGTCCTTTCATTTTCCAGCGCTTCCTCTGAGCGTTTGTGTTCCGTTATATCCATAGCTGTAAAAGTTACGCCGGCGGAAAGGTCGGACGGATCGATGGGTGTGGAACTGAGCAGGACATCAACAATTATACCGTCTTTTCTGAGCCATCGCGTTTCAACAGAACCGGTGCCTTTTTCTGCAATCTGACGGTATTTTTCACTCCCCACATAGTTGTAATCATCATCAGTCGGATAGAAAATTCTGGCATTTTTGCCGATAAGTTCATCTCTGCTGTAGCCTGTCATTGCACAGAGTCGGTCGTTCGCGTCTTTTATCACTCGTTCGACGACCACTCCAATTCCGACCGGCGCCGCCAGAAAAACACTTCTTAGTCTGCTTTCACTCGCCAGTAGCCTGTTCTGAATAATCTTCTTGCTGACTTCACCCATAAACGACCTCGGTTTTCGATGTTTTTTCTAAAGGCTTTCAATAGCCCTCCGGATTTTTTCGGACAGATATTCTCCCGATAAGAGAGTTCCATTCTGAAGAGTTTTAATTTTATCCGTATAAGACGGTTTATCTTTTTTATAAATGATCCCTATGGGAATTTTATCGCCCCACACCCTTGAAAGCTCCATCGCCCTGTTAAAATCATCAGGGAGATATCCTTCTTCAAAAAGGTCATACACCCGCTTTTTGTACCATTCGAACGTATTGACATGATTAAAAGATACGCATGGTTGAAGTATGTCTATCAGGCTGAATCCTTTGTGTTTTATTCCCTCCTGAATAATTCTGCTCAGGTGTTCGGGCTTGCCCGAAAAACTCCTTGCCACAAATCCGGCTCCAAGCGCCAGAGCAACCGAGAGAGGATTGAATGTTTCGCTTATAACTCCGTCGCTCTGTATTTTTGTAACCATTCCTTCATCTGAGGTCGGAGATGGCTGGCCTTTTGTAAGTCCGTAAACTTTGTTGTTATGCACCAGAACTGTGATGTCAATGTTTCGCCTCACGGCATGCATAAAATGATTTCCGCCTTCCCCGTAACAGTCGCCGTCGCCTGAATTGACGAGTACGGCAAGTTCGTGATTCGCGATCTTGGCGCCTGTAGCAAGAGGAAGCGCTCTTCCGTGAAGGGCATGAAAAAAATTCGATTTAATAAAATGGGGCGTTTTAGCCGCCTGCCCTATTCCGGAAATTATCAGGACCTTCTCTGGGGGGATTCCCATCGACGCAAGAGCATCCTTCATTGATGCAAGAATTCCGAAATTGCCGCATCCCGGGCACCAGCTGTTTTCAACACCCGAATCATAATCCTTTACGCTTAACATAATCACCTCATATTTTTTTTGATTCCATCGGCTATCTCGGCCGGGAAAAAGGGTCTTCCGTCATATTTAAGAACAGTCCCCGAATATGAAAGGGATGTCTGTTCCCGGATAAGCCTGCCAAGCTGTGCGGTGCTGTTCTGTTCGACCATATAAAACTTTTCGCACGCCAGAAACGCTTTCTTTGCGGCAGCCGCCGGGAAAGGCCATAAATCGTTAAAACTGACGCATCCCGCGCTTATCTTCTCTTTTCTCAGCATATCAACGGCCTCTCTGATTGCTCCTTTGGTAGAGCCCCACCCTGCAAGAAGAATTTTTGATCTTGGAAAATATATTTCAGGCGGATTGATCTCGGAAAGCATTTTGGCTGCTTTGGCATTTCTCTTGTCAACCATCCCTATTCTCGTCCGTATAGACTCGCTCGAATGCCCGTCCTCCCTGTGCTCATTTCCCGACACCATTACCAAAGCTTTTCCGCTGCACGGAAGAGCTCTTGGAGAAACTCCGGAATTTGTCAGCAGATATCTTTTATACTCAGCGGGATTTTTCAGATCTTTATCTCCGACTATAAATTTTTTTATTTTCCCCGGCGCCTTCAAAGCCTTATCGGCTATAAAAAGAGAATCATTCAGGTACTGGTCGGCAAGGATGATTGCCGGAACCTGGTATTTGTCCGAAAGATGAAAAGCCCTTGCGGTTGTTTCAAAGGCTTCGGCTGGCGACCCAGGGGCAAAAACAAACCTCGGGAATTCATCCTGTGAGGCATTGATTACAAAGAGAAGATCGGCCTGGGCGGTCCTGGTCGCCATACCTGTTGCAGGCCCGGGCCTCTGTGCATTTATGATTACAATCGGGGTTTCCGTAATCGCCGACAAACCGAGCCCTTCAGTCATAAGGCAGAAACCGCCGCCTGAAGTCGCGGTCATGGCTCTTGCGCCTGCAAATGAAGCCCCTATAACCATATTGACAGCGGCTATCTCATCTTCAGCCTGCTCGACTACAAGAGGAAAATCGTTTGAAACGGCTGCAAGATGAGCCATAATGCCCGTTGCAGGAGACATGGGATAAAAAGCTGCAAAGCGGCAATCCCCTGCGAGCGCCCCGAGACTTAACGCTTTTGATCCGTCAATAAGGATGCCTTTCGGCTTCGAGGCTTTCCACCTGAATGCATACTTGAAAGGAATCTTTCCGGCGGCATAATATCCGGCCTTTGCCGCATTAAGATTTTTCTCAATAATATCATCTCCTTTTGATGCAAATCCTTCCGCAATAACCGTGCGTATTATCTCAAAAGGGGCTCCGAGAAGGGCAAGGCAGGCTCCGGCCGCCACAATATTTGAAGTGATTTTCCCGCCGCTCTCTTTTGCAAGTTCAAGAAACGGAATTCCAATAATGTTTTTATCGGAAGAAGCGTCGTTTTGTTCCATCAGGCAAAGACCGCCTTTAACCAGCTCTTTTTTGTGAAGATCAAAGCTTTTTTTATCAAGCGCGAGAAGGAGATTGATTTTGTGATTGGGCGCGTTGACCGGTTTATCGCTTATGCGTATCTGAAAAAAACTGTGACCCCCTCTGATTCTTGATTCAAAATCATTTATCGCCATAAGATACAGGCCGTATTTGAGGCATACACGGGCCAGAATATCACCAACCGTCTGGATACCCTGCCCGGCTCCCCCTCCTATCTTAACGCTTATATCAATGCTCATTCTTATATTCTCCTTTTTTCCGGCCGGAGTATTGAGAATTAATTTTCAATTCCCCGTCATGTTCACCGCTTTGATTTAATTGATAACAGATAAACTTTTATTTTTCAACCGGATGAGAATTCTTAATAAATTGCAGAACGAAAAATGGACGGTTATTTTATATCCGTCTGACACGACGCCACCCCTAACAACTGAATACTATATATCCATCATAATTTATATCACACTAAATTTTATAACGTCTTAAAAACAAATATATCCTTTATTTTAAGTATGTTATATTCTTTTTAAATCATTCTATAAATTTTGGCACACCGGTTGCTATATAAAATAACAACAAGAGTGCGGAATTATAAAATGATTAAAACCAATCTCGATTAATAATTTATAACAAATATTTTAGGAGGCATTATGAAAAAGGGATTATTGGCAGTTTTAGCGATAGTGGCGGTTGCAGCGCTGAGCGTTTCGGCTTACGCGGGCAGAGGAATGACGGGTTACGGCCCTGGAGACGGGCAATGCATGAGAAGCATGGGCGGCCACGGACGAGGCCCCGGACACATGATGGGAAACCTGACGGAAGATGAAATAAAGAAGATAAACGAAGAGCGTGATGCGTTCTTCAAGGCGACCGATGATTTGAGGCAGGATATTTATGCGAAGGAGATGGAGTTAAACAGCGAACTTGCCAAAAAGAATATAGATGCGGATAAAGCCGCAAAGCTTCAGAAGGAGATTTCAGATCTTGAAACAAAGTTTGATCAGAAAAGACTTGAGCACATGATCAAGATGAAAAAACTGAACCCGAATCTTGCAAGAGGATTCGGCATGGGAATGGCTAAGGGAATGGGCGGAGGCTGCCAGCAGGGTCCATGCGGACGGTAATATAACGAATATCGAATTTCGGACATCGAATTTCGAAACCACTAAACCTCTCCGTCACGGAATTAAAAAGAGATGACCGGATGATTAACCCCCTTTGAGTCAGGTCACTCTTATAATATAACTATCCGTGATTTAATATACTTGCGCCGGAGGAACCTTTACTGAACAGAATCATGTAGAGCAATATAAGGTAAAGGACTACAGCGAACACGGCAAAAGGCTTGAAGTAGTAACCCAATGGCGCAAGAATTACCACCGTTATCCAGTGAATTATTATAATCCATTTCGAGTCCAGCATTATCGGAAAATCATCATACCGGCATATGACGGCAAGCCCGCTTAAATTCCATCCGTAAAGAGACGCAAATGCGTGAATCCGCAAAAGCAGCCTGTATTTTTCAGGGCTGTAATCCGGATGAAACTGGAAAATGATATAGAGTATTCCCGTCACAGCGGTAAAAAGAAGAAAGACCATTCCGGATGTCAGAAAATTTTTCTGCTGCGTCTTTATTCCAAGCTTTTCATAAAGGACAAAAATCATTACAACCGAACAGAAGAGTATAGATGTCACAACAAGCTGAAAATAAAGCTTTTCAAACATTATAAAGAAAAAAAAGATTATAACGCCGAGGTTTACAATCCAGAAGCCGATATCTTTTAATACCCGTATGATTTTTCTGATATCATCCTTCATAAGGGAAAACATGACGGACATCGTTATAAGGGAGAGAGGAAAGGAGAAACCGAGGAAAAAGGTGTCGAGTTTTAGTTTGGGGAAAGAGACAATCCTGAAAAATTCGTTATTGGCGATAACAAGAGCGGATATTACAAGCCCCATCGAAAGACACAGAAGGGATGCCTGGTGAAATTTTTCGGAAACAGACACATTTTTAAAAAAACCGTACGGGAAAAAGGAAAATCTTTTTATCCTTACCGACTCAACTACACCTGCAAGAAAAAAGGCGATAAGCATCGAGACAAAATATAATTGAAAAAAAGCAAAGACCGCATAGCATAACGAAAGCAAAGAAAATAGAATTGCCTTATTTGTCAACCGCTTCTCTTTCTCGCTGTAGTAGAGAATTATTGTCCCGCCGCTGCACAGATTAAAAAGAAATATATGAAGCCTCTCGAAATTTAAGGCCTTTCCATCTGAAACAAAGAGGTGCAGAAATCCGAATGCAAGGGCAATTGTCATTAAGGTAACGAGGCTTGCTTTAAATAGATTCGTCATTTTTTATAATTATTCCATTCGATTATTTGCCCAGCAGATGAGACAACGCACCGGAGAGATCCGGATTTCTGAATCTATATCCTGTTTCTATAAGCTTTTCCGGCATAACTCTCGTGCTTGAAAGAAGAACCTCCCTTCCCATTTCTCCGAAGGCAAGATTTATAGCCGCGGCAGGAACTGAAAATATCGTGGGACGCGAGATGACCTTTCCGAGAGTTTTTGTAAACTCAAGGTTTGTCACCGGATTTGTAGATACGACATTAACGGCGCCTGAAATTTTGCTCTCAGCAAGGACATGGAAAAAAGCGCCTATTACATCATCAATTCCGATCCAGCTCATATACTGTGAGCCAGACGCGATTTTACCTCCAACGCCTGCCGCAAACGGAAGGTACAGTCTCCGTAACGCTCCTCCGGCGGGACTAAGAGCGATCCCTATCCGCATGAAGACAACCCTTATTCCTGCGGAAACGGCAGATCGAGCCGATTTTTCCCACTCGCCGCACACTTTTGAAATAAAATCATCGCCGGGCTTATCATCCTCTGTAAGAATCCTGTCCCCACGGTTACCGTAGTATCCTATTGCGGAAGCTGATATAAAGACCGGGGGAGGAGATGAAAGGCGCGATATGGTTTCTGCTATGAGAGAAGTTCCTTTTGTCCGGCTTTCAATTATTCTTCTCTTTTTTTCATCAGTCCATCTGCCTTCGCCTATGTGCTCCCCTGCAAGATGAATCACCGCGTCTATTCCGTCAAAAACCGAAGGATCGAGCTTTTTTTGTTCGGGATCCCAGAAAGCCCCGCCTTTTTCGGGAACTTGAGTTCTTCTCACAAGGGTATTTACAATATGTCCGCCGGTTGTAAAAAAGGGGATCATTGCCGAACCCAGAAGGCCGCTTGAGCCCGTCATGAGTATCTTCATCGGCTTTTTTATGTTTTTCCCTGAAAGATGAAGAGAAATATCTTCAACTGTAGTGGCGTGCCGGTACCTGAATATTCTTTCAAGTTTTGCTTTGACAGATGCGCCTCCGAACATCTGACCGAACGGATAAAAAGGAAGGGCGTAGTCGATACGGTCTTCAAAAAAAGAGGCGTCGTTGGCATCCGGCTCGAAGCTGTGCGTATGCACCCAGCTTGAAAAAGGACCCCTCACCTGCCTGTCTCTGAACATTCGGTTCTCTTCGTAATCGGTATGTTCGGCAGCCCATTTATAGGGGAAAGGGCCTGCTTTCATCTCAAGAACAACCCTTGCTCCCTTATTGATCCCACCCTTTCTTTCTATAACGCGAACAGGATCCCAGGGCGGGCTCAGCCTTTCGAGGGCGCCCTGTCTTGAGTGCCATTTGAAAACCTCCTCAACCGGCGCCCTGATATGCGTCCTTTTTACAAAAGTTTCTGTTTTCATGTAGTAATCTCAACCGGAAGCCTGACAACAAACTTAGTACCTCCCTCTTCCGGATTTTCAGAATCAATACTCCCGCCATGCTTGCTGATAATTTCATGGCATAAATACAAGCCGAGACCTGTTCCTTTTCCAACATCCTTTGTTGTAAAAAAGGGCTTGAAAATATCCTGGCGAATCGACTCGGGAATCCCCGGGCCATTGTCTTTACATTCAAAAACAACCCGTCTTTCTTTTTTGTCGTAATACGTAGCGATGCTGATCGTGCCGGTTTTTTCATCAACAGCCTGAAAAGCATTCAGTAATATATTAAGAATTACCTGACCCAAATTTGCGAAATTTCCTTTTATGTCCGGAATGTTTTCATCATATTTTTCATTTATTTCCACCTTGCTCTGCTTATCCCTGCTGTCAAGAATTCTTAAGGCATCTTTAACAACATGATTCATATTTATTGTCTCAAACCGGCTTTCACTTTGCCTTGAAAGACCCAGAAGACTTGCAACAACACCCTTTGCCCTTCCGAGCTCCTTTATCGTAAACTTCAAGTCCTCAATTAAATTCTGATCAGGAGGAGTCGCCCGGTTCCATTTTTCAAGATCTTCCACAGTGGACTGAACAAGACTCGTACTGCTTGAAAGAGGATTATTGATCTCATGAGCCACTCCAGCAACAAGCCGACCTATAGCCGCAAGGCTCTGGGCTCTTATCAACTGCTCCTGAGCGCTTTCTTTCTCAAGAAGGGCTTTTTTAAGATCAGTGGTTCTCTCTTCAATTTTTTCTTCAAGATTTTTATTAAAATCTTCGATAACCTTGTAGGATATGGTGTTCTGAACGGCGAGGGCGCTTTGAATTGAAAGAGTTTCCAGCAAATCGAGATCTTCCGCGGAATATCCTCCCCCGGAGAGCTTTTCCCCAAGAATAATAAAGCCGTTTAAAGATTCCTTGAAAATCATGGGCAAGGCAATTTCCACATTCATACCATTCATTATGGAAAGCACCTTTGCTATCTCTTCATTCCCGGACTGCTCCATGAGTTTTTTTCTGATAAGAGGCCGCCGGCATTTTGCCATAAGTTCGACAATCAGTGAATCGTGCTGAATAACCGACTCTTTTTTCGAAAAAATATGGCCTCCTTTGGCCGAAGAAATGGTAAAGCCCGAACCTGCCGCATTTTGCAGATAAAGGGCGCAACTATCCACCTTTATCGCATTCATTACCGTCTCTGTGAGCAGTCTCCCGATTTCCTTGAAATCGAGCACGGAAGCTATCATGAGGCTGACCTGTTTGAGCGTCTGCTGATAATTGTATTTCTCCTTGAAAAACACCCTGTCAACCACTTTCTGAATCTGGGTTTTCAGCGGCCCGAAAATAAAGGTGATTATAAAGAAAAAGATTACTGGAAGATAAATTGAGCCTGTAAAATAGACATCTTTGAATATTTTGTCTGTCAATATGACAATCAGAGCGTAAAAGCCGGTCAGGGAAGCTGTCAGAAGAGAGTAAACGAGACCCTTTTCTATAATGGTTCCCATGTCAAGAAGATCGTACTTGAAAAGCCCGACAGCGAAAAAAACAAGAGGGATAAAACTTAAATTGCCCGGAGGATATACAGGATAACCGAGTATGGGCAGAACATTCAGGCTGTTCATAAGGCCCATAAATCCAAATCCGGTAAAAACATATTTCAGCTTGTTTTTTCTGATGCTGCTTTTCTCTTTCATAATTGCAGCGTACAGTATTATCAGCACGTACAAGGTCACAATCAGACTTCCCAGGCCGAATAAGGGGTAGAGCTTCCCGGCTTTCGCGAAGTAGCCGAAATAATATTTGTGCATCGATTCTATATATAACGGCGTTGGAGTTATGCACATCAGAACAAAAGCGCCGGCATACGCAAAAACCGTAAGCCATCTCCGGTCGTTTATTTTCAGATATGAATGAAAAAAATGGATATACACTGGAAACAGATATACTATGAGAAAATGATCGGCGCGGCTGATAAAAAGCGCCGTTGCTTCGGATTTTACATTCAGCACAAGGAAGATATCTATATAAAGGAGAGATCCCAGAAAGCAGAGGATAAAGAAAAGAAAATTAACTTCTGTTTTCCTGCCGCGTGTAAGAGTCAGGACGGCCAAACACAGAAAACAGCACAAAGTCAATAAAGGCGGAATGCTGTAGGGATTTATCATCTGCTTCCAAGCATCTCACGCGCGTGAGCGATTGTTGCCCGGGTGATTTTCTCGCCCCCGAGCATTCTTGCCAGCTCTTCTATTCGTTCATTATCGGCCAGCGGAGCAATAACGGTTTTTGTTCTTCCCGCTGATACATGTTTTGAAATCCTGAAATGATGATCACCGAATTTCGCAATCTGCGGAAGATGGGTAATGCATATTATCTGGTGATGCCGGGCAAGAGAGGCCATTTTCCTGCCCACAACTTCAGCCACCCCTCCTCCGATGCCTGCGTCAACCTCGTCAAAAACTATAGTCTCAACCGAGCCCGAACCGGCAAGGAGGGCTTTTAACGATAGTACAACTCTTGAAAGCTCGCCTCCTGAAGCTATTGCGGACAATGGTTTCAGCGCCTCTCCGACATTCGGCGCTATCATAAATTCCGCCCTGTCTATGCCTGTCTCGCCCGCCGCTTTACCGTCAACAACAAGGAAGGGATCGGCGCCATCCGTAGCAGGGAGAGCCTGAACCGAAACCTCAAATATTGTGCGCGACATCTTAAGTGTCGCAAGTTCCTCTTCCACTTTTAAAGCAATATGCTCAGCGCATTCTTTTCTTTTTGAAGACAGCTCCTTTGTAACCAGGACAAGCTTTTTATGCAGGCTTCCGAGCGCTCTTTCTGTTTCAGTTATTTTTTCCGACAGATTTTCAATGCCCAAAAGTTCACTGTCAATCGATTCAAGTTTGCTAAAAACAGCTTCGAGGGAACCTCCGTATTTGCGTTTAAGCTTGTTCAGCAGATCGAGGCGCGCTTCGACGGCTTCAAGCTCCTTTTCATCAGTCTCTATTTTTAAAAGGTAGGTTCTTAATTCATTCGATATATCCTCAATATTATAAACGGCCGCGGAAACCGCTTCAGCCCTGGAAGAAAGCTCTGAATCTATCTGACCCGCCTTGAGCAGATTTTTCCGGACAATTCCCAGTCTTTCAACAATGGAATCCTGCGTGCTGTAAAGCTCTTCAATACTTTTACCAACAGCCTCGTAGAGGGATTCCGCATTCTTGAGCCTTGTCCTGAATTTTTCAAGCTCGGCATCTTCACCCGGTCTTATCGAGGCCTCAGTTATCTCTTTTTTCTGATACGAAAGAAAATCGATCTGTTCGGTCTGCCGGTTTTTTGATGAATTGAGCTCCTTAAGCCTTTTTACCATCGGAACTATCTCATTGAAAAGTTTCCCTGCTTCATTCCGCAAAGTCATCAATCCTCCGAACTGATCGAGGATAAGAAGATGCTGTTCATCTCTTAACAATCCCTGGTGTACATGCTGGCCTGAAATGCTGGCAAGGTTTTCGGTAACTGATTCCAGCATCTGAATTGTTGAAAGTTTCCCGTTAATATATATCCTGTGTCTGTCGCTTCTTGATATGATTCTTCTTATTATAAGCCCCTCAGAAGAATCAAAACCATACTCTTCCAT
>Ga0105102_10000311_pt1 | contig 14076 bp, 11 predicted proteins | sample PPLLaktember2015_FD_87032 | JGI IMG/M metagenome (GOLD analysis project Ga0105102, IMG submission 87032) | Freshwater sediment microbial communities from Prairie Pothole Lake near Jamestown, North Dakota, USA - PPLs Lake P7 Core (6) Depth... | ecosystem: Environmental > Aquatic > Freshwater >...
ACCGTATTGTTCATCAGGTAGGTATCGCCCAGGTTATTGTGCATCAGCTGGCATTCGATGTTGGTCATCCAGGTGCCGATGGCTGCTCCGAAATCACCAAAACTGTGGTATAACAATCCGCTGTTGCGGGTGGTGTAAACGCTGTCGCCCCATTTAAAAACCAGTTTCAGATGATAATTTTCAAAAGACTCTTTGGTTGCGAGTGATCCGTTGACGGTTCCTGCAATTTTAATGAGCTTTTCTCCATTTACTTCGACGACTGAAAACACATTTTCAATGGTGGCCAGACTGTGCAGGGAATCTTTTCCCTTCAGCGGAGTCCCGATGTACTTGTCCCAGTTTTCCAGATCCTGCCCATTAAACAAGGCTTGCCATTCTGCCGGTTTCTGGCAGGAAATCAGGGATAGAATAAAGCCAAAAAACAATACAGCCAATGATATTTTTTTCATAAAACTCAGGTTATTGGGAAAAACCCGTCAGTATAAGCAGGTTTTTCAGGTTATAAGAAATGTTTCAATTTAGTCAGACAGCATGAGCGGTGATGATTTCCTGAGCGCGTTCGAGGATGGATGCATCGTCGATCAGTACGATTCCGCCATTGGGTCCGGGTTCTATGTGAATGCCCACTGAAGTGCCGTGGGTGTAGTTGGCGCCTCCGAAGTAATTCCTGACGGTCTCTTCTGTCACATCAAACTCTTTCGCCAATTGTCTGATGGAGCCGTCAGGCAAACTGTCCTTGATTTTTCGCAGTTCATTAAAGGTGATTTTCCTTTCCATAGCTATGCAATTTGAAATTGTTATAATTAATTATCCTAAAAGTAACACATAAATAATATATATTCAAATCTGAACCAATGATAAAATCTTTTTTAACAACTTTTAATAGTCAATTGCACCCTTTTTCAACTGCCTCATAGATCGACTGCAACATATTTCCGCGGATATCGAGGGTATAAAGTTTCTCATTGTTTCGGGTGGGGTGAACCCGGTTAGAGAGAAAAATAAAGAGAAACTCCTTATCGGGATCGGCCCAGACAAAGGTGCCGGTGTAACCGCTATGCCCAAAACTGGCAGGGCTGGCGCTTTTACAGGGATAAGCTTCTGCCTCTGGCAGGGTGGCATTATCAAGGAGGGGTTTGTCAAATCCAAGCGCCCTTCTGTTCCCGTTGCCGGGATACTGAACCCTGTTGAATTCGAGGGCAGTTGTTTGAGGATAGAATCTTTGCCCTCCGTAATATCCTTTCTGAAGATACATTTGCCATAGTTTAGCCAGGTCTCCTGCCGTTCCGAACAACCCGGCATTCCCGGAAATCCCTCCGAGCATGGCAGCACCTTCATCGTGAACATACCCCCTCAGGGTCTCTTTCCTGAAGTAGTCGTCGGCTTCGGTAGGAACCATCCTGCTCTCCGGAAAATGTTTCCACGGATTGTAAGTCAGGGTATGAGCGCCCAAAGGAAGGTAGATATTGTTTTTCAGATAAGACTCATAAGGTTGCCCCGTGATGTTTTGAATCACCAGTGGCCAAAGGGTGAACCCCATGCAGGTATAGGTGTATTTTTTATTTTTCAGCAGGGGTATTCTCCGGATCTCCTGGTACATGGTATCCACATACTGCCTGTCCATCCAAAGCCGGGAAGATACCCTCACAGCATCGGGAGCGGCAGGCTGTTCACTGAAAACCTCTTCCCTAAGTTTCCGGTTTCGTGCCAGCCGGGTATTCCAGAAGGGGATCACCGCAGGGAGCTGAGCCTGATGGGCCAGCACATCTCTTACCAGGATATTCTCCTTATTGCTGTTACGGAACAAAGGCAGGTAATCGCTCATTTCGGCGGTCAGGTCAAACCGGCCTTCGCCTGTCAGTTTCATGATTGCAGGCAGGGGCCCGGAGACTTTGGTCACTGAGGCAAAATCGTAGAGATGCTCCCTGGTTACCGCTTCCTTTTTATAGAAGGACAAATAGCCGTAACATTGGTGAAAAACCACCTTTCCATGACGGGCAATCAGCACCTGACAGCCCGGGTAGGCGGCGGAATCCAGTCCAAGAACCGCCAGACTGTCTATCTTTCGCTTCAGGAAAGAGGAAGAGAGAAAGGCTTCCTCCGGAATGGTGTACTTCAACCTTTGATTGGGCAGGACGGTCAATCCGCTTCCTGCCGGGAACCGTGGTCCGGCTGCCACCGGTAATCTGCCGTCGCCTTTTTCTGCACCGAAAATCATTTGGACGGCACATTCCTGAAACAACTTTCCGGATTGATAGGCCATCACCAGGGCAGCAGCCTTTTCAGCATCGGGGAAAAACTCCAGGGAATAGGCGTTCCCGAAAAAGAGGCAGAGGGTCCGGTTCCGGTTTACCAACAGGCGCAGCGCCTCTTTCTGGGCATCGGTGATCCTGAAATTTCTTCCAGGGAATTTCCCGAGATTTACCACTCCGGAAATGACCAGGTTATAACCGTTGAGCTTATCCAGCAGGGCAGCAAGCTCTTCCGGAGTTGCTTCCCCCGGCAGATAAAAATGATCGGCCATGGTATAGCGGTCAACCATCAGCTGAAAAGGCTCAATGGTATCAGCGCCAAGCGCCACGGTGGCCATTTTAAGGGTATCGAGGCCCGTCAGCGGCAACAGTTGTTCATTCTTCAGCACCGTAAGGGATTGTTCGGTCAATTGCCGCAACAGCAATTCATCTTCCGGCCGGTTCAATGCTTCGGTGAGTTCCCCGGAAACGCCCGGCTTAAGAGCGTTCAACCCGAGCCAACGTTTCATGGCCAGTATTTTCAGGCATTTTGCATCGATTTCTTTGGCTGGAATCACCCCTTGGGCAACAGCTCTTTCCAGTTCAGGAAACACCCGGGAGAGTTTATGGACGAAAACAAGCAGGTCGTTCCCTGCCAGCAAAGCCTGCACTTCTGCTTTCCCGGGTGGCAGGGTTATGCTGTTCATGTTCAGGGCATCGGTAACCACCAATCCCTTAAAACCCATTTTCTCCTTCAGCATTTTGTTAACAACAGGGCCTGAAAGGGAAGCGGGTCTTCCCACCGGATCAATTACCGGAACTTTAAGGTGGCCTGTCATGATACCGGCAATCCCATTCCTGATGAGTTTCTTAAATGGGTAGAGCTCCAGGGAATCCAGCCTGGAACCGGAAATTTTCAACACAGGGAGGGAACGGTGGGAATCCGCTTCTGTATCTCCATGGCCGGGAAAGTGCTTTGCAACGGCGGCCACGCCTTCCTGCTGCATCCCCAAAGCCATGGACAACGCTTTCTCTGCCACATTTTGCCTCTCCTCCCCAAACGACCTGTAGTTAATGACCGGATTCCCGGAATGGATGTTCACATCGGCCACCGGAGCAAAATTCATCACAATTCCCAAAGCCCTGAGTTGCCGGCCAATGGCCCTTCCCATCTCCCGGATCAGCGAATCGTTCCGGATCGCCCCCAGCGTCTGGGCATCGGGAAAATTGATCACACTGTCCATCCGGAATCCGGGTCCTGTCTCCCCGTCGATGGCTGTCAGAAGAGGAACCGCTGAGTTTTGCTGAAAACCGTTGATCCACGCCGCTGTCTTAAGAGGTGTTCCCTTCATGAGGAGAATCCCTCCCGGTTTGAATGTTCTGATGATTTTTTCTGTCTCCATCCTGTAAACAGAATCCCTGTCGGGATATACCTCTATCATCAGCAACTGGCCGATTTTTTCCTGCAGGGTCATTTTTTCGAAGGTTTCTTTGACCCACGGGTCATTCATAAAACGCATAAACGGCGGTTCCTGCGAGAAACTTCTGCACCCGGTAAGCAAAAAAATCACAAAAATCAGCACCCTGAAAGGCATCATGGAATTCATCTTAGAATCGGCGATAAAAGTAACAAGATTGAGCTAAAATGGTATCTTCGCAAATATATTCAAAACAATCAAGTATGAATATTTTATTCGTTTTTCTCTCTTTTTTCATGATCCAAAGCCTTTCAGGATCATGTTCCGAACAAAAAACCAGTCCAATTGCGATTTTAACCGGTGCAGAACAACCTGAACGCTATCTTCCACTTCTGAAAGGGAAAAGAGTCGGGCTTGCCGGGAACCATACTTCCGTGAAAGGCAACCTCCATTTACTGGACTTCCTGTTGCAGGAGAAGATCAATGTAACCCTGGTTTTTGCTCCGGAACACGGGTTCCGCGGTGAAGCCTCCCCAGGTGAAAAGATAAAAGACGGCAAGGATATCCAGACCGGTGTTGAACTTGTTTCATTGTATGGCAAAAACCTGAAACCTTCCCCGGAAATCATGAAAAAACTGGATATTGTGGTATTTGACATTCAGGATGTCGGATGCCGGTTTTATACGTTTTTATCAACCTTGTATTATCTCCTCGAAGTATGCGCTGAAAACCATATACCTCTGGTAGTGCTGGACAGGCCCAATCCCAACGGGGATTATGTGGCAGGTCCGGTACTGAAGCCTGAATTTACCTCCTTTGTAGGAATCATTCCGGTTCCGGTGGTTCATGGGTGTACCATGGGGGAAATGGCAGCCATGATCATTGGGGAAAAATGGATTAAAACTACAGAGCCTTGCTCCCTGACCGTCATCCCGGTAAAAAATTATACCCATTTAACGGAATACCACCCTCCCCTGCCACCCTCCCCAAACCTGCCCAACTACCAGGCAGTCCGCCTTTATCCCAGCCTCTGTTTTTTTGAGGCAACATCAGTCAGCATCGGCCGCGGAACAGATTTTCCATTCCAGGTGATTGGAGGAACGCTACCCTCCCTGGGTAACTTTATGTTTACTCCGAAGGATATTCAAGGATTTGTGAATAATCCTGTAAATGAAGATAAGACCTGTTACGGTATTGACCTCCGGAATGTACGCCCGATTCCTCGTTTCACCCTGAAATATTTCCTGCAATTTTACAAAGCCTATCCGGAGGAAAAGGAATTTTTGACCAGTGAAAGATGGCTCAACCTGTTGTCTGGTAACAGCGCCCTGATCCAGGGGATCAGGGATGGACTTACAGAAGAACAGATTGCTGCATCCTGGAAGGGCGAGCTGGAAAATTACCTGGAAATACGTAAAAAATACCTGTTGTACCCCGATTCTGAATAATCTTTTATGAGCCCTTATCTTGTATTTTTTCTTATCGGGGGCTACTTCGCTATATTGCTCCTGATTGCCTGGCTTACTTCACGGAAAGCTGACACCGATACCTTCTTCATTGCCAACCGCCGTTCTCCCTGGTACGTTGTGGCCTTTGCCATGGTCGGAACCACCATCTCCGGCGTTACCTTTATTTCAGTACCCGGGGAAGTTGGCAACAGCGGTTTTGCTTACCTGGAATTTGTCCTGGGAAATGTGGTGGGATACTGGCTGATTTCCGGCTACCTGCTGCCGGTTTACTACCGGATGAAACTCATTTCCATTTATTCCTTTCTCGGGGAGAGATTCGGGGTGTACTCCCACAAGACCGGTTCCCTGTTTTTTATCCTGTCGAAGCTGATCGGTGCCGCCTTCCGGCTATACCTGGCCGCCATGGTTTTGCAACTGGCCTTTTTCGATGCCTTCGGAATACCCTTCTCCGTAACGGTACTGGTCAGTATCCTGCTGATCTGGATTTACACCCAAAAAGGGGGCATTAAAACCATTGTGTGGACCGATACCATTCAAACCGTCTTTCTCATCACTGCCGTTATCCTCACTATTGTGACCATATCCGCAAAGCTCGACTGGGATTTGGTAACGATGTTCCGGGAAATTGACAAAAGCCCACTGTCTAAGGTTTTCACCTGGGACTGGAAATCGGGGCAAAATTTCTTTAAACAGTTTTTCGCCGGAATATTCACTACCCTGGTCATTGTTGGCATGGATCAGGACCAAATGCAAAAAAACCTGACCTGCAAAACCCTGCCCGATGCCCGGAAAAATATGATGGTATTCAGTTTTGCTTTCCTGGTCTCTGTCTTCCTTTTCCTATGCCTGGGCGCCATGCTGTACATCTATGGTCAACAGATGAACCTGCAGCTGCCTGCCCGTTCGGATGATGTTTTCTCCTGGCTGGCACTGAACCACCTGGGACTGACGGTTGGCATCTCCTTCCTTATCGGGGTGATTGCCGCTGCATACTCCAGCGCCGACTCAGCGCTGGCCTCTCTCACCACTACGCTCAGCGTGGACTTCTTCGGGGTGGAAAAACTTCCGGAAGAGAAAAGGAAACGGATAAAATCAATCATCCATATTCTTTTCTCCCTGATGCTGGCTGTGGTGATCCTGCTCTTCCGGGCCGTCAACAACCAAAGTGTCGTTGTCGCTGTTTTCAAAGTAGCCGGTTATACCTACGGACCGATCCTCGGCCTCTTCCTTTTCGGGCTGCTCACCAAAAGAAAAGTCAGGGACAAATGGGTTCCGCTGGTGGCCATTGCAGCCCCTGTGATCAGCTATTTTATTGCCACCTATTCCAAAGAATTGTTCGGTGGTTATGAATTTGGTTTTGAATTACTGATTGTCAATGGATTACTTGTGATTTCAGGACTTTTTCTGTTGTCAGAAAGAAAATTAAAATAATTTGTTTCCTTATTGTAAAGAATTGTTAAAAAATGTAAATTAGAAGTCTCTTGCCGGATACTTTTTCGGTATGTTTGACGTTTTGTAAAAAACTACGCGATTGAAGAGATTTTTGCTGCACATATGGGGAGTTTTGCTTGGATTTGTTGTTTTCTTTTCCTGTGAAGACGACAAATATCTGAGTTCACCGGATGCGCAGTTGCGTTTCTCCAACGACACCATTATGTTTGATACGGTCTTTACGACCATTGGCTCCACCACCAGGATACTGAAAGTATTTAACAACTATAAGGAAAAACTGCTGATCTCCAGCGTAAAGATAGGAGGAGGTGATCTGTCCAATTTCCGGATGAATGTGAACGGAATTGCCGGGAACGAGGTGCTTGACCTGGAAATCCCCCCCAAAGACAGCATTTTTATTTTTATTGAAGTGACCGTAGACCCGGTCGGACAGAGTATGCCCATGGTGGTGCAGGACAGCATCGAATTCAAGACCAACTTCAAAACACAGAAAATACCGGTCATTGCCTGGGGACAGGATTTTCACCTCATCAGAAGCAAAGTGCTGAAAAATGAGACCTGGACCAACGACAAGCCCTACCTTGTTTACAACTATGCTTATGTGGACACGCTGTCGACGCTGACCATCGAAGAAGGAACGAAAATCCACTTTCACAAGGGAGCCGGTCTATACGTAAAAGGCAAACTGGAGGTGAAGGGTACATTTGCTGATCCTGTAGTTTTCACCGCCGACAGGTTGGAAAACGACTACAAGAATGTTCCGGAGCAATGGAACGGAATCCTGCTTTTCTCGGGTAGCCACGGTAACCTGATCAATTATGGGCACATCAGGAATGCCGTTATTGGCATTCAGGTGGGTACCATTGAACATGAGGGATTTGCGACACTCACCCTTGCCAATTCGAAGATAGAGAATATGTCGTATGCCGGCATTTTCTCCCTGAAATCAAAGATTTATGCCTACAATTCACTGATCGACAATTGTGGATTCTACGCTGCGGCTTTGCTTGTAGGGGGTGAATATGAGTTTTACCACACCACGATCGCCAATTACTGGGGTGGCTGGTCAAGAAAACCACGCTCCACCAGTTCCCTTGCCATTTCCAATTTCCTGCCAGTCCCCAAATCCGACGGAACCAGCACGGTGTACCAGGGTGACCTTAACAAGCTTATTTTTGCCAATTCCATTATTTATGGCAACAATCCGGTAGAGATAGAATTAGGGAACAACCGTAAAAACCTCTTTAATTATTACTTCGACCATTGCATCATCCAGATGCCCGATACCTTCAGCACCTCCGACAAAAACCATTTCAACAACATCTGGAAGGGGAACAAATTCGATCCCAAATTCATCGATGTCAGCAAAAAACTGATCTTCGAACTCGACACACTTTCCCCCGCCAAGGATTTGGGCAATCTGACCTACTCCAAACTTTTCCCTTTCGACATGAAGGGGAAGGACCGTACCGCCGACAAAGCGCCTGATCTCGGGGCCTATGAACGAATAGAGAAAAAACCCAAATGAAAGGCTGTGCCTTTCTCCTGACCTTCCTTCTTTTTTTTCTGCACTCCCCCATCAAATCCCAGGAAGGAACCGCAGTGGGCGCTGTTATGTTTTACAACCTGGAAAACCTCTACGATACGAAAGATGATTCCCTGAAGCAGGACAATGAATTTCTTCCCCATGGAGATAAACGTTGGACAGCACGCCGATTTTGGGATAAGATAGATAAGGTATCCAGGGTAATCACCAACACGGGAAACTGGGAACCTCCGGTAGTGATTGGGGTCTGTGAAGCAGAAAACAGAAAAGTACTGGAAATTCTCACGGCCTCCGGTCAGCTGAAAAACTGGAAATACGAGATTATCCACAAGGATTCGCCCGATGAAAGGGGCATTGACGTAGCTGCATTGTACCGCCCCGAGCTGTTCACACCGCTGAGTTACCGCTATTTCCCGCCGGTCGGGGAAGGGGAGCCGGTTCCCTTCACCCGCGAAATCCTATACCTTTGCGGGGTGATGGCCGGAACAGATACCCTTCACCTCTTTTTCAACCACTGGCCATCCCGTTACTCCGGTCTGATGGAAACCCGCTCCCACCGCAACCAGGCCGCACTTAGGCTGAAACTGGAAACCAACAGACTGGCAGCCAAATACCGGAACCCAAAGATCATCATTATGGGCGATTTCAACGATCAGCCGGAAGATGAAAGCCTGGCGGTATGTCTGTCGGCCGGAAAGGAGAAGACAGGAAATCCCGGAAATTTGCTGAACCTCAGTTATTTATGGCAGCAAAAGAAACAGGGCACCCTGAAATTCCGTTCACAGTGGAACATTTTCGACCAGATTATTGTTACGGAAAACCTGCTCTACCCACCAGCCCCGCTGTTTTGTTACCCGGAAGATGCCAGGATTCTTAATCTGCCTTTCCTGCTGGAGCCCGATGACCAGTACACCGGTCTGAAATTGAAACGCACCTATTCCGGATTCCAGTACCTGGGCGGATTCAGCGACCACTTGCCGGTGCTGTTGACGTTAAGGCGCAGTGCAGGGTTTTAAGCCCATCGCATCGCCCTTTTGCATCATCAGTGCCCAGGCCTCCTCCCGGTTATTCCCGATGACCCCGTCGAGAATGGCCTCCCTGATGAAATTCTTGATGATGCCCACTTCCTTCCCGGGTGTCAACCCGAAAGTAGCCATAATGTCTTCACCGCTTACCGGAGGCTGAAAATTGCGGATGGCATCTTTTTCATCGATCTCGATCAGCTTTTCCCTTACCAGCCTGAAGTTGTCGAGGTGTTTCCTGACCTTGGCGGCATTTCCGGAAGTGATGTCCGCTTCACAAAGGTTCATCAGGTCGTCTATGTCGTCTCCGGCTTCAAACAGGAGCCGGCGAACCGCCGAATCGGTTACCACTTCCTCCGACAACACAATGGGCCGCATGTGGAGTTCCACCATTTTCTGAACATATTTCATCTTTTCATTCAGCGGAAGCTTTAGTCGCCTGAAAATACCCGGGATCATGCGGGCTCCGATGAAATTGTGGTTGTGGAAAGTCCAGCCCTGTCCTTCAATGTATTTTTTGGTGGCCGGCTTTGCAATATCATGAAGCAGGGCCGACCAGCGAAGCCACAAATCGTTGGAATGCGGCGCCAGTTGGTCAAGCACTTTAAGGGTATGGTAAAAATTGTCTTTGTGGGCATTTCTCCCAACAGCATCGACCCCTTTCATCCTGGCCAATTCGGGGAAGATGATTTCCAGGAGGCCGGTTTCCTCCAGCAGGATGAAGCCACGCGACGGTTGAGGGGAAAGAATGATTTTGTTCAACTCTTCCGCCACTCTCTCTCCGGAGATGATTCTTATCCGCTCCCTGTTCATGGCAATTGCACGAAGGGTTTCATCGTGAATCACAAAGCCCAGCTGTGCGGCAAAGCGGATACCCCTCATCATCCTCAGTGGGTCATCAGAAAAGGTAAGGTCAGGATCCAGGGGAGTCCGGATCAGCCGTCGGTCCAAATCCCCAACCCCGTCGAACGGATCAAGCAATGCTCCAAAATTGTGCTTGTTCAGGCTAACCGCCAGGGCATTGATGGTAAAATCGCGCCGCTTTTGGTCATCCTCCAGGGTACCCGATTCAACCTGCGGCTTTCGGGAATCTGCTGAATAGGACTCCTTTCTGGCGCCCACAAATTCCACCTCCAGGTTCCGGTAACGGAACATGGCCGTTCCGAAATTCCTGAAAACGGCAACCTGGCTTTTCATTTTCAGCGCCAGGGCCACCCTCTCTGCCAGGGCAATGCCATCCCCGACCGTCATAATGTCGATGTCTTTGGAAGGACGCTGCAACATCAAATCGCGAACATACCCGCCAATCACATAAACCTCCTGGCCCATTTCCTCCGCTACCGCCGATATTTCCCGGAATAAATGCCGGTCGAATTTCCCTTTCAGATGTTTTTCCCTTTCTGTCATAACAAAATCTGCCACACTGTCGATCAAAATGACAAAATTACAATTAATTCCGCTTCTGCACTGCCAAAATGAAGGTGCAAACTGATGGCATTTATTTTGTATCTATTTATATAGATGTTTATATATTAAAATTTTGAATTATGTTAGAGCATTTGACTAAAGAGAGCTTCAAAGAAAAGGTTTTTAACTGGGAAGCGAACAAAGAATGGAAATATGAAGGCAAGGTCCCTTGTATGATCGATTTTTATGCCGACTGGTGCGGACCGTGCAAAATGGTGGCCCCTGTTCTGGAAGAGTTGCAGAAAGATTATGGCAACAAACTGGTGATTTACAAGGTCAATACGGAGGAACAGCAGGAACTGGCCGGTATGTTTGGCATTCAGAGCATTCCCTCCCTGTTGTTTGTTCCGCTGGAAGGACAGCCGCAAATGGCCATGGGGGCGCTTCCGAAATCAACTTTTGAACAGGCCATTGCAGACGTCTTGAAGGTAAATAAGCCTTTAATAGTCAATTAATTGCATCGACAACGCGATCCAGACGGATACCGTGTGATCCTTTGATCAGAACAAACCTGTCGCTGAAAGGGTGGGTTAAGAGCCATTGGGTCAGTTCATCTTTATCGCGAAAGGTGTGAAAATGGTCAGGTTTCCTGGTTTGCCTGAACAGGCTTCCCACGAGGAAGACTTCTTCAGGCTGATGCTGAAGGAGCAGGTCAACGATGGCCTGGTGTTCCATGGCGGCATCTTCTCCCAGCTCCAGCATATCGCCCAGGATAACGGTTTTGGCGGCATCATCCATTCTGAAAAAATTGGAAAGGGCCAGCGCCATGCTGGTGGGATTGGCATTATAGGCATCCAGGATAATCCGGTTTGTACCGCGTATCAGCAACTGGGAACGGCTGTTGGCAGGCGTATAACCTTCAATGGCTCCAACGATCTGGTCCATGGGCACGCCAAAGTAACGTCCGATTGTTGCTGCCGCCAGTATGTTTTCAGCGTTGTAATCACCGATCAGGCGGGACCTGACGATCGTGCCAGTCTCATGCTCTGTGATAGACAGGGTACACCAGGGTGGGTCATGCAGGATTTCTCCTCTCATCGGGAAGGTTTCTCCCAAGCCATACAACACCACCTCTTTTTGTTCTCCGACCGACGAGGTCAGGAGCGGATTACCCCCGTTAAGAAAAACGGTACCTGATTTCTCTGCCAGATAGCGGTAAAGTTCACTTTTGGTGCGGATTACACCCTGAAGTCCTCCAAATCCTTCCAGGTGAGCCTTTCCCATGTTGGTAACGATGCCGTAATCCGGACCGGCAATCCGGCATAAAAAAGCAATCTCCCCCGGGTGATTGGCTCCCATTTCAACGATTCCGATCTCTGTAGTTCCGTTCATGGAAAGCAGGGTCAACGGAACTCCGATGTGGTTGTTGAGGTTGCCGCGGGTAAATTCCACCCGGAAGCGGGTCGCCAGGACGGCTGCAATCAGTTCCTTCGTTGTGGTTTTGCCGTTGGTGCCGGTAATGCCAATCACCGGGAGTCCCAGTTTTTTCCTGTGGTAATGAGCCAACTGCTGAAGGGTGGTCAGCACATCATCCACCAGGATGAAGTGTTCGCCTGCCACCACCTCCGCTTCGTCAACCACAGCATAGGCGGCGCCGTCTTTCAACGCTTGCCCGGCAAAGTGATTGCCATTGAATGAATCCCCTTTCAGGGCAAAAAAAAGTGAATTCCTGCGGACCTGCCTGCTGTCGGTACAAATATCAGGATGCTGCAGAAATATTCTGTATAACCGATCGCATGTCATCATGGTTCATGTCTTACATATGCAGAGACGCCATGCATGGCGTCTCTACGGCAATAAAGATCACCGGATTTGCTCCACAATTTCCTGACCTTTGCGAATGGCCTCCAGGTTGAGGGGAATCAGTTTATGGTAACGGGGAGGCAACGACTTCTGCAGGCCTTTTTCAACATTGTCAAGACTGACCACCGGATTGACTTTCAAATAGCTGCCTACCACTATCATATTAAAAACCTTTGGGTTTCCCATTTCCACAGCAGTTCTGGTTCCTTCCACTTTATAAATCCGGATATCGGTACGGGTAGGAGGATGGATAATCCCGTTCGGATCGTACATCAGCACACCTCCCGGTTTAACCGCTTTCTCAAATTTGTCCATCGACTGTTGGTTCAGGATAATCGCGGTGTCGTACTCGTGCAGCACCGGGGAACTGATCCTGGAATCACTGATGATGACGGTGACGTTGGCGGTTCCTCCGCGCATCTCCGGCCCGTACGACGGGAACCAGGTCACTTCCTTATCTTCCATAATCCCGGAATAGGCCAGAATTTTCCCCATGGAAAGCACACCTTGTCCACCAAAACCGGCGATAATTATTTCTTCAGTCATTTTCGTTTTGTATCAATAATTTTAAATTTCGGATTTCGGATATGCGATTTCGGATTTACAGATCACCGACCACCGATTACCGATTACCGATTACTGCTTATGTTTGTCCGCATCCTTCAAATCTCCCTGGGGATATTCGATAAACATATTATCCACCATCCATTGGTTGGATTCCACCGGGGTCATTTTCCAGCCCGAATTGCAGGTGGAAGTCACTTCCACGAAAGAGGTTCCTTTCTTGTCCATGACATTCCTGAAGGCCTTTCTGATGGCATTCTTGCATTTTCTGACCGTTGCAGCCGTATGAACCGACTGGCGTGTGCAAAAGGAAACTCCGGGCAAATGGGATATGAGGTCGGTTATTTTCATGGGATAGCCATTCAGCTCAACGCTCCTCCCGTACGGAGTGGTGGAAGTAACCATACCCAGCAGGGTGGTTGGCGCCATTTGTCCTCCGGTCATTCCATAAATCGCATTGTTGATGAAGATGACCACGATATTTTCTCCCCGGTTACAGGCATGAAGAATTTCGGCAGCTCCGATGGAAGCCAGGTCGCCATCCCCCTGATAAGTGAAAACTACTTTATCAGGATTGGTCCGTGAAATTCCGGTTGCCAGAGCAGGGGCCCTGCCGTGGGCGGCTTCCTGCCAGTCGATATCGATGAGGTTATAGGCAAAAACTGCGCAGCCTACGGGTGAAACGCCAATGGTTTTTTCCTGAATGCCAAGTTCATCAATCACTTCAGAAACGATTTTATGGACCACTCCGTGACTGCAACCAGGGCAATAATGGGAAATGACATCCACCTGTAAGCTGGATTTCTGGTACACCAGGTTTTCCGGTTTAATAATATCCTGTATATCCATTTTTTACCCTTTAATAAAGTTATTAACCAGAGCGTCAACCACTTCTCCGGGAGAAGGAAGAAGACCACCCATTCTGCCGAAACACTTAACCGGAACATATTGACCGGTATTGAAAACCGCCAGTTTAATATCGTCCACCATCTGACCGGAGCTCATTTCCACCGATAAAAACCCTTTAATCTGTTTTGATCTTTCAGCGATCGCAGCGGAAGGGAAGGGGTAGAGGGTGATGGGGCGGAGCAAACCTGCCTTTAT
>Ga0105102_10000313_pt1 | contig 14062 bp, 12 predicted proteins | sample PPLLaktember2015_FD_87032 | JGI IMG/M metagenome (GOLD analysis project Ga0105102, IMG submission 87032) | Freshwater sediment microbial communities from Prairie Pothole Lake near Jamestown, North Dakota, USA - PPLs Lake P7 Core (6) Depth... | ecosystem: Environmental > Aquatic > Freshwater >...
CCCTCGACTGAGAATCGGGCGCTTGAGCACCCTCTCGTCAACCCCGGGTGCTGCGCGCTTTCGCGACGAAGACAAGCGCGTATCCGGCGCAGCCGTCAGAAGCGGGCGTCAGACGCCCTGGTCGTGAGACTCGACTCGACGAGCGATGCCCCAGACGCGATCGAGGTGATCTTCGGGAAGCCGCTGGGTGAGGAGGCTAACGACGACGATTGTCACGAGCCCCACCCCGAGACCGGGGATGAACCCGTGGAGCCCGAACGGCGAGCCGAGCGCAATCCAGAGGAGGGCCGTCGCGAGTCCGCCGGCCATCGAAGCCACGGCCCCCCACCGCGTCGTCCGCTTCCAGTACAGGCCGAAGAGGGTGGGCCACAGGCAGGTGGAAGCAATGACGGCCCACGAGAACGCGGTGAGCACCAGGACGAGGTCGGGCGGCTTGAGCGCGATGCCGAGCGACACGATCCCCACGATGGCGCTCACGACCCGGCTCCAGCGCAGGTCGGTCCGGCTGTCGAGCTTCCGCCCCAGTCCTCCGCCGACGAAGTCCCGCACGACGGCCGACGACGTGATGATGAGAACCGCGGAGAACGTCGACATCCCCGCCGCGATGACTCCCGCCAGAAAGACCGCGCCGCCCCACGGCGAGAGAATGGCCTTGGCAAGCACGGGAATCGCGTGGTCCGGAGTCGCAAGCCCCGGATAGAGGACCCGGGCGATCGCTCCGTCCAGATACGGCAAGACCGCCATGCTGCCGCCCAGCGTGGCGAGGACCGTTCCCACGCGCAGCACGGAGACCGACTTGATCGAGTAGAACCGGACGATCATCTGGGGCATGCCCCAGACGCCGAAGCTGACGATCATGGCGTACGAGACAAGGCCCGCCCATCCCCACGCGCCCGGCGTCCCGACGAGGCCGGGGTCGATCTGCGCGAGGGCGACGTTGGCCGCGGTCAGGCCGCCCACCGCCTTGAGCGCCGCCACGGTGAGCAGGATGAGGGCGGCCCCCATCACCCATGCCTGCAGGAACCCGGTCCACACGACCGCGAGGTACCCGCCGAGCGCCACGTAGAGGATGATGATGGCCCCAGAGAGGAGCACCCCGGCCACGTACGGGATCCCCATCAAGATCTCAAACGCGTTGCCCATCCCTTTGAGGATGCTCACGTTGTAGATCACGAGGAAGAGCGCGACGACGATCGACACGAGCACCCGCGCCTCGGGCGCCCGGAACCGCTCGGCCAGGAAGCCGGGCACGGTCATCGTCCCGAGCCGCTCTGTGAATTGGCGCACCCGTCGGCCGAGAACGATCCAGACGAGGGTGCAGCCGACGAGGACGTTGATGGCGCCGATCCACAGGGTCGACATCCCGTACCGGTAGCCGAAGCCTCCGCCCCCGATGATGACGACCGAGGAGAAGTACGCAGCGACGTAGGAGAGTGCGGTGACCCAAGCGCCGACGCTGCGGCCCCCAAGATGGTAGTCGTCGGCCGTCTTCGTCCGGCGCGTCGCCACGATCCCGACGACGAGGAGCGCGAGCATGTAGACGGCAAGGACGAGAACGTAGACCCACGTCGCGCTCATGGCCTTCCTTCCCGCCGCAGGCAGAGCGCCCACACCACGGCCAGGACAAGGCTGGCGGCGATGACGATCCAGGCGGCAAACGTCAACCACGGCGTGTTGAAAGGTCCCACCCTGCGCACCTCCTTGCGGACTGCGCCCAAGGATAGGAGGAGTCCGGGGATTCCGCAAGCGCTGCCCGCTCTTCCTGTGGACTGATGCGGCCGATTCGGGGAAGATTCCGCCGTCGGCCGAGGGGGCGGGGCAACATGGGATCGACGCTTTCGACGCAACGTGTCTTCCGAACCTGGTGGCCGCTGGCCGCAAGTTGGGTTCTGATGGCGCTCGAGGGGCCGCTCCAGACGATCTTCGTCGCCCGGATGGCGGACCCGAAGATTCACCTCGCGGCGTTCGGCAGCCTCGTCCTCCCGGTGGCGATGCTCATCGAGGCGCCGATCATCATGCTCCTCTCCGCGTCAACGGCGCTTTCGACCGACCTCGAAGCGTATCGTCGGATCCGCCGGTTCATGCATACGCTGTCCGCGGGGCTCACCGCCCTGCACGCCCTGCTTGCGCTCACTCCGCTCTTTCCTCTGCTCGTGGTGAACGTTCTCCACGCTCCCGTGGAGACGGTGGAGCCGGCGCGCATCGGCTTCATCCTCATGATCCCGTGGACGTGGGCGATCGCGTACCGGCGCTTCAACCAGGGCGTGCTGATTCGATTCGGGCACTCGATCACGGTCGGAATCGGCACGCTGATCCGCCTCTCGGCCGACGGCGTCGTCCTCGGACTCGGGTTCACGCTGTTCGAGCTTCCCGGCACGACGCTCGCTTGCCTGTCGCTGGTGGCCGGAGTGCTCTGCGAGGCTGTCTACGCGGGGATCTCCGCACGCCCCGTCGTCCGCAACGTTCTGCCGCGCGAATCGGCGGCAACTCCGCTGTCCGCGAAGGCCTTCCTACGCTTCTACGTCCCGCTTTCGCTCACATCGCTCATCTTCATGGGAATCCGCCCGATCCTGAGCGGCGCCGTCGGGCGCATGCCGAACGCCCTCGACTCGCTCGCCGTTCTGCCGGTGATCAACAACCTCGTGTTCCTGTTCCGCAGCGTCGGAGCGGCCTACAACGAGGTCGTCATCGCTCACCTCGACCAGCCGGGATCCTCTGTGACGCTTGGCCGATTCTCGCGGCGGCTCGCCGTCGCGACGACGCTCGGCCTCACGGTGATCGCCGCAACGCCGCTCTCGCGCATCTGGTTCGGGACGATCTCGGGCTTGAGCGGCTCGCTCATGGACCTCGCCCGATCGGGGCTCTGGATCACGATCCTCCTCCCCGCGCTCGCGGCGACGCAGAGCTTCCTGCAAGGGATCATCATGCACAGCCGGCAAACCCGGAGCATCACGGAGGCCGTCTTCGTCTACCTCGTATCGAGCGTCGCCGTCCTCGGACTCGGCGTGGCGTGGGGTGGAACGCAGGGCGCCTTCATCGCGCTCGCGTCGATGGCGGTCGGCGAGCTGCTGCGCACGGCGTGGTTCCTCTGGAGGAGCCGCGGACCGCGCCGCCTTCTCCGAATCCGCGACACGAGAGGCCCGGCTAGCGCCGCGGACTAGAGCGAGTGCGCCCGTCGATCGCTCGCCGAACTCGCCGCACGACCTCCGCCAACGGGGCGTCGGCGTCGATCCGCACCGTCCCTTCAGGGCGGACGAGCGCGTTGGTGCGCATCGCGTGCTGCGGACGCGCGTCGGCTCGAAGCCGTTCGACGCGCGTCGCGGGAGGCGCGTCCAACCAGAGGATCGCGTCGAACAGGGAGCGATCGACGTCGGAGGAGGCCGCGAGGAGCGCCCCCTCAACGAGGAGCACGCGGCATCCGCGGCGGCGCTCTGCGGCGATGCGCTCGACCAGCAGAGCGCTCACGGCCGGGTGCACGAGCTTGTCGAGATCTCGCTTTGCGTCGGCGTTCGCGAACGCCCGCTCGGCGAGGGCCGCGCGGTCGATGGTGCCGTCCGCGCCGACCATCTCGCGTCCGAATCGCTCTACGAGGGCGGAGAAGACCGGTGTACCGGGCTCGTAGGCCGACCAAGCCACGCGATCGAGGTCGACCCACACCACGCCCGGCGAGCGCGACAGCTCGCGCGCCACGGCGCTCTTCCCGCTTCCCGCCGGCCCGGCGAGACCGATGACGTCCATGCCTCGACGGTACTCGCGCCGGGGGAGCCGGGCAACAGCGGCCGGCGCCTCGGAGCGTCCCGTTGGCTCCCCGACCTGGATCCCGTATTCTCGGACGCGACACGGGAGGCGCGATGAGCGAGGTCGTCCGCAAGTACTACAACGAGGACGTCGCTTGGGAGTGGGAGCGACTTAGCACCCCGTACCGCCGGTTCGAGATGGAGAGCACGCTGCGGCTCATCGAAGAGCACTTCCCGCCTGAGGGCCGGATCGCCGACATCGGCGGCGGCCCGGGACGCTACACGGCCGAGCTCCTCCGGCGCGGATACCGGGTGACGCTCGTCGACCTCGCGGACGCGAATGTCGAGTTCGCCAAGGCAAAGCTCGGCGAGCTGGGCCTCGAAGCTGACGCCCTGGTGTGCGCCGACGCGTGCGACCTGTCGTTCCTTGCCGCCGAGTCGTTCGACGCGGCGCTCCTGCTCGGCCCGATGTACCACCTCGTCGACCAAGAGGATCGCCGCGCCGCGCTTCTCGAGCTTCGCCGCATCGTGAAGCCTGGGGCGCCGGCGATTGTCGGGTTCATCAACCCGTGGGGAATCTTGCGCTCCGGGCTTGAGGAGTTTCCGGACCTCTACGCCGATCTCGAGGCCGTTCGCAAGCTGCTCGGCACGTGCGTTCAGGTCGGAGAGCAACGCGCGTTCACCGAAGCCGCGTTCCTGACGCCGCCGCAAGCGATCGCCGAGCTGCGCGAGGCCGGATTTGCCGTCGACGCACGCGCCGGGGTTGAGGGCTTCGCCGCGGGCATGCTTGACGAGGTCAAGAGAATCGCGGCCGAGGACCCCACAGCCTACGCGCACGTCCTCCGGCTGGTCGCGGAGACGTGCGACATGCCCGCCTACCGCGACTCCACCGAGCACCTGCACGTCGTCGTTCGGCGCCTCGAGATCTCACCGTGAAACCGTTTGCCTCGGCCGGGTGTACGTTTGCTGAGGTGATCGTAATGGCAAGAAACGGAACGAGAGCCCTTCTCCTACTTCTCGTGACCCTCGTCGCGTTGTCGGCCGCCGCCGCCGCCGACGGCGGTGCGGCCCCGTTGGGAATCATCCCGACGCCGACCCCGACGCCGAATCCGCTGACGGTCAGCATCTGGACGAACAAGACCGGCTACGTGGTCGGCGAGACCCTGACCATCTACTTCATGGTCTCGCAGCCCGCCTACATCTACATCTACGACATTCAGCCGGACGGCGTGGTGCGGCTGATCTTCCCGAACGCGTACGCACAGGCGAACTACGTCTCCGCGGGCACCCACACGCTGCCTTCCAGCAGCGCGTACCGGTTCACCGTGACGCCGCCGACCGGGACGGAGCAGCTCCAGATCTTCGCCAGCCCCGTGCCGCTCGCGCTGTCGCCAAGCTCCTACTCGGAGCCGTTCCCAATGATCGGGAGCAACCCCCACAGCGCCGGGGTTGCCATCAAGGGCATCATCCCCACCGACCCGCAGCAGGCGCAGTGGGTCACTGCGTGGACGTCGCTCACGATCTCGGCCTCGTACGGGTACACCTATCCGGGGGGCACGTACCCATACCCGTATCCGTACCCCTATCCGACGCCAACCCCGACGCCGCCGCCCACGCCGCCTTGCCAGGGATCGAACCCGCCGATGTACCCGCCGTTCCCGGGAACCCCGGGCGGCCTGTGGTATTGGTGCGATGGCGGATGGCATGAGGGGAGGCCCGGAAGCGGGTGGTACTTCTACTTCAACCCCGCCTGCTCCTGCTGGAGGATCTCGTTCGTGTTCACCTGGAACATCGGATCGGGGGGCTAGAGACCGATCGAAGGAGACGGGCCGTATCACCTCCTCGGGATCCGGCCAGTTGCAGAAGAGGGACCCGTCGTTGCTGGGTCCCTCTTTCTCTTCTCTCCGTCGCGGGGCCGAGGCCGACGCTAGCGGAGGTCCTTCTCGTAGATCCGCCAGGTCTTGTAGTGAACCCCGCCCATGAACGACGACGCGCGCAGGATCAAGTCGTTGTCTTCGAGGAGGAGCGACGGTTCGCAGGTTTTGTAGCCGCGCTTGAGCGCGTACTCGAGCACCTCACGGTAGAGAACCGCATCGATTCCCAGCTTCCGGAACCTTGGGAGCACTCCGAAGAACATCAGGCGCGTGTTGGGGATGCGCCTCTTCGTGCGCAGGAGGCGTAGAGCGCGAGAGATGTCGGTGTCGCGCAGGCGGTTCCAACGTGGCCGGAGGGCCACATTGGCGTCCGGCAGGGCGCCCAGTACGGCGGCCAACTCCCCGTCGACGTAGGCGAAGCGCATCAGGCCGGGATCGGCGACCAGCTTGAGGCTCGACGCCATCGCCTCGCCCTCCGCGTCTTCCATCGGCAGGTATCCCCAGTTCGCGGCCCACGCTTCGTTGAAAATCCGAACGATGAGATCGACCTCAGACGGGATCTTCGACATGTCGATCGGTCTCGTCTCGATCCGGCGTCGCTCGCGCACGGCGTCCGAGATCGATCGAAGCCGCTCGCTCGGACCGTCGGAGATCTGGATCAGGTACGCGTGGTAGTCCTTGGCCTTCCGCATCCCGAAGCGCTCGAGGAACTCGCCGTAGTACGGAGCGTTGTGGGTCAGCTCGACCGTCGGCGGGTAGGCGAATCCTTCGATCAGCACGCCCTGGTTCGCCTCGTGCGTCGCGTTGGAGTACCCGCCGGGCCCGCGGGCGATCTTCATCCCCCGCTCGCCGAGCCACGAGCACGCCCGCGACAGGAGGGCCTCCGCGGCGGCGTACTCCGGCGCCACGTCGAAGAAGCCGAAGAACCCGATCTTCGTGCCGTAGTGGTCGTTGTATCTGCGATTCACGGCCGCCGACACGCGCCCCACCAGCCGCCCGTCCCTCGCAGCCAGGAAGTGAGTGACGTCCGCGTCCTTGTGGTACGGGTGCTCCCGCGTCAGGAGCCCCTTCATGCCGAGGAGCCGACTGCCGAGCAACTCGCCGCGAAGCGGCGGGGTCCAGCACGGATCCCCTCGGTGAATCTGCCACGCCACGTCGACGAAGTCCCGCAGACGGCGGTCCCCCAATTCCAGCTGCGTAATCTCGCACCCCATACGATCCCGACCTCCCGCTTGAGTGGCTCATTATGCCCGTCTCCAAGGCATCCGGGAAATGCGCGGCGACCCGTTCACGGGTTGCGCGGACGCGGGAAGCGCGCTATACCCGCTGTCATGGCAAATCCCGGCGATCGGGAGGGGACGAGACTCCTCCAGTGGGTGCAGCAACAGGCGGGCGTCTCGCGCCGCAAGGCGGCGGAGCTGATTGCCCATGGAGAGGTCTCGGTCAACGGTCGCCCCGCCGCAGACCCGTTCCTGATGCTGGCGCCGGAGAACGCCCGCCGCCTGACGCTGCGCGGCCAACCTCTCCCGCTCGAACGGCCCGAGCCCCGCATCTACCGGTTCCACAAGCCCGCCGGCATGCTGTGCAGCCACGACGATCCGTTCACCGGGAACACCGTCGGGCGCCTTCTCCGCTCCGAAGGGTTCATCGGCTACACGTGGGTCGGCCGGCTCGACCAGGACGCCGAGGGGCTTCTTCTCCTCTCGAACGACGGCGAGTTCATCCACGCCTTCACGCACCCTCGCTACGAGGTCGAGAAGACGTACCACGTCGGATTCCGCCCGGTGCCTCGCGCCGACGTTCTCCAGCATGCGCTCGGCGAGATGCAGAAGGGAATCCAGGACGATGGAGAGCTGTTGCGGATCCGCCGCGGCCGCATCGCGGGAAGGCCTCCGTACGCGGTGCTGACCCTGACGGAGGGGCGCAAGCACGAGATCAAGCGGCTGCTCGGCCACTTCGACCTCTCCGTCGAACGCCTCGTCCGCGTCTCGGTGGGACCCGTCGAGCTCGGAGGCCTGCGCGCCGGCGCCATCGAGCGGATGCCGGAAGCGGCCGCCGTCCCGTTGTTCGAGAACGCCCGCATCGCGCTCCGCCGCGGTGGCGAGCGCACCGAGAGCCCCCTATAATCGGCTCATGCGCGTAGGGATCGGACAAATCAACGCCACCGTCGGCGCGATCGAGCACAACGTCGAGACCATCTGCGAGGCGGTTCGTGAGGCCCGCAGCGCAGGCTGCGACCTGGTCGCGTTTCCCGAGCTTGCCATCCCCGGCTACGCGCCCCTCGACCTCCTGTGGCGTCCCGGCTTCGTCGGCGCGTGCAACGCTGGGCTGGACGGCATTCGGGCCGAGGCCGGGCCGATGACCGTGGTCGTCGGCAGCGTTTCGGCCGAATCGGCCCAGGCGCCCGCCAACCGGGCCGACGCCTCTTCGGTGAGCGACGGCGCTTCCATCGATCTCTACAACGTTGCCGTTCTCCTGCGAAACGAGCGCGAGGTCGGACGGGTCCGCAAGATTCACCTCCCGACCTACGACGTCTACCATGAGCGGCGCTACTTCATGCCCGGTCCGGGAAGCGAGCTTTGCACGATCGGCGGACGGAAGTTCGGAATCAACATCTGCGAAGACATCTGGGTCGACGACGGCCCGACCGATCTCCAGGCAAGCCTCGGGGCGGAGTGGATCCTCAACCTGTCGGCGTCGCCGTTCTACGTGGGCAAGCCGGCGATTCGGCGCAAGCTGATCCGGCGGCGCTCGGTCGAGAACGGCGTCGGCATCGTCTACGTCAACCTCGTGGGCGGCCAGGATGACGTGATCTTCGACGGAGGAAGCTTCGTCACGAATGCCGCCGGAGAGATCCTCTTCGAGGCCCCTCGCTTCGAGGACGGCCTCTACGTGGTCGACCTGGACGGCGGCCGCGCCCGCGTTCCCGGCGACGATCCGGTCGCCCAGACGCGGGCTGCGATTGTCCTCGGCATCCGGGACTACGTGCGCAAGAACGGTCGCACCGACGTCCTTCTCGGCCTGTCCGGCGGCATCGACTCCGCCGTGGTGGCCGCGCTCGCCGTCGAGGCCCTTGGAGCGGAGCACGTGTCGACCGTCTACCTGCCCAGCGAGTTCTCCTCCGCGGAGAGCCGAGAGGACTCGGCCGCGGTGGCGAGGAACCTCGGCATCGATCACGCCGAGATTCCGATCGACCCTATCCACGACGCCCTTCGGGAAGCCCTGCCCGCCCGTGCCGACGGGCTCGTCGACGAGAACCTACAGCCTCGCGCCCGCGGGACGCTCCTCATGGCGCTGTCGAACCAGCGCGGAGCCCTCGTCCTCTGCCCGGCGAACAAGTCCGAGATCGCCGTGGGCTACAACACCCTCTACGGCGACACCGTCGGAGCCCTCGCCCCGATCGCCGACCTGTACAAGGACGACGTCTACCGCCTCGCGGAGTCCTTCGGCGCGGCGATTCCCGAGCGCGTCCTGCGCAAGGCGCCGACCGCGGAACTCCGTCCCAACCAACGCGACGACGACGACCTGCCGCCGTACGCAACGCTCGATCCACTCCTCCGCGCGATCATCGAGAAGAACGAATCGCGCCCCGAGCTCCTCGCCGCAGGGTTCGACCCGGCGCTCGTCGACGACGTACTCGGCCGCTACTACCGGAACGAGTACAAGCGCCATCAGCTCCCGATCGGCATCAAGGTTACCCCGAAGGCATTCGGGTCCGGCCGCCGCGTTCCGATCACGAACGGATACCGCGACTGACCCAAAGCGGAGCCCCGGCTTCGAGCGCCCGGGGGTCTCCCGAGCCCCGCAGCCGGGGCCGCCGCAGTCTCTCTACGCAAGGAGGTGGCTGCTATCCGACGGGAACCTCGACCGCCTTCTCTTTCTCCTTGATCGACTCCTTCAGGGGCGCCGTCACCCGAAGGATGCCGTCCTCGAACTTCGCCTGGACCCGCCCCTTCTCCACGAGCTCCGCCGGGAGGGGGAAGCTCCGCTGGAATCGGCCGTACTGCCGCCCGATTCGGAAGTACTGCTCGCGGTCGATCTCCTCGCTCCGCTTCGTCTCGCCGCTGATGATCAGCTGCTCGTCCTCGATCCGAATCGCGACGTCTTCCTTCTTCACGCCCGGGAGCTCGGTTTCGAAGACCAGGTTCTTGTCCTTCTCGTACACATCGGTCCGTCCGAAGCTCGGCGCGATGTCGAAACCCACGGTGTCGACGTCGCGGAACATCTCATCCACAATGCGCGAAAGGTTCGACTCGAGGATGAACGGCCCACGCCTTACGTCTGGTAGTCTACGCATCATTTCAGGTCCTCCTTCTGCCATGTTGTTGGCACTCGGCACTATCAATTGCCAGTTAGCAGTATATGTAGCCGACTGCCAGTTGTCAAGAGGAAGGTTATCCCGTACCCTGCAGACGTGCTGCGACGGATTCTTGTTCTTCCAATCAAGGTCTACCGGCGGGCGATCTCGCCCTTCTTGCGGCCGCGCTGTCGTTTCTACCCGACGTGCTCGGAGTACGCGATCGAGGCGATCGAGACGCACGGGCCACTTCGCGGGAGCTGGCTTGCCCTGCGCCGCCTGCTCAAGTGCCACCCGCTGCATCCCGGAGGCCTGGACCCCGTGCCGCCGCGGAAGCCAACGACCCCGCCAAGAGAAGGAGGCTCGACGTGACGGAGCGCACCCCGGAAGCGAGCGGAGGAAAGTCCCCTGCTTCGCCGGACGATATCCACGACGTTCTCATCCTCGGGGGCGGTCCCGCGGGCGCGTCGGCCGCGATCTACTCGGCTCGAGCCGGGCTCTCCACGCTCGTCGTCGACAAGGGAATCACGTCCGGAGCGCTCGGCATCAGCCGCGAGATCGCCAACTACCCGGGAATCCCTGAGGGAACGCCGGGCGCCGACGTGGTCCAACGCATCCGGACCCAGGCAGAGCGCTTCGGGGCCCGCTTCGTGGCCGACAAGGTGTCGGCCGCCGACCTCGCCGGAGATGTCAAGAGCGCGTACGGGACACGGGGAACGTACCGAGGCCGCGCGGTGATCGTCGCCTCCGGGGCGATGGGACGGGCACGCTCCCTTCCAGGCGAAGATCGCCTCGTCGGCCGCGGCGTCTCGTACTGCGCGACCTGCGACGGATTCTTCTTCCAAGGCAAGGCCGTGGCCGTGGCCGGCGCGACGGACGAGGCGATCGAGGAGGCGCTGTTCCTGACGAGGTTTGCGGCTCAGGTCCACGTCCTCTCGCCCAGCGAGGCCCTGCGGTGCTCGCCGAGCCTCGCCGACGAGGCCGCCCGGTCGCCGTCGGTCACGCTCCATCCGTCCACCACGCTCGAGGAGATCCTCGGGAGCGACTCGGTCGACGCTGTCCGGGTTCGCACCCGCGGCGGCGTCCCGACGGTCCTCCCCGTCGCCGCTGTCTTCCTCTACCTCCAGGGAGGACGCCCGATCGTCGACTTCCTCGGCGGACAGGTCCCGCTCACCGCCGACGGCTGCCTGGCCGTGGACTCGCTCTTCCAAACGCAGGTTCCCGGAGTCTTCGCAGCCGGAGACGTGCTGTGCAAGCACTTGAAACAGGCCGTGATCGCCGCCGCCGAGGGAGCCAGCGCGGCCGTCGCGGCCGATCGCTACCTCTCGGGACGAGAGAAGCTCAGGCCGGACTGGGCCTGAACCGAGCGCCGGGGCTCCGCGGGGAGCTAGAGGTCACTCCCCGCGGAACTCCCGCTGCATCGTGCGCACCAGGTCGGCTGAGGTCAGGACGTCGACCGCCGTCATCGCCATCGCCTTCGCCGCGGCCAGCATCCCCTGATGCCCCCGCTCAGACTGCGACGCCTCGGCGAAGCCCCGCGAATGGAAGGCGATCGCTCGGTCGCAGATCGCGACGTAGGCGTGGATGGCGGGCACGGCCTGGCTGACGTCGCCCATGTCCGTCGAGCCGAACGGCAGATCGTCCGCGTCGAACGCCCACCCAAGGCTTTCGAGGTTCCGGGTGAACGCCGCGCCGAGGGCCCGATTGGGGCGCATCGCCTTGTACGGGGGCGAGATCTCGCTCATCGAGAACGTGGCTCCGGCAGCGAGCGCGGCTCCCTTCGCGCACCGCTCCAGCTTCCCGAGCAGCTCGTCGCGGTACGCCGTTTCGGCCGCGCGGACGTAGAACTCCGCCGCCGCGTACTCGGGGACGATGTTCGGCTTCGCACCGCCGTTCGTGATGATTCCGTGGATTCGCGCACCGTCGCGAATGTGCTGCCGCAGCGCATTGATTCCGTTGAACGTCTGGATCACGGCGTCGAGCGCGTTGATGCCTCTCTCCGGAGACGCCGACGCGTGCGCGGCGACGCCGCGGAACTCCAGCCTCACCTCGGTGATCGCGAGACTGCCGTGCTCGACGGCGGTGAACGATGAGGGATGGAACATGATCGCGGCGTCGACGCCTCGGAACGTGCCGGCCTCGATCATCACGACCTTGCCGCCCCCGCCCTCCTCGGCGGGCGTGCCGAGGAACACGAGCCGCCCGGGCACGTCCCGCTTGACGCTCGCCACGGCGAGCGCCGCGCCGAGCGCGCCGGCGGCGATGAGGTTGTGGCCGCAGGCGTGGCCGAGCTCGGGAAGAGCGTCGTACTCGCCGAGGATGGCCACCGTCGGCCCGGGCGCCGCCGACGGGTGGACCGCTCGAATCGCCGTGGCGAGGCCGGCCGTTCCGACCTCGACCTCGAACCCCGCCGCCCGCAACTCGTCGGCAAGAAGCTTCGAGGCCCGGACCTCCTCGAACTTCTCCTCCGGGTGCTCGAAGATCTCTCGGCTGATCGACCGAAGCCGGCCCTCCAGAGCGTCGACGGCCTCGACTGCACGCGTCTTCGCGTCGCCCATCTCACTCCCTCCTCTCCAAGCCTAGTTTCCACGCCCCGCGAGCGCGGTGCGGACCGTGGCCTCGACCAGGGCGTCGAGCGCGTCGATCCACACGAGGGATTCGTCGACCCTCCCGAGAAGCGACAGCTCCGTGCACCCGACGAGAATCGCCCTCGCTCCGCGCGCCTTGAGCGCGTCCACGACGCGTCCGATCTCCTCCCGGAGCGGCCCCGGCGAAGGATGCGCCTTCAGCGCGGCGATGACGCGTGTGACGTCCGCTTGGCCGTCTGCGTCGGGGACCAGCACCTCGAGGCCTCGGCGCCGGCCGACGTCCTGGTAGAGACCGAGACGCGCCGTCGCCGCCGTGGCGAGGAGTCCAACGGGTCCCGTCTCGACCTTCGCCGTCGCCTCGTCCAGCATGTCGAGGACCGGAATCGCCACGGCGTCTCGAATGGCGTCTAGGTAGGCGTGGGCCGTGTTGCACGGCATGGCGAGAAGCTCCGCGCCTGCCGCCTCCAGGCCGCGCGCGATCTCGCACAGGCGCGGCGCGGGATCGGGCCCGCCGTGGAGGATGGCCGCCGTCCGCTCAGGGATGCGTGGATCGCTGTCGATGAGAACCCGCAGATGCTCGTCGTCACGCCTCGCGGGAGTCGCGACGATCAGCCGACGGAAGAACTCGGCGGTCGCCGCAGGTCCCATCCCTCCGATCACGCCCACCGTCTTCGGCCTGTTCATCGTCCGACTCCAAGCCCCCTTTCGATCCTGTCGGTGAAGCGTAGAAGGTCGCGGCCCTCGGCGCAATCGGTCCGCGGCGCGCCGCAATCCCTGCCCGCTCCGTTCCTCGAACGCGTCACGCGCCGTAGCGGACGAGCGCGGACGCGACGAAACAAGGCGGCGCCGCGCCGACAATGGGAGCGTAGTCCGCCAGGTCGAACGACAAGACCTCGAACGGCGCGGGAACTCCGAGGTACGCGGCAACGACGGGGAGGATCTCCCGCTGGTCGTTCAGGAGCCTGCCGCGAGACAATGCATACGCCTCGGCCCGGTCTCCGCGGGAGAACGCCGCGTCGAGGCAGCCCTCGACCTCGGGGCGGAGCGCCGCGACAAGGGCCTCCCGGTCGGCCGGAGCCCCCGCGACCCACGCCTCGCCGTACCCCGTCCCGTAGTGGACGAGGTCCCCGGTCGTCACCACGGCCGTCTTCGCGTCGCGCTCTGTTCGAATCCACGCCGCAAGGTCCTCCGCCGCCGAGAACGATCCGCTCACCGGATCGCGCGTCATGCCGACGTACGCTGCGAGGACGGGAATCGGGCGCCGGCCGAGGGCGTCCGCCCCGGCGCGGCCCATCGTGAGGAACGTGTCGAGCGAGAACTCGGCCTCGAGGAGGCCGCCCGACTCGACGCGCGCTGTCCCAGTCTCGCCGCACGGCCGTCCCAGAGGGACGGGACCGAGAGGCGTGATCGCCTCTGCGTCCGGGCGGAAGAACGCCCCCCGAACGACGCGAAACGCCTCCGCCCGTCGGCTCACGGTTTCCCGCACGTCGAGGGCCGTTCGATACACGCCGATCCCCCCGCTATGGAGGACGCCGAGCGCGAGAACCCGTTCGACCCCGGCATCGA
>Ga0105102_10000317_pt1 | contig 13992 bp, 18 predicted proteins | sample PPLLaktember2015_FD_87032 | JGI IMG/M metagenome (GOLD analysis project Ga0105102, IMG submission 87032) | Freshwater sediment microbial communities from Prairie Pothole Lake near Jamestown, North Dakota, USA - PPLs Lake P7 Core (6) Depth... | ecosystem: Environmental > Aquatic > Freshwater >...
GGGAATGGTGAGCATTTAGGTGATTCCCGCGCTAAATGGACTGACAACGATCCTGATTTTGATGATGATTGGGTAGATTATTATCTTGATGAAAACAACTGGGGTCAAGCCAATTTAGATGACGAACTAGGTTAGGTAAGTTATCGGTTATCAGCTATCATTCATTAGTAATCATTTAGGAGCAAACAAATGGATTTTGATAAATTATTTGAAGAACTAGACCTGTGGAAAAGACTTCACCCAGATTCTGACTGGACAGATGAATCTGAGAAAATTGAAGCGGATATGTGGGCATATAATCAAGGAATTGACGGTGAGATGATTAATTGGATATGGGAAAAAGCAGGCAGTAAAGCTGAATTTTACGATCTTTGCCATAAACAATTAAATTGCCGTCCTGTATGTAATTACACGGAAGAAATGAAAGAAATAATCTGCTCAATTTTTGATTAATTTTAGCTAGGTATCAGTTATCAGTAAACAAATTATTTAGGAGTAAAACAATTAAACAAAAAAATGAAACCTTTACATAAATTAGGCAAATACTACAATCTAGACAAGCTAAACAAAATAGTAGAATTGATTTATGATTCTACTACCTTTTCTGCAAGAGCAAAACACAATTGGATTAACAATCCTTTAGACTTGTTTGATCCTTATTCTTTATGGTGGACGTTAGGGGTAGAATGGCACGTCGATGACATTGTTGAAGACAGAAAATACTCAATTATTTTAGTTGTTCAAAGCGACAACTATGAACTTTACGCTTCTACAATAGATAATAATACTTTAGGAAAACTTCTAAAAACAGATTACTTTAGCAGTATTAATAAGCGGATAGATAATCTGTTAGTTTACAGGAAAGACACTCAAAGACTAATAGTAAAATCGGGAGATATTTTATTACTAGATACATCTTGTTACCACAAACTAAAAAACACAAAGAAAACAGACAACCCTTTTATCTTTGTTAACTTAGATATTGATTTTATCCCAGAAACCGAAGAAGCGGTCATGGTTGTCAATTATTTTGTTCACGATTTTTTTGTAACTATTAATCAAATCTATGACTAATACTATTGAAAATAAATACACACCAGATTTTGTTTCTCCGCCGGGAGAAACCCTTGCTAAAATCTTGAGAGAGAGAGAAATAACTAGAGCTGAATTTGCTAGGCGCATGAAGTTGCCGAAAAAGACTATTGATCAACTCATAAAAGGTAAAGAAGAAATTACTGTTTGTATTGCCTGTAAAATGGAATTAGCTTTAGGCGTACCTTCTGCTCGTTTCTGGATAGAGCGTGAAAGACTTTATCGAGAGTCTCTGATAAATCAAATTGATTAAAATATTTTTACAACTATTATGAATTTGTACTTAGTTAAAGATTCTACTAACCCCTAAAACCGCTTCTAAACCGATTAACAGGAGCAGAAGTAACAATCGTGCTAATAATCCTCTCATGTTCTTGAAACTCATTTTCAAGGGAATAAAATGCCCCTGATAGACTATCTACAATGTCATTAGTCGGGGGTGTTTTTTTGCTACCATCAAAACCCTGGCAGGCATTTAAAAACCGAGTGTTCCATGTCCCATCTCTTAAGATAAAGATTTGTCCCCGACTAGCTGCCGTGGCTACGGGTAAAGCCCGCGTTAGCTTATCCCCTTGAGGTACGATCGCTTTAACGTCATGGTTCGGATGATTTTCTTTAATCACGTTAGTAATGGTATTTTCAACAAATTTACCGCTCGATCCCCCTTCCTGCTCCCATCTTACAGCTACAGTTTTCCCGTCCAATTCAGCAGTATTTTTAAGCATTAGCTCAACTTCCCCTACCTTTTTCTGCTCACAGATATTGTCAGCAATTACATAGGCAAATTCCTTGATTTCAGTTAAATCTGGTAGTGTATTCTTAATTCTTTGGTATTTATAAACAAGAGTCCCACTGGTGTAACAGTGATAGTTTTCAGCATTTTCTTTAGCAGTTGCCGCTAAATCCCAGAACCTCACTTTACCTATTAACTTCCAATCATCGGGTACTTTATCGAGAATCTCAAACCAAGTCCGATCAAATACTGTACCAGCTTCGTATTTAATCTTCCAATTACCTCTAAGAAGTCTTTCTCGTTCAACTTGATGAAGTGAATAAAGGTTAGCTAAGTAGGTAGGGTTAACTTTTATCAGTTCTCTATTATCAAAAATCGTGGCAGGAATAAAAGTAAAACTCTTGATTAAGTCTTCTGGTTTAATGCTTATTTCTTCATTTAATAAAAACTTTTTTTGAATATCATTAGGAATCATTTCAAAAAGCTTATCTTTAAGACTAAATTTATCAATTAATTCTTGTTTATTATCAGCCCAATAAACCGTATCTCCCTGCCTAATAAAGTATCGAACTATTCCCGACCTTTCTTCAATAGCATAGCCGTCTTTTGGGTTGATCCACCAAGAGATAAAACTAGCTACCCATGAATCAGCGTCGGGGTTACAGGTTGCTCTAACAGCGGGTTTAATTCCTGATACAGACCGGTTTCTAGAGAGAAGATAGAAAAACTGTTCCTGCGTAAAATGGGTTAGTTCGTCAAAACCGATCCTAGTAATCTGAGAGCCTTGATAAATATGCACGGTTTTTTCATGCTGTAAATGCCTAAAAGATACCCTAGCACCACTAGGGAACCGCCATTCAAGACTAGGCTTTTCTATAAAAGTACCCTTGATAGGATAATAGATTTTACGACTTTCATCTACTAATCCCCCAGCTTGAGTAAATTCAGGATAAGTCCGGCGAAACATGACAGCCCGGTAATCAGGATTGTCAATATATTCTTGACGAACAAAATCAGTTAATAAGGCTCTGGTCTTTCCTGCTCCTGCGGCTCCACCGAATATAATTACATCAGCGTCAATTTTTCCAAATAAAGCTTGTTTTCCTTCTTGTAATTGAGGGAAAACAATTTCTTCTTTGGTGTTAACAAGTCGATATTTTTCGGTCGCTGTTTTTATCTTTGAGAGATTTTTTAATGATAATTTACTCGCTTTCATCGTCATCGCTTATCCTAGTGGGAATCATTACATCATCATCAAATTCTGCACTATCACGAATAATCGAGGTCAGTCCGTCATCGAGTTTCTCTATGCCAGAATGTCCTATAAGTTTTCCGTCAGGGTCAATAACAGCTAATCCGTGCTTTTGAACAATATTAATTGCGTACTCGATAGTGTCAAAACCTAAAACTTTTTCAAAGGTATCAGTCAATGTTTTAGCCATAGTCACTGCGTCTCTATGATTCCAATTTCCGTTAGGTTCAATTGTTATGGCAATCGGTCGGCCCGATTCATCTACAGAATCTATCCGACGGCGAGAAATCGGATAATTAGTCATCTGTTCAATCTTTTCGAGGTTTTTTAGAGTAATCTTTAGAGTCTTCTCTCGGATTTCTCGTAAAATGCTATCAGTGTAAGCTTGTTGCTCTTGAATCTTTAAAAGCCAATAGGCTTTCGCCCGCTCTTCCCATCGATAGTTTTTATGCGCTAATTGCCAGTCATCTGGAACAGTTTTAGCTCGTTTAAATTTAGTCTTCTCTATCTGTTCCCCAGAAGCTTCCCCGCAGTTACCGTAGGCTCGATTTAAAGTGCGATAGCCTGATGGAATAGGAAGGTAAAAAATCTGAAATCTTTCAAACCAATCAGGGGTTTCTAGTTCTTGCTGTTCCCAGATAGGATATTTGGTAAACTCGATTACCTCTTCATGAATAGAGTATGTACGCTTTCTGCCTCGATTAGTGACAACCATTGGTTATTATAGTAGTAGAGTTATTTAATCTTACACTAATGATGACAGATAAATTAGAAATTGAGTATCGACGGCTTTGCGACCTAAAACAACTAAAGGGTAATTCCAAAAAACACGCCACTGAAAACACAATAGCTTCAATATTGGAGTTGGGATTTAAAGACCCAATTGGCTACGATCCAAGCTTAAACGGCGGAAAAGGGGGGATTACTGAGGGTCATGATCGGTGTGCCGCACTATTAGCAATTAAAAAGCGCAAAATAGATCGACCTAGAGGTATAGATATTGACAACGATGGGGAGTGGATGGTTCCTGTTTTAGTAGGAGTTCACGCTAAAAATGAGGCTCAAGCTATAAAATACTCGATTATTCACAACCATTCTACGATTCACGGGGCGGGGCTTGACCTTGCTACGGAATTAAAGCTTTTTGATACTGACTTACTAATTAGCCAAGCTGAATACCTTGATGAAGAGGGGGAGAATTTAGGAGTAATCGGCGATTTAAATTCAATCCTAGAAGCTTTAAATACTTCAGATAATTTAGATAATTCTGATAATTTTGAATCGAATATAACAGATAATTTTTCGGGAAAAAACAAAGAAATCGACATCGAGGGTATGGATGGGCAAATGATAATTAAATTAAGTTATACAGAAGATGAATACTGGCAAGTAAAAGAACAATTAAGTAAAATAGCACCGACACCCGAACAAGCAGTATGGAAGCTTTTAGGTAATGACTAAACATAAATTTGCATATAAGTGGAATTTGTCAGATGGATACCCAGCACCCGGAATTGAAAAACATGGGTTAAAAGTATTCGGCACTTTTATCTGTGGCGGTGGTTCGACTATGGGTTACAAGTTAGCAGGTTTTGACCATTTAGGAGGTGTTGAAATAGACTCGCAGGTAGCTGATGTATATAAAGTTAACCACAATCCTAAATATTTATTTATTGAAGATATAAGAGATTTTGCTGATCGTACAATCTTTCCTAATGAACTTTATAACCTAGATATTTTAGACGGCTCACCTCCCTGCTCTTCATTTAGCATAGCAGGAAATAGAGAAAAAGACTGGGGGAAAGAAAAAGTATTTAGGGAAGGTCAGACTAAACAGCGACTTGATGACCTTTTCTTTGATTACATACGATTAGCAAAAAAACTACAGCCAAAGGTCGTTATCGCTGAAAATGTTAAAGGAATTATTCAAGGTAATGCCAAAGCGTATGTAAAGCGAATAAAAGATGAATTTGAAAAAGCAGGATATAAAGTACAGTTATTTCTTTTGAACGCCGCAAGCATGGGAGTGCCTCAAAAACGTGAGCGAGTGTTCTTTATTTGTCAAAGGAATGATTTAAACTTTAAAAATCTAGAGTTAAGTTTTGATGAAAAATCAATTATTTATAGTGAATTTAAGTCAACAAAATTAGGAAAAGAATTAACCAATGAAACAAAAGCTGTATGGGATAAAAGAATAAAAACAGATCAAAATTTAGAGAGTATTCACGAAAGAATTGGAAACAAAAGAAAAAGATTTCAAGTTAAATTTATTCACGATAACCAGATTTCTCCTACTATATTAGCAGGTGAAGATTCTGTCCCAATAAGATTTGATCATCCAAATAGAATAACAATGGATGAAGTTAAAATGATTGGTAGCTATCCGCTTGATTACAACTTTAAAAATATTAAACCAAATTATTTAATAGGAATGAGTGTGCCTCCTGTAATGACTGCACAGATAGCGCATCAGATTTATTTACAGTGGTTTACAGAATAATCAGTACAAAAGTACCCATAGTGACACTTGATAAACTGGCACACTTCGCCAACTATCTGAAAATTATCATGATATATTTAAAATATAAGCACTAAACTGAGTGCATCCATTAATTAGAGCCTCCATAAGCTACTGGGCGGATCAGTAACCGACTTGAAATAGTAGTCGGCTGGTGAGACTAGTTAATGAGTCGTTTTAAGCTTGCTGGTGTAAGTCCAGTAACCGATTTGAAATAGTAGTCGGCTGACGCACGCACTTGGTCTAGTGCTTATTACTTTAAATAGATTCTTAGTTATTCTAGTGACAGTTTATCAAGTGTCACACTTCGCCAACACTTATCAAGAGGATCGATCTATATTAGAAATGTAAGCAAAACACAAATCGCAGATCATGAATAACCTACAATCTAAACTGGCTCGACTAAACGCTCAACTTAAGGTTACTAAAGGAAGACAAAATCAACGTAAACTAATTGAAAAAATCTTAAAAGTAGAAGCCGCTATCGAAGCAATCGAGAAAAATGCTATCGTAAGCTTTAAAAGATTGCCCAAAACTCGAACTCTTACCCTAGAAACTCCTCGCCGCGCTTGGAGAGCATGGGTAGCGAAAATCTCACCCGAAAAAGATATTAAGCACGGTGGATTCACTAAGAAGTTTATCGAGCCTGTAAGTCGAAAATTTGAAGGTAAAAAAGGCGAAACATCTGCAACTTTTGAGATTCCTATTGATTTAAATGCTAATGCTATTTATCAAGATAGCGATGGCGATTATTGGGTATTTGAAAATGTCAAAGGGGAAATCCAGGGCATCTCCTATCAAGAAGTATGCTACCGCTTTTCTCAGCGTGCCAGTGCCTAAAGCGGCACAGCGAAACTTAAGGTAGTTGCACAAAGAACTCCTATTAGGAATTGAAACTATGAACTATAGTCGTAGTTGCGTGCGCTTTATCTAATCCCTATTAGGGATACCCTGAAGCTTAAGTAGGGGGAAAATCATCAAGAAGGCAATGGCTAATTCCAAAAAGGTAATGACTGCTCAAGAATTTGCTAACTACATCAACTCCCGGACTACTACTTCTGAAATTTTAACTGCCGCAGAAGTGCTTTTCTGCAGAAGATCATATTATCGTCCAGAGTCCCTGCTAACCAAAGAGTTTGCTGAAGAAATTATTCAGCAATGGAATAGTGAATATTTTGAGGAAGACGGCGATCCTTATGGACTTTTGGGATGCAACACTAGATAGGTTAAATTGGCTGTCAGTTATCAGTTGTCTTGATTATTTGCTTAATCCCTACTAGGGATGTCCTGAAGCTTAAGTAGGGGAAAATTTGAAAAAATGAAAATTTTATTACTCGATCTTGATGGCACGATCCGCCAATCTACCAACGGAAAATTTATCGAAGATCCAAACGATCAGGAACCAATCGAAGGGGCGATAAAAGCTATGGAAATTTACCATCAAGAGGGATGGACGATAATAGGAATCACTAATCAGGGCGGAGTAGCTGCCAGACATAAATCCTTAAAAAGCGCAATCGAAGAACAGCAAAAAACTTTAGAAATATTTCCACGGCTTTCTTATATCTACTTTTGCCCAGATTTCGAGGGGAATCTATGCTATGGCGTAAGTCGAGAAAATATAGATTTAATCCATGTAATTTGCAAAGAATTTTTAGGCCAATTTAGAAAACCTAATTGTGGTATGATTTCTGCATCTTTAAAATTCTTTGCCAAAGACCCTATCGATATTTTAATGGTAGGAGATCGAGAAGAAGATAAACTAGCGGCAAAAAATGCGGGAATTAACTTTTTAGACGCTCATATTTGGAGTGTATATTCCCTTGATTTAATCAAAGAATACCAGATGATTGATGTTTTCAAAAATTAAGATAAAAGTGATAACTTCTAGACAAGCCTACATCTATCTGGTGTGGGCAAAAAACAACAATCTTGACCCAGTGCCTGTTACTTCCCGTCATCGGAACTATCGCTTTAGAGTGGCATCAACTACAGCAGAATTAGGAATAGGTAAAGAACGAGTCAGGCAAGTTCTGGCTAAAGTCCTTAAACTGCTATCAAAAGGAAACCAAATTGAGGAGGCAACCGACCTAATACTACAAGAGTACAAAAAATTTAATTAATCAAAACCCGTCAATTGATTGACGGGTTTTTAGTTAATATTGTTAACAGATTGTTAGCAGTGTATTAACAGTGGAAAGTATTGATGTATATAGGTTTTATTAGTTTGTTGTTTTTGTTAGCAGGTTCCCTGATTTTCGTTTTTTTGTGTCCAGATTCCCTAATATAGAAAATTCTATATTAGGGAATAATTGATTATTTAATGTAGTACAATATCAATATGCCCTCGTTGACGCGAGGGACTAACTAAGTCAACCTACTGTAGAGGCTAACATGGCTGATCTAATTTTACAACGTTTTGATCACGACGGCATCGAGCTAATTATCGACACTCAGACCGGTGAAAGCTTTGCCTCAATCAAAGGATATGCTCGTATGTCTGGGAAAAGCTCCAACGCTATCACTATGCGATTAAACCGGCTATCTAAAGAAGATAGCAAGGGGGTAACTTCTGAATCTCCAAATCACCCTCAGATTCAAACAGGGAGCGGGTTACAAGGGGGTAACACAATGGGGTTAGGATTAGGATTGCTAAAACAGGCTCAAATTCAAACAGAGGGCGGGTTACAAGGGGTTTATCTAATCCCAGAAGACCTAATCTGTAAGTGGTTGCCAAAGGATAATCCTGAGTTAGCCTCTCAAGTGCTTAAGCTAGGAGTCCGATTATTCCTTCACACATTAGCTGGTTTTCGCGTCAAGAGCGAGGCAATTACAGAGGTAAGGCAACTTGAGAGCCAAATCGTCAAACTAAGCGAAGAGAAGCAAATACTAGAGGAGTTGATCAAAACTCAAAAGACTATGATCGCTGACTTTAGCAGTAAAAACTCGATGCTTGACTATAAGCGGCTAGTGATCGAAGAATTACACGCCGAAAAAGAGCGCGATATAGCTAAATTTAACCTACTCGAAACCGAACGAGAAAAAGCACGGGGATGGCGAGGCGGTCGAATGCTTATGAGAAACGACAAAAAACGGTAAAAATACCTAAACCCATTTGACACTCCCGTCGCTAAAAGCGAGGGTCTTTACCCCGACATTCAAGATAAACCCCCTATGAGTCCATAGGGGGTTTATAGTTTGTTGGTTTGTAAATAGATTGTAGATAAGGTGATCAACAATAAAAAGCATTGATATATATAGGTTCTAGACTTTGTTTATATTGTTACTCTATTTCCCTGTGTCAAGATTTTTTATGTTTTTCTTATTGTCCAGTTCGTTTATTTCTCCCTATTTTTTCTCTCTCTGTATAGAGTGTCGACAAGATAAACAAACCTTGAAACCTATACCCTATAAGGATTTCGATTGTAAATAACCTTATTAACAATCGAATCACAATCCAACAGCCTTGCTGTTGACCTTGTTTGCTTTTTTTTACTCTACAGTTTTTTATTGTCCAGTCTGGTTTATTCTTTTATCTTTTTCTCCTCCCATAAGACATCGACATTATCAACAAAGTCTAGAACCTTTACAGGGTAACGGTTTCGGTTGTCGATCACCCTATCTACAATTTATCTACAATGATAACAAGTAAATATACTTAGTACATCTGCTCAGAAATAATTCTCCCACATACTTGACTTTATTGGGAGAATGATCTAATATAGAAAAGTAAACAAAACACACAACGACGACATGAACACTTTACAAATTAAATTAGCTCGATTGGAATCTCAACTTAAAATTACAAAAGGCAATCGTGCCAAAGCTAAGATTGTTATAGAAATTCTAAAAGTAGAATTAGCTATTGAGCAGTTAAAGCCCAAAAAAGAAATAAAGGTAAAAGATATAACTGTTAAAATCCCTGTTAGTGTTTCTACCTTTAAAAAACACTGCAAAGCACCATCTTCTAAGCTGACAGACAAAGAAATTGTTGACGGATGGAAGTACTCTTTAGCTGCCCAATCAATGCAAAAAGACTTTAAGGCACAAAAAGATATTCAATGGGGAGATCGCCATCTCCTTCTACAGGTAGTTTATTGGGTTAATCAATACCAACAAGAAATGAATAAAAGGGGATTAACAGAAAAATACTGTCTATGGATCGAGAAAAAACAAGCATTTAAAGACGAATTTCATCGGAAACCAGAAAAGGCAATTAATGAATCTAAGCCTCAAATTAATATAACCGAAACTCAAGTAATTGACCCCAAAACCAAACAATTAGAATTAAATCTCTTTTGTGAGATGCTTGCGTAAATAAGTTTCAAGAAGTAATCGATAACACAAAATTTACTGAACAGACCGTATCTATTTTTAATAGAGGAGGTGAACCAAAAAAGTCCAAAAGCTTGTTTATATTGTCTAAAATTCAGTGACCTAAGCAAGTCAGTAAACTGCTTAATTTAATCTATTGACAGCGTATTTACCATGATTCTAATCTTGTCTCTTGAATTAGAAGATTTTGAAATTTTAAAATCTTCTATTCAAAAAATCGACAATATCGACACTAACTTAAATCTTGTTAAGCTACAAGATTGCTCTTTATCAGGCATAGCTTTGACAAGAGTAGCTTTAATTTGCGACAAACCTCCTGAGATAATTGCAAAAAAAGAAATCAACTTTTCTACAGAAGCAGTTATCCCTGAAACTAAATACTGTGCTGCCTGCTTAGTTTTGGGTGAATTTACAGCACTTAATACCCGAAACAAATCTGGGTACTGCTTAGAACACCGAGAACTCGATCCTAAACGAAAACAGAATCAACACCAACGCTACAAACAAAGACGTAGTACAAACGTTCAGAAATAATTCTCCCAGATAGTTGACATTACTGGGAGAATATCATAAGATAAGTATAGACAAACAAAACACACGAGGACAAAAAAAATGACTTCTATCGAATCTGAAAATGAGTTAAAAACCAATAATGAGTTATCTTTCTCTGAAAAAAGACAGGTTGCGCTCGTTGATTGGTTGTTAGGTGAACCTGTAATTACTAAGACCTCTATTTCAAATGAGGAACTATGGGAAAAAAATCGGCAATTAACTAATTTAGTTCAAGACTTAAAATGGGAAAATCTTGAATTGACTCAATCTCTTGAAGAGATACACAATTTCAGACGGCGTGAGCTTAAAGAAGGGTCTGAGATTATTAACCAATTGACGGATCGTATTCATGAATTAAAACAGGACAAAGAGTACAATGAAGCATGGATTGAAAACTTAAAGCAACGAATACACGATCTTGAATGTACAGTTTTTCTACTGCAAAGAGAAACAAATCAAATAACAGTTCTAAACGAATCTGTTACTCAATTACATACTCGTATTTATCAACTGGAACAGGAAAACAAGCAACTAAAAACCAATCAATTGGAAGTCGAAACAAAATCAGAGCCAAAACCTAAATCAGAACCTAAGCTGACGGATAACAAGGCTAAAAAACCTAAATTTAAATTACCAGAAAACTTTGCTGACTACCAGCAAGAGTGCGACGACTTGATCGATGCCTTGTCCTGCTTTTACAATATCAAAAAAGGTAAATGGGGAAAAGATATTCTTCAGTTTATTCTTACTCCCAACGATACCGAGAAAGCAAAGCATCCGTATCCTGACAAGTGGAAAGCAGGCTTATATTTAAAACAGTCTGGTCAGTGGGCAGTCGATAAAGTCAATCTATCCGACCCTGACGAATGGTCAGACTGGTTTATGGATGTTAACGACTTCGCTGACGCTAACGACATAAAGATTAGTTAGTTTCTAGTTATCAGTTATCAGTAGTACACTTGTTCAGAAATAATTTTCCCACATACTTGATTTTATTGGGAGAATGATCCACAATAGAAAAAACAAAACACGGAAAAACAAGATTATGGATAACGCTAAACAACCAATCGAAACAACACAAATTCCTAAAATTAAAAAAGCTCAAATTTTCTACAAAGAGATTGAGCTATTTGCTCAATCTTTAAATCAGAAAGCACAAACAGTGCTAGACAAATATCCGACGCTGTAATCAGTTATCAGTTATCAGTTGTCATCCGTTAAAAAGTGTGTGATTGCTTTATCGGCTTGATTTTCCGAGATTTCTGGCAGTCTTGCGATCGGTGTAACCATAGGTAAATCTACAAACTACAAAAAGATAATAAAAAAGTTTGACAAACTACTTGACACAAAAACATATACCTGTTATATTGGGTATATACCAAAACACACAAAAGAGGTTACGATGAAATTTAACAGACAAGCACCCGGTCACTACGTTGCAATAGCAGAAAAAGTTGAAATTAAAAAAGGTATTGGTGTCAATAAAGATAAATGGTTCTGTTATTTTCCTGATGGTAAAGTATCTTACCGCCGTAGCTATGAAGCGGCTAAGGCTTGGTCAGAAAAATATATAGGGCAACCACAAACAAAAACACAGTCAAAACCTAAAAAACCACCACAAACAAAACAATTTCAACCTACACCTAAAAAATCACAACCATCTTTAAAAACACTACTTCAGCAAAATTTAAGCTGTGTAAGAGGTGTAGAACCTTTAGGATGTTTTAATAGTGGACGTGCTGCCGCAATTGTTCATCTGTCTGTAAATGATAAATCTTTTTATGTAGTTGGCTATGATGAGTGCATAGAAGATACCATTTTCAAAATCAGAAAAAATCTTCGGGCTGGTATTTTAGATAATTCCTATGAGGCTAATTCTCATACATATTTAATTTTTGAGAATTTTTCTAAAGCCGAAAAAGCTTATCGTAGCATGGATAACAAAATGAGAGAAAGAAACTTAGCTGATTTGAAAGTCATCAAAAAAGCTAAAGAAAAAGCTAAACAAGGAGACATAGAGGCTATGTTTACACTAGGAGATTATGGGGTTATTTGAAAAATATTTTCCAAACCCCTTGACAACATACAAACATATCCCCTACAATGGGGATATAGAGAAACAAACACAAAGGAGATAAGCAGATGCCTAACAGAAAAAACGTACAATAGAAATACAAATTGAATACAAAAAACAAAGACTTTCTGTAGTTGAATTACAAATTAGAAAACACCGAAATCCTGGTAAATACAAAAAAGAAAGAGACTTGATTTTGTCTGAAATTGAAAAAATGGAAGCCTTAATTAATGCAATGTCCTAAATGCCAATCACAGAGAATCTCTAAAAAGGGATTCTCTGTGTCGGGAAAACAAAGATACCGATGTAAAGACTGCAATTACCACTTTACTGGTAATCCAGCAGGAAAACCTCCCCACCCTGATTCAATGACTAACGCCGAAAGATGTCGTCGTTATCGGTTGAAAAAAAAACAAAAAAACACTTGACATACAAACATATACCTGTTATATTAGGTATATACCAAAACACCAGAGGAGTTAAACAGATGACCGACCACAAGCGAATCGCATACCATAATGTTTTAACTCAGCTATTCCGTGTGCAGTGTCAGCTAATTGATTTACGAAAAGCTGACGAAAAATGTTCATTGGTCTATGATGTTTTGCTCGACAAGCGGGCAAAGCTAGATAAACAGCTTGCCGATCTAGATAAACAGTTTGCTAACAGTTAATAAAGTAGTTTAGCCGGCTAATATTAGCCGGCATTAGGAGGGAATCTCATGCAATTTTTAATCGCAGTCCAGGATCATGAAGGCCGTTGGCATAAGAAAGGATTCGTTACCTTTAATCGGCGGTGTATTCCAGATTCTCGCCTAAAAGATTTTTTTCCCCCAAATACTAGAGGGTATGAGAATCTTTTAAAATCTTGCCGGTTTTTGGCGGGAGATAAAGCTGCTCAGTCGGTGGATTGGCAGTATCGATCTTTGATGGTTCGTACTCACAAAATAGATTAAGTCGCGTGTGATTGTTAGCAATTTTACTCAAGACTAAAGATTGTTTGTAATCAGTTATCAGTTATCATCAACTATTTGGGATTAACAAAATGAACCAATTTACAGAAAACCTACCCAATCAAGTCACACTAGAGATGGTAAGCTTACCAGCAGGTGAATTTCTCATGGGTTCTGATGAAAGCGATTATGAAAAGCCTCAACACCAGGTTAAAGTAAACAGTTTTGCCATTGGCAAATATCCAGTGACTCAAGCACAATATGAAGCGGTGATGGGAACCAATCCTTCTTACTTTAAAAACAATCCGCAAAATCCGGTAGAAGATGTTAGTTGGAATGATGCTAAAGCTTTTTGTCAGAAATTGAGTCGAATAACAGGGAAAACCTATCGCCTACCCACAGAAGCGGAATGGGAATATGCTTGTCGTGCGGGGACAACTACTCGCTATTATTTTGGTGATGATGCTAATCAGTTAGGAGATTA
>Ga0105102_10000318_pt1 | contig 13967 bp, 10 predicted proteins | sample PPLLaktember2015_FD_87032 | JGI IMG/M metagenome (GOLD analysis project Ga0105102, IMG submission 87032) | Freshwater sediment microbial communities from Prairie Pothole Lake near Jamestown, North Dakota, USA - PPLs Lake P7 Core (6) Depth... | ecosystem: Environmental > Aquatic > Freshwater >...
GCAATGATTCGGGTGCGCCGCGCATGACACCCGCAAACAGGTGTGCTTGTCCAGAGGCGGCCGGCGCACGCTGTCACCGCGCCGGCAACGATGGTTCACAATGCAGGATCCGTGCTGCAGTGTCGGCGGTCCGCGCCGGCCCGAGGTGATCCGTTGACCCAGTCCAGCGCTCTCGCCCACCTCGTGCGGCTGGCTCCGGGCCTGCCGGCCCTGCTGCAGTACCGACGGGCCGACCTGCCGCACGACCTGGTTGCTGGCTTGTCCGTGGCGGCCGTGGCGCTGCCGGTGGGGGTGGCTTACGCCCAGCTTGCCGGGTTCAATCCGGTCGTAGGCCTGTATGCCAGCATCCTGCCACTGGTCGCCTACGCCCTGTTCGGCACGTCGCGGCAATTGATCGTGGGGCCCGATGCCGCGACCTGTGCGCTGGTCGCCGCGGCCGTCGCGCCGCTCGCGGCCGGCAACCCGGATCAATACCTCGCCTACTCCGGCGGCCTCGCGTTGCTCGCCGGACTGCTCAGCATCGGGGCGAGTTTCCTGCGGCTCGGCGCCATCGCCGACTTCCTCTCGAAACCGATCCTGGTGGGGTTCCTGAATGGTGTGTCGCTGCACATCCTGGTCAGCCAGCTCCCCACGCTGTTCGGGTTCAGCATCGAGGCCCCTCCTGGCATCGTGCCCCAGCTTCTGGCGCTGCTCGCGAAGATCGACCAGACCCACTGGCTGACGCTGGGGGTGGGCGTGGCCACCTTTGCCGTCCTTCGCGGCAGCAGCCGCCGGTTCAAGCGATTGCCAGCGGCGCTGGTCGCGCTGATCTTCGGGGCTCTCGTGGTCGCGCTGTTCGGGCTCGACGCCCGGGGCGTGGCGGTCGTGGGCGCGGTGCCGGCGGGACTGCCCGAGTTACGCTGGCCGGCAGTGTCGCTCGACCTGATCGACGACCTCGCCGGTCCCGCCGCCGGCATCGCGCTGGTGAGCTTCTCGAGCATGATGCTGACGGCACGCAGCTTCGCCGCCAAGAATCGCTACACGATCGACGTGGACCGCGAGTTCGCCGCGCTCGGTGCCGCCAACATCGCCGCCGGGTTGTCGCAGGGATTCGCCATCAGCGGAGCCGACTCCCGCACTGCAGTCAGCGACGCCTCGGGCGGTCGCACGCAGGTCACCGGCCTCATTGCCGCGGCGACGATTTCCTGCGTCCTGCTGTTCTTCACGGACCTGTTGCGCTACGTGCCGGTCGCGGCGCTTGGAGCGATCCTGGTCAATGCCTCGCTCTCGCTGCTCGACTTCGCGACCCTGCGCCGCCTGCGCAGGCTGGACCGGGCGGAGTTCGCACTGTCGCTGCTCGCCACTTTGGGCGTGATCTGGTTCGGTGCCATCCAGGCCATCGTCGTGGTGCTGGTCCTGGCGCTGCTGCGCTTCGTGCGCATCACCTTCCGACCGCGGGTCGAGGTGCTCGGCCGCGTCGAGGGTCTCCCGGGCCACCACGCCCTGGATCTCTTTCCGTCGGCGCAAACCTATCCGGGGTTGGCCCTGTTCCGCTTCAATGCGCCGCTGGTGTTCTTCAACGCGCCTTACTTCAAGCAGCAGGCGCTGTCCGCCATCGCTGCAGCCGGCCCTGGCCTGAAGTGGTTCGTCATCGATGCGTTGCCCGTGACCCAGGTGGACGTCACCGGGATCTACGAGCTCGAGGACCTGCAGCAGACCCTGCGTGAACGGAACGTGGAACTGGTCCTCGCCGGATCGATGCGTGACAAGCTCGACGGGGCTCGCAAGGGCGGGCTGGCGCAAACGACGCTGGACGTCCGACACTTCCCGACCATCGAGCAGGCAGTGCAGGCTTTCCAGGGCATGGGCGGGAGCGCGCCTGATACCGCCCAGCCAGCCTAAGAGCAGCCGTCTGCGAGGTCGGCGACCAGACGGCGAAGCAACGACACGGGGGGAAGACATGAATCAACGACTTTCGAGACGGGACGTCCTGCACGCGGCTCTCGCCCTGCCGCTGGTTTCACTCGCCGCCGGCTGCGCGCGCCCACCGGCCCGGCCGGCGGCGCCGGAGCCCCTCGCCGATCTCGACGGTGTCGCCACGTCCGCGGCCATCCGTTCGGGGCAGCTGAGTGTCCAGGCGGCCGTCGAGGCGGCCATCGCGCGGGCGCAGGCGCTGGAGCCCTCGCTCAACGCCATCGTCACGGAGGCGTGGGCGCAGGCGCGCAGTCAGGCGAAGGCGCCGCTCACGGGTCCCTTTGCCGGCGTCCCCACCTTCGTGAAGGACCTCGACGACCTGCGTGGCCTGCCGACGCACTTCGGCTCGCGATCGTTCGGGCAGGCACCTGCTGCAGGACAGTCGCCTTACGTGGACGCGCTCGAGCGCGCTGGCCTCGTGTTCCTCGGCAAGAGCAGCACACCGGAGTTCGGCCTGACCGGATCCACCGAACCGTTGCTGCACGGGCCGACGCGAAACCCCTGGAACCTCGACTACAGCCCCGGCGGGTCCTCGGGCGGTGCCGCGGCGCTGGTGGCCGCACGGGTAGTGCCGATTGCGCACGCCACCGACGGCGGCGGATCCATCCGCATCCCCGCGTCCTGTTGCGGCCTGTTCGGTCTCAAGCCGTCGCGCGGTCGAACCGTGCCCATGGGCCGGCCGGCCGGGCCGGTGGAGATCGGCGTGGGCCATGCCGTCTCGATCAGCATTCGCGACAGCGCCCACTGGCTCGCCTTCACGGAGCGCACGGATGCGAACCGAGTCTTCGAACCCGTCGGCCTCGTGGGCGCACCTTCCTCACGACGGCTGCGCATCGCGCTCGACCTCGAGCCACTGGGGGGCAATGCCCTCGATTCCGAGGTGCGCACGGCGATCGAGGACACGGCCCGCAAGTGCGAGGCGCTCGGGCACCGCGTCGAACTCGCGACCCTGCCCTTGCCCAAGCGCGAATTGCTTGAGGCCTTCATGCTGTACTGGGCGTCGGGCGCTGCGATGATCGCCGACGGCCTCGAGAAGCGACTGGGCCGCCCGCTCACCGACGCCGACCTCGAGCCCTGGACGCTCGGCCTGCGCGACTACTACCGCGCGCGGCGCGATCAATTCGATGCCGCCGTGGCGATGATCCGCTCCACCTCGGCCATCTGCGAGTCGTTCCATGAGCGTTACGACGCGCTCCTGACGCCCGTGGCGACCCGGACGCCGTTTCGCATCGGTGAGCTGGCCCCCGACCTGCCTTTCGAGACGCACTTCGAGCGTGCCACGGGCTATGTCGGGTTCACGCCCGTACAGAATGGCGCCGGCACGCCGGGCATGTCGGTGCCGCTGCACTGGTCGAAGTCCGCCCTGCCGATCGGCAGCCACTTCGCAGCGAAGGCGGGCGACGAGCGCACGTTGCTCGAGCTCGCCTACGAGCTCGAGGCTGCTCACCCCTGGGCCAGCCGACGCCCGTCGGTCGCGGCCAGCTGAGCTCGGCCTCATCAAGAGCAGCGCGAGGACAGTGCTAACATCCGTGCCATTGCATCACTCCGTGAGATCCACATGCCGGACTTCGGTCGAATGCTCCGCGCGGCCGCAGCCATCGCAGCGCTCAGTTCTGCAGCGCTCACGGCCGCAGCCGCGGATCGCTTCTGGCCGCCGATCGTCGATCCGGCCACCGGACAGCACACGCCCGGCCGCTGGGTCTGGGCCGACCTCGTCACCGCCGACGTTGCAGCCGCGGCAGATTTCTACGGCAAGGTCTTCGGCTGGACGTTCGAAACCTACGGCGGCGAGGACGACCACGACACGTACACGCTGGCCCTCGCGGACGGCCTTCCGATCGGCGGCATGGTGTTCGACAAGCGCGCGATGAAGGGCAAGGTGCCGTCGGCCCGGTGGATCGGGCTGATCTCCGTGCCGGACGTGCGCGCGGCGGCCGCTGCGGTCACGAAAGGCGGCGGAAAGGTGGAGGTCGCACCGACCATGTTGGGCGAGCGCGGCGAGACGGCCGTGTTCCGGGATCCGGAAGGCGTGCTGTTCGGTGCCGTGAGATCGAAGAACGGCGATCCGGCCGACTACCTCGGCGACGTCAACGAATGGATGTGGATCGACCTGTGGACGGCCGACGTGGACCGGGCCGCGAAATTCTACGGTGCCGTCGCGGGCTACGAGGTCGTGCCGCTCGAGAAGGAAGGCCTGCGCAGCGGGGTGCACCTCGTTTCGGGCGGCTTCGTCCGGGCGGGTATCAAGGAGAAGCACGACAAGGGCGCGACCCCCACGTGGCTGCCGTATCTGCGCGTTGCTGACGCCCGGTCGGCCACCGACAAAGCGCGCGCCGCCGGCGGCAAGGTCATCCGCGAGCCCGTGACGCTTGGGCGCGTGATCGTCGCCATCATCGCCGACCCGACCGGCGCGCCCGTCGGCGTCGCACAGTTGCCCGACCCGGAGGACCGCAAGTGAACGCTCAAAGGCTCATGAACGCGGCCCGCGGCTCGCTCGCGTGCGGCTCGCTCGGACTGTTGATCGCGCTGTCCGGTTGCTCGAGCGACGGGTACAGCGGCGGCGGCGTCTCGACCAGCGTCGGCGTCGCTTACGGCTACGGCGGCTATTACGACCCCTATTACGGCGGCGGCTACTACAACCCGTACCCGCCCGTTGTCATCGACGGGCCGGACGAGCGCCCGGACAGGCCGAACTCCGGCAACCGGCCGACCACGCTGCCGGCCGATGTGGGCAGCCCGTCCCCCAAGGCCTCCACGCGGGCATCCACGGCGCCGCCGCGGCCGACCACCAGCAGCCGGCCCACGAGCCGCCCATCGCCTCGGCCCGCCCCCCGGCCGATGCCGCGCGGAGGCCGCGGTCGCTAGAAGAGGATCCCCAACAGCTTCTTCACCAGTTCCTCGAGCGGCATCAAGGTCAGCACCAGCGGCACGATCGGCGCAACCGTCGCGACGGCGAGCTGGAGCATCGCCTGCCTGGTGACCGCCACGACACGCATGTCCTGGACGACCGCGAAGCTGTTGCCCAGGTCGGCCAATGACTGGATGTCGCCGCTGCCGAGCATCGGTACATCGGCTCCGCCGCCTCCACGGACCCACTTCGCATCGAAGTCGCGCACGTAGCGCTGCGCCAGCGTGCCGTACTCGCGCAGCCCGGAGCGCCGGGCCGCGGCCAACTGCGGCGCGAAGACCAGGAGCGGACCAACGACGAGGGACACCATGAAGATCACGAGCAGCAGTATCTCGAGCCGGAATTGCGTCAGGCTGGCGCCGGCATGGAAGATCTGGTTGGCGAGATTCCCGGCGAGCAGCGCACCGTGCGCCATCAGCAGCGGGACGAACGCGTGCGACGTCGCTGCAAGAAATCCGAGGCCGCCGACGCGGTCCGGATGCGTCGGAACCAGTCGCAGCTCGATCCGTGACACCTGCCAGAGCAGCCGCGCCCAGATGAAGATCCGGAAGTACCAGCGGCAGAGCAGGAACTGAAAGATCGGCAGACTGACGTAGCCGTACCAGATGCCGGCCAGCGTGAGGCTCGATCCGCCGGCGGCCGGCGTGGCGTACCAGGTGGCCGCATCGAGCGCCACGTACTGCCGCCAGACGACGGTGACGCCGACGACGTAGACGATGGCGATCAACAGCAGCTCGGCGGTCACCGAGTTGCGCAGCCGATAAGCGGAAGCAACGGCGGCGTCGAACCGTTGCGTGGCGGCTTCCGGAATCAGGTTCCGCTCGCGAAAGGTGCTGGCAAGCGCTCGCATGCGCTGGTGCACCACCAGCTCAGCGGCAATCAACAAGGGCATCGCCACCAGGAACTTGACATGCGCGTCGACATCGACCAGGAACGGTACGGCCACTTCGCCGCCCAGCAGCCGCCCCCCCAGGGCCGCCAGCGCCAGCAGCGGCAGCCACGCGAACAACGAGATCAGGACGATGCGCCGCCGCTGCAACATCAGCGCGTCGTCGGCAAGGTGCACCCGACGCAGCAACTGGTAGAGCGGCCCGCCGAGTACGAGCGAGAAGTCCGGCGCCGCCGTGCGATCACCGCTCATGGAATGTGTCCTGGCTGCATGGGAACCAGCCGTCAACCACCTGCAGCACGGATGACGGCCGGCTCCTCCTGAGCGGCTTCGTCGACGTCGCGCCCTGCGATCAATACTCGTAGAACATCTTCTGGATCCGCACCGGGTCCTTCGTTTGCGTCAGCGCCAGCTGCAGCAGCACGCGCGACTTGGCCGGGTTCAGCTCGCCCGAGGCGATGAAGCCCTTCTCGTCGTCGTTGACTTCGTTGTTGCGAAGCGTGATGCCGGACGCCAATCGGGTGCTGCGCACCACGACGACGCCGTTCTTCGCGGCCGCGGTGAGCGCATCGAGCGCCGGTGTCGTCATGTTGCCGTCGCCCACACCCGCCACGACGATGCCCTTCGCGCCGTTCTTGATAGCCGCGTCGATCAGGTCGGCGCTCATGTTGGCATGAGCGTAGATCACGTCCACGCGCGGCAGCCTGTCGAGCGCATCCACCGAAAAGCCGGTGGCCGCGCCGACCTTGCGGTCCATGGGCTCGAACCACTCGACCTTGCCGGTATGGACGACCCCGGCCGGGCCGCGGTTGAGACTCTCGAACGTCTGCACGCTGGTCGTGTCGGTCTTCATCACGTTTCGAGCGTAGTGAATCGTGTCGTTGAGGACGACCAGCGTGCCCTTGCCTTTCGCCCCCGGACTGGTCACGACGGCCACGCCGTTGTAGATGTTGCCCGGACCGTCCGCACTCACGGCGGTCGCGGGACGCATCGAGCCCACCATCACCACCGGCTTGCTGCTCTTCGTGACGAGAGTCAGGAAGTAGCTCGTCTCCTCCAGCGTGTCCGTGCCGTGGGTGATCAGGACACCGTCCGTGCCGGGCTCGGCCAGCACGGCGTTGACGCGCTTGGCGAGCTTCAGCCAGACCTCGTCGTTCATGTCCTGGCTGCCGATGTTCGCGACCTGCTCGCCGTCGATGACCGCGAGCTTGTCGAGGTTCGGCACGGCGCTCAACAGCGAGTTCACGTCGTAGGCGCCGGACTTGTAGCCGTAGTCCGTCGCACTCGCCTGCGCGCCGGCGATCGTTCCGCCGGTCGCGAGCACCCGCACCTTGGGCAGGTCGGCCGCCAGCGCGGCGGTCGCGACTGCACCCAGGGCGGCCATCGCCGCGACACTGATGATCCTTGCATTGCGTTTCATGTCTTCATCTCCGTTTGTTGAAAGTCGAGCCGCGCGCTCCTGCGCACACGGCTACTTCTTGCCCTTGGCCTTGCCGCCCGCCGGACTGGCGTCCGCCTTCGTCACGACCGCCGCACCCTTGGACGCCTCGTAGGCCTGCCGGTAACCACGCGCCACCGCGCGCACCGCCCGGCCGATGTCGTCGTAGACGTGGTCGTTGAGGTTGGCGAACGAGATGCGCACCGACCAGTTCGGCGCCTCGAAGCCGCTGCCGTTCAGGAGCACGATGCCGTGGTCCTCGGCGAGGCGGAACACGAAGTCGAGCGGGTGGACGTTTTCCTTCATCCACGTGACGACGTCCTCGCCGACGTACTTGCGGGCCCAGAATTCGAGGTCGATCAGGCCGTAGTAGTAGTCGAACAGCTCGTTCGGCGCGACCTCGACTCCGAGTCCCTCGATAGTCGCCTCGACCCGCTTCTTGACGATGCCGATGCAGGCCTTCTGGTAGTGCTTCTTCTCGTCCATCAGCTCGCTGAGCGAGAACAGCGTCATCATCACCTGCTGCGGCAGCGACAGGCCGGCCGTGTGGTTGAGCGCCACGTCCCGGCTGTCGGCGACGATCCGGTCGATGAAGCGGATCTTGCGCGGCTCGAGCGTCAGTGCGCTGTAGCGCTTGTCGAGCTTCTTCTGGATCGCCTCCGGGTGCTTCGCGATCAGGTCGTCGAACAGGTTGTTCTCGTGCACGGCGATCACGCCGAGACGCCAGCCGGTGCAGCCGAAGTACTTGCTGTAGGAGTAGACGCCGATCGTGTTGTAGGGGAATGCGCCCAGCAGCGAGCGGAATCCGGGAACGAACGTCCCGTACACGTCGTCGGTGAGCAGGATCAGGTCGGGGCGCTTCTTCAGGATCGCCCCGATCTTCGAAATCGACTCCTTGCTCAGGGCCACGGCGCTCGGGTTGCCGGGATTGACCAGGAAGAACGCCTTGATGGCCGGATCGAGCAGTTTCTTCAGCTCCGCGTCGTCGAACTGGAAGCGGTTTTCCTGCTTCGCCTGAATGTTGACCACCTTGAGGTCGTAGTCCTCCAGGTGCGGCATCTCGAGGTAGGGAGTGAAGATCGGCGTGCCGAGCGCGATGGTGTCGCCGGCATTGAGCAGCCGGTTGGTCTTCATCGACTTGAAGATGTAGCACATCGCCGCCGTACCGCCCTCGACGGCGTAGAGCTTGAACGTGCCCTTCGGCCGCGGCTCGCCGCACATGGCCCACTGCAGGTACTCTTGAACGATCTGCTCGTTGTGCACCAGCATGCGATCCGGGACCGGGTAGTTGTCGCCGATGATCGAGTCCACGAGCTCGTGCACGAACTTGTCTGCATCGAAGCCGAACTTCTTGACGGCCCAGGGCACGAGGGCGCCGAGAAACTCGGCACCGGGCAGGTCGGCATGCTTCTTCAACCAGGCGTCCATGCGCCCGGCAATTCCCCTCGCCTGCGGCATGCCGCCGACTCCGGGCGGCAGATCGAGCACCCGCTTGCTCTCGGTGATCGCGAACTGGCCGAGCAGGAAGAACGCCTCGCGCGGCTCGGTGGCGATCCAGTTCGGGTTGCCGCGACCGGCATTGAGATACGCAACCGACGACGCGCCCGCCGTCTTGCTCGCGGCCTTGGCGAGGAAGTCCTTGATCTCGAACGGGCTCAGGCCCTCGTATTGGCGCAGTTTCACAACGTCCATGATCATCTCCTTGGGCGGCCAGGCCGCGCGTTATCAGGATCCGCCGACCAGCATCAGCACGATCACCATGCCGAAGATGGTCAGCAGCGTATTGCCGATGGCGTAAGGCATGCCGTAGCCAAGCGCGGGCACCTTGCTCTTCGCCGCCTCCTGGATCATGCCGAGCGCGGCCGTCGTCGTGCGGACGCCGGCGCAGACGCCGAACAGGATCGCGGGGTGGAACTTGAACACGTAGTGGCCGAGAAACACGGCCACCACCAGCGGGATCGTGGTCGCGACCATGCCCCACAGGAACAGGCTCAGCCCGACCTGCTGCAGGCCGGACACGAATCCCGGGCCTGCGCTGATGCCGACGATGGCGATGAAGACGTTGAGCCCCAGCGTGTTCATGAGCCACAACGCCGGGCCCGGGATGTTGCCGAAGGTCGGATGGATCGTGCGCAGGTACCCGAGGATCAACCCCGCGAGCAACGCACCGCCCGAGGTCGAGAGGCTGATCGGCACGCCGCCCGCCATGTAGGTCAGTGCGCCGACGAGTCCGCCGATCACGATGCCGGCCGACACGACCGCAAGGTCGGTGGACTCGACTGGCCGGTCGGCATGGCCGATCAACGCGACGGCCTGGTCAACGTGCCGAGTGCTGCCGGCGATCGTCAGGATGTCGCCGCGCAGGATCTCGGTCTCGGGCAGGATCGGGATCTCGACCATGTTGCGCGTGATCTTGCGCAGGTAGATGCCGCGGGTCTCGGGCAGGTCGGCGATCTCGCGCAGCGTCAGTCCGTTCACGGCCTTGCTGCGCACGAAGACGTCCACGAGCGTCGCCGGCATGTCGAGCAGACTCTTGTCGTCCACCTCCGGCACGAGGGCCTCGACCTGCTCGACGAGCGCCTCGCGAGGCCCGGAGATCGAGACGATGTCGCCGTGCAGCAGCACGCTACCGGCGTCTGCCTCGAGGATTTCCGCGCCGCGCCGGATGCGCTCCACGAAGATCCGCAATCCGGGAAACAGCTCGCGCACGGGTTTGCCCGTGAGCCCACTCGCGGTGTCGATGCGGTACGCGCGCACCTCGACCCGCCGGTAGGTGGAGAATACGCCGGGATCCTGCCCGGCCTGGCCGCCGCCCATCTGCTTCTCGTACTCGGCACAGGCCGCGGGGAGGTCCACGCCGATGAGCTTCGGACCGATCTGCGCAAGCACGATCGCGGAGCCGATGGTGCCGAAGATATAAGTCACGGCGTAACCGATCGGAATCGCGTCGAGGTAGGCCTGGGCCTGCTCGGCGGGCAGGCCGAGGCGGGTAATCTGGTCCGAGGCCACGCCGATGGAGGCCGAGATCGTCTGCGAGCCCGCATACAGGCCGACCGCGTAACCCAGGTCGAGCCCGGCCACCTTCGCGCACACGAACGGCACCAGCAGGCACAGTGCCAGCACGATCAGCGAGAACACGATCTGCTTCGGACCTTCCTTGCCGAGGCCGCGAAAGAACTGCGGCCCGACGCCGTAGCCGACCGCGAACAGGAACAGCAGGAAGAACGTCGACTTGATTGGGCCCGGCACCGCGATGCCGAGCTGCCCGATCGCGACCGCCGCGAGCAGGGTCGCCGTGACATTGCCGAGGCTGAAGCCTGCGAGCTTCTTCGGCCCGACGAGGAAGCCCACCGCGAGCGCGAGGAAGATCGCGAGCTCAGGGTAGGAGCGCAGCGTTCCGACGATCCATTGCCAGATTCCCATGTATCACCCCGGGACGCCTCGGCGTCCGTTCAGGCCAGCAGCGCCACGATCACGGTGCCCCAGATGGCCAGGAACACGTTGCCCACGGCGTAGGCCACGCCGTATCCGAGCGAGGGGACCGCGCTGCGAGCGGTCTCCTGGATAGCCGCCAGCGCGGGCGTGGCCGTACAGCCCCCCGCACACACGCCGAGCAGCACGCCCGGATGCATCCTGAAAACCCATCGGCCGACCAGCACGCCGACCAGCAGCGGAATCGAGATCGTCAGGATGCCCGCGAGCAGCAGGCTCGCACCGCTCGTCCGCAGCCCCTGAACGAAGTCAGGCCCGGCATTGAGGCCCACGACCGCCACGAAGCCCGCGAGCCCGATGGACTCGAAGATCCAGAGCGTCGGGCCCGGGACGCGCCCGAACAGACCCGGCCTCACGGAGCGCAGCCAGCCGCAGACGAGTCCGCCGAGCAGCACGCCGACGGGCAGGCTGAGCCCGATTTCGATACCGCCGATGTGCACCGCCGGCAGGCCGATCAGTGCGCCGGCGACGATGCCGGTCGCGACGACCAGCATGTCGGTCACGTCGGTGACGCGATCCGCCACGCCGAAAGACCTGGCGACGCGCGCCGTGCTGGCTGCGGATCCCACGAGGGTGAGTACGTCGCCGCGATGAACCCGGGTGTCCGGCAGGATGCCGAGTGGCGTGCCGGATCGAGTGATCCGCCGCAGGAACACGCCACGGGACACCTCGTCCCGCGCAATGTCGCCGAGCGTCCGCCCGTCGATCGCCTTGCTCGTGACCACGACGTCGATTATGTCGGCCGGCAATTCGAGCAGCTCGCGATCGTCCACCTCGCGCAGTCCGCTGCCCGGCGCCTCCAGGACCTCGACGAGGGTCGTGCGCGGCCCGGACACCGCCACCACGTCGCCCGCCATGAACGCTTTCACATCGTGGCTCTCGACGATCTGCCCGCGACGGCGCACCTGCTCCACGAACACCCGGGCACCATGCGCCGCCGACTCCAGGTCCGCTGTGCCGCGGCCGACGAAATGCGAACCGGGATCAACGGCGTAGGCACGCAGTTCGAACTCGCGCCGCGCGGTCGCCTGGTTGGCCGCCCCGCCCTGCATCTGCTCCTCGAGCTTGCGACACTCCTCCGCGAGGTCCACGCGCAGCAGCTTCGGCGCGAGCTGCGAGAGGATCCATGCCGCTCCGATCACGCCGACGAGGTAGGTGACCGCAAAGGCGACGGGGATGTTGTTGTTGAGCACTGCCCGCTCCGTTTCGGGCAGGTCGAGTCGCCCGATCGCGTCCATGGCCGTGCCGATCGTCGCCGACTCGGTGAGCGAGCCCGCGACGACGCCGGCTGCCGTGCCGGCGTCATAGCCAAACCGACCGGCCACCACCCAGGCGACGACCAGACCCGTCGTGGCGACGATGGCCGCGAGCGCCGCATGCGCCAAGCCGTCGCTCTTCAGTCCTCGGAAGAACTGCGGGCCGGTCCGGAAGCCGATCGCGAACAGGAACAGCAGGAAGAAGCACTGCTTGACCTCGTTCGGAAGCGACACGCCGAGCTGGCCTACCAGCACGCCCGCGAGCAGCGTGCCGGTGACTGCGCCGAGCTTGAAGCTGCCCAGCGACAACTTGCCGAACAGGTAGCCGAGACCGAGCACCAGGAAGAAAGCGATTTCCGGGTGCGCCTGCAGGATCCCCTGGAGCCAGGTCATGGGTCAGTCCTTCGGTCTCACGTGGTGGCTCTGCAACCGGTGCAGCCGACGGGCTGGACCACCGGCCAGGATTTGGATTGGATCACTGGGCGCGGACTGTCGCTGGGTAATTCCAGACATTCGCTGGACATCTTCAGACACAAGAGTCCAGCCTCCTCGCACGGCAAAGATGCGGATGGGTAGCCGAAGCAGGCAACTGAAACGGACTGGCGTCTTTGATGAAGCACAACGACGGACGAGAATCCGCGCAGGGCGCGGCGTTTAACCGCCGATCGCGATTGCGACCAGCAGCAGCCCGAACAGCAGGTTGGAAATCCGGCCGCAGGCGAACGCCGGCCAGGCGGTGACGAGGCCGCCCATCAAGTCATCGCGCCGCACCGGGTTCGGCGCAGTCGGCGCGGTCTTCACCATCCGCGACCCGATACGCCGCAGCCGCCCCTCTTCCTAGATGACGATCCCTGCGTCCAGCGTGAACGTCAGGGTCATGATCAGGCCGGCATTTCCACCAGGCCCGCCTTCGCATCGGCACCGAACACCGACTTCACCTCGAGGAATTCCTCGAAGCCGAACGCCCCCCACTCGCGCCCGAGGCCCGACTGCTTGTAGCCGCCGAACGAGCCGCAGACGTCGAGGCTCGCGCCGTTCAGGTGAACGTTGCCGGCGCGGATGTGCGACCCGACCCGTGCGGCGTGCTCGTGCGTGTCGCCGAACACGTAAGCCGAGAGGCCGTAGGGCGTGTCGTTGGCGATGCGGATCGCTTCCTCTTCGGTGTCGTACGGCAGGATGCACAGCACCGGCCCGAAGATCTCTTCGCGGGCGATGGTCATGTCGTTGGTGACGTTGCTGAAGATCGTGGGCCTGGTATAGAAGCCGCGGGCGAGACCCTCGGGACGACCCGGGCCACCGAAGACGACTTTGGCGCCCTCCTCGATGCCTTTCTCGATCAGGCCCTGGACCTTGCGCCACTGCAGTTGGCTGGACTGCGGTCCCATGGCGGTGACGGCGTCCGCTGGATCGCCGACCACCACGGTCGCGGCGACGGCCGCCGCGATCGCCTCGACCTCGGCGAGGCGTCGGCGCGGCACCAGCATGCGCGAGGGCGCATTACAGCTCTGTCCGGTGTTGTTCATCATCACCAGCACGCCGTGGCCCACGGCCTGCTCGAGCGGCGCGCCCTCCAGGATGATGTTCGGCGACTTGCCGCCGAGCTCGAGTGCCACCTTCTTGACCGTGTCGGCTGCCGCCTTGTCCACCAGGATGCCGGCCCGGGTCGAGCCGGTGAACGACACCATGTCGATGCCCGGGTGCGAGGACAGCGCCGCGCCGACCGTCGGGCCGTCGCCGTCGACGAGGTTGAAGACGCCCTTCGGGACCCCCGCCTCGTGGAGGATCTCCGCCATGACATGACCCGAAAGCGGCGCGATCTCGGAGGGCTTGAGCACCATGGTGCAGCCCGCCGCCAGCGCCGGCGCCACCTTGCAGGCGATCTGGTTCGCCGGCCAGTTCCACGGCGTGATGAGGCCGCACACGCCGACCGGCTCGCGCACGATCTTCGTCGTGCCCTGCATCTTCTCGAACTCGAAGTCCTTCAGCACGCCGAGCGCCACCTTGAAGTGGCCGAGTCCCGACGGTGCCTGC
>Ga0105102_10000319_pt1 | contig 13963 bp, 8 predicted proteins | sample PPLLaktember2015_FD_87032 | JGI IMG/M metagenome (GOLD analysis project Ga0105102, IMG submission 87032) | Freshwater sediment microbial communities from Prairie Pothole Lake near Jamestown, North Dakota, USA - PPLs Lake P7 Core (6) Depth... | ecosystem: Environmental > Aquatic > Freshwater >...
CTTTAATTTTAGTAATTACCACATTTGGAATATACATATTATCGCTGATGTTGGAAGGAAAAAAATAATTAAATCCCTTGATACCCCCAAAAAACAGTTCACCACTTTTGCTTCGGTAAAAGGCGCCAGTGTTAAATTCGTTGCTTTGCAGCCCATCGTTTACATCGTAATTTCTGAAAGTTCCGCTTTGGGGTGTAAACCGTGACAATCCTTTATTGGTGCTAATCCATAGATTTTTCTGATCATCGGGCAAAATACCATATATCATATTGTTGGGCAAACCATTTTCTTCGGTATAGTAAAAAAATATTTCCGATTCGGTATCGAAGCGGCTGAGTCCTCCTCCGGTTCCAATCCATAAATATCTATCAGGAAAAACCGGATCGGCGCATATCGATTTAACCAAATTATTTATCAGACTGGTTGACCGAACAGGGTCGTTATCAAAAAGTGTAAAATTCTCTTCGCCGTCATTAAAGCGAAACAAACCGTATTTTGTACCCAGCCACATCCTCAGGTTTTCATCCTGAAAAATAACCGGGCGTACCTGTTCATAATACGGTGGGCCAAAATGATATGGGATAGAATAAAATATGTCATTTTCCGCATCATCTAGCCTGCAAAGGTATTTTTCGGTGGCTATCCATATTTGCCCTTCCCTGTCTTCATAAACCGTGTAAACTTCACCTTGAGGAATTCCGTTGTCTTTCCCGGCTTCATGTTTGTACAACCTCACCTTTTCGGTTTTTGGATGATATCTGAAAAGACCTTCAGTAGTAGCTGCCCAAATATGTCCGTCTCCCGATTGGATCATCGAGAATATTGCCGTATTCCCAAAAGCGGTGGGCTCGTTGGAACTTTTCTCGAAACTGCGTATTTTTCCGGTTTTGCGTTCCCATTTATACAAAACTTCGCCGCTCACCCACACATCGCCGTTATTGTCCTCAAGTATCGATCGTACACTAAAACTCGTTGTCCGGGATGCCTGCCCGGGTTTAATATCAAAAACAGGAAATCGGTTCGCTTTCGGATCATAAAAATCGATTCCCATTCCGGTTGTGCCCACCCACAGAATCCCGGTATTATCGGTATAAACACTCGAAACCGAATTAAAACTGATGGTTTGCGGTTTAAACGGGTCATGCGTAAACGACAAATATTCTTCTTTTACAACATCAAATTTCATTAATTCGGCAGGTGTAGCCAGCCATAAATTACCTTCCTTGTCCTCGTCGATTCCAACAATATTCCCCCAACCATATCGAAAAACATCAAATCTGTGAGGATAATACCGGTAGTTCCAGTCGGCTTTATTAAATTTCACCAAACCTCCTATCATTCCCAGAAACAAATTGCCATTTTCATCTTCATGAATGGAGCTGATGGCATCCTGACTGGAATTTTCCGGCGCTTTTGGATTTTTTGTATTTATCACCTTATTTGTAAATTTGCCTGACTTTAAATCAAATTGAGTTAATCCGTTTATCATTCCCAACCATAAAATATCATTTTTGTCGCAGTGAATTGAAAAAACCTGGTTGCTGCTCAAACTGTTTTTATTTCCCGTTTCACGAATGAATCTTTTTATGGAAAATTCAGAATTCTCCAAATCAACCTTTACCCTGAACAATCCATCGCCACTGGTTGCTACCCAAACATTGCCCTGACTATCCTCGTCAATTGCCTTTACTTCAAAGGTATTTCGGAACGAAAGTCCATCTTTGCCAAGGTTAATGCGGCGAAAAATATCTTTAGACCGGTCATAAACATTGATTCCCTGGTCGAAGGTTCCGACCCATATCAACCCGCGGCTGTCTTCAAATAAACTTGTGATATAGTTTGACGAAAGTGTGACAGAATCAAACGGATTGTGCTGGTAAATTACGAAATTATATCCATCGAATTTATTAAGGCCATCTTTGGTGCCAAACCACATAAAACTTCGGCTGTCTTTCATAATTGCAAAAACCGCGTTTTGCGAAAGACCGTCGTTGATATTGATATGTTTGAAATTATAATCCTGTGAAAAGCTTTTGAACGAGAATAAATTTAATATGAAAAAAATAATTAAAACGACCCCTAAGTGGATTTTTAATATCATACTTAATTGAACACTGTACTTCATATTTTAATTTAAAACGATAATGTGCTAAACTTTTTATCGTTTGTAAACAGATTTTTGAATTCAATCTGCATGTTAGGTGATTTTAAAAACAAATTAAAGCAAATAAAGTTTACAATGTCTTTTATTATATCTTATCATATTTCTTGCTATTTTTAAAAGTTCATAAACAAGAAATAATATGGTAACCAAAGAAATATTGCTGAAAGCCCTTGAAACAGAGAAAAGCGGCGACTGGAAAAAGGCACACGAAATAGTGCAGGATTTACACCACCCAGATGCATATTGGATTCATGCCTACCTTCACCGTAAAGAACCCGATTTACACAACGCATCGTACTGGTATTCAAGAGCTAAAAAACCCATGCCCGAATATAGTTATGAACGCGAATGGAAAGAGATTTGGGAAGAAATAAAGAATTAGAATATTTTAACCGGCAAATTTGAAGTCTGAACTTATATTTTAGCCATTTTTAAACCCTTTTAAATTATATACTTTATCATGAATAAAATAAGTATCATTTCAATTCTGATTTTTGTATTTATAGGTTTGGCCTCCTTTTCGCAACCTAAAATTATATTCGATACCGATATTGGCGGCGATGCCGACGATTTGGGTGCGCTGGCCATGCTTCATAATTACGTAAAACGCGGAGATTGCGAGCTGCTGGCCATAATGATATGGAGTACAGATGAATACGCGGTTCCGGCAGTTGATGCAATTAACAGGTTTTATTTAAATCCCAACATCCCCATCGGAACCCGGAAAGACCCGACATATACCAATGAAACCAATTACAACAAAGTGATTGCCGATAATTTTGAATTCAAACTAACCTACAACGATGTTCCTGAAACTGTTGACCTGTACCGTAAAATACTTGCTTCGGCCGCCGACACAAGTATTATCGTTGTCACTGTTGGCCCTTTGCTCAACATTCAACGGTTGATACAATCGAAAGCCGATAAACATTCACCATTAAATGGTTCCGAACTGATTTCGAAAAAAGTAAAAGAGTTCGTGGTTATGGGTGGAAAGTTTCCAAAGGGTGATGACGAATGGAATTTTAACGGAAATATGCCCGGAGTTACAAAATTCGTAATCGAAAACCTTAAAGTGCCGATAGTATTTACGGGCTTCGAATTGGGAGTTCAGATTCAAACCGCTGAAATTTTTAATTCCATCGACAAAGATACGCCGCTTTACCAGGGATTTATGCATTTCAGTCAATATGCAGTATGGATGAAAGACCGGTTTAAAGGTGCTATTCTGAACAATGCCTCATACGATCAAACTGCTGTTTTATACGCAGTTAATGGCGGGGTTGATGTGTTGTGGGAAAAAATATCCGGTGGTTACTGCGAAGCTGACGAAAAAGGTGGAAACCGTTGGGTGAAAAGACAAAACACAAATCATTCGTACCTGAAATTGATTGAAACCCCTGAGTTTATGGCGACTTTAATTGAGGCAATTATGTTGGACAGGTTTGATGATATTGTACCTCCTGAAGAGGAATAAATCAGATTTACGCTCTGATGTCGTGGTTTTTAAACGCGAATATTTCACAAAACATATTAGTTAAACCATTCAGCAATTATACCTGCGGGTCGATTTATGGTCTTGTGGAATTCTTAAAACCTGCACTCCAAAACTGACTTTTAATAACCATTTATTTGTAAACTTTCTGAATAGCATTTGTTTTAAAAAATATTGCCTGTTCAGTAAACGAAAGTCCAAATTGAAAAGTAATTTTAGACTTTCAATTTAAAGAAGCCTCAAAATATGTTGGAAAAAATAATCGATTTTAGCGTAAAAAATAAACTCATCGTTATCCTCTTTACGCTTAGTGTAGCCGCTTTTGGACTTTATTCGGTCTTTCAGATTCCGGTAGGTGCTGTGCCCGATATCACAAATAACCAGGTACAGGTTATTACTACATCCGGAAACTTATCGACACAGGAAATCGAGCAATTTATTACCGCGCCCGTAGAAATGGAAATGGCCAATCTGCCCGGTGTAAAAGAGATTCGTTCTATTTCCAAATTTGGTATTTCGGTGGTAACTGTAGTACTCGATGACAAACTTGGTACTTATTTGCCCCGACAGCTAATTGCTGAAAAAATTAAAACTGCATCAGAAAATATTCCTGAAATATACGGTTCGCCCGAAATGGGTCCCATTACAACAGGTTTGGGCGAAATTTACCAGTACATTGTTGATGTAAAACCCGGATACGAAGGAAAATACACAGCAATGGATTTAAGAACTATTCAGGATTGGATAATTAAACGCCGGTTGTCGGGTATTAATGGCGTGGTTGAAATTAACAGTTGGGGCGGATATCTGAAACAATACGAAACTGCTATAAATCCGGCTTTGCTCAAAAGTTTCGATATCAGCCTGATGGAAGTTTTCGATGCACTCGAACGAAACAACAGTATTTCGGGAGGTTCGTATATCGAAAAAACAAATCAAAGTTATTTTATCAGGGGCGATGGTCAGGTGAAATCGTTGCAGGACATCGAAAATATTGTTGTTAAAAATAATTCCGGAACACCCATACTGATAAAAGATTTGGCAACAGTACGTTTTGGTTTTGCCAACCGGTTTGGGGCAATTACGGCCAACGGAAAAGGAGAAACCGTGTTGGGACAGATTATGATGTTGAAACATGGAAATTCGAAAGTAATTATCAACGAAGTAAAAACCCGTGTTGAGGAAATTCAAAAAAACCTGCCCGAAGGAATTTTTATCAACCCCATTCTTGAACGAAGCGAACTGATTTCGAAAACATCGTTTACTGTTGCCGAAAACCTGATTCTTGGGGCAATCATTGTTATGCTTACCGTTATTCTGCTGCTGGGGAATGTGCGGTCGGCGCTGGTTATTGCATCTATGATTCCACTGGCTTTGCTTTTCACTATTTCGATGATGTACATTTTTGGGATCGATGCCAATCTGATGAGCCTTGGAGCGCTGGACTTTGGAATTATTATCGACGGGGCTGTAATTATTGTGGAATACATCGCGATAAAAATGACCCTTCAGAAGGATAAAATTTTTGAAAGTACGGGCGATGAACGCCAGACTTTAATGGATAAAATTTCGTTTAAAGGCGCTTCAAAAATGATGAATTCAGCCATTTTCGGTCAGATAATTATTCTGATTGTTTTTATTCCAATCCTTTCGTTAAGTGGTGTTGAAGGAAAAATGTTCAGGCCCATGGCTTTGTCGTTTTCATTTGCCATAATTGGCGCTATGATTTTGGGGTTAACCTGGCTGCCAGTTGCTTCGGCGCTTTTTCTGAAACCCGGAAAATCTAACAAACGAAACATTTCAGACTGGATAATGGATTTTGCTCACAAATCATATTTCCCGGTTATCAAATGGTCGTGCGGGCATAAAAGTACTGTTTTGGGAGCAGCATTAATTTCGTTGATTTTAACCGGTTTCCTGTTTGCAAAAATGGGTGGCGAGTTTGTTCCCACACTCGACGAAGGCGATTTTGTTATACAGCCGGTATTGAAAACCGGAACTTCGTTAACAAAGACTATCGAGTTGACAACAAAAATGGAGAATATCCTGATAAAAGAATTTCCAAATGAAGTACATCAGATTGTTTCGCGGATTGGCGCCGCAGAAGTTCCCACCGACCCCATGTCGATGGAAGAAATTGACATGATTATTAAGCTAAAATCCAAAGACGAGTGGACCGAAGTAAAAACCAAAGAAGAACTTGCCGACAAATTTAAAGACGCTTTGTCGGTAATTCCTGGTATTGAATACGAGTTTACACAACCCATCGAAATGCGTTTTAATGAATTAATTACAGGGGTACGATCGGATATTGCCATCAAAATATTTGGAGAAGATCTTGATTATATAAGTAAAAAGGCAATAGAAGTCAAAAATCTGATTGACGATGTTCCGGGTGCCAGCGATGTAATTCTTGAAAAAACTTCTGGGCTGCCGCAAATAAAAGTAAGTTATAACCGCAGTAAAATTGCGTATTACGGCGCCGATATCGAAAATTTGAACACCTACCTTGCAGCAGCATTTGGTGGTAAAATTGCAGGGGTAGTTTTCGAAGGCGAAAAACGTTTCGATATGGTTATGCGTTTTGATAATCAGAACCGCACAGACATTTACGATATCCGCCAGCTTCAGGTCCCGGTTGCGTCGGGCTCTCATGTTCCAATTTCAGAACTTGCCGATATTGAATATACCGAAGGCCCTGCAAAAATTTCGCGCGACAATACGCATCGCCGGGTGGTTGTTAGTGTGAATGTGCGTAACCGCGATTTAAAATCGGTAATCGAAGATATTCAGCATAAAATAGATGCAAACATAAAACTTACTCCCGGAAATTATATCGAATACGGTGGACAGTTCGAAAACCTGAAAAATGCAACAAATCGATTAACTTTAGCAGTTCCGGTGGCATTGCTTTTAATATTTATATTTCTGCATTTTGCTTTTAAATCACTGAAAGATGCAGTAATGATTTTTACTGCTATACCTCTTGCAACTGTTGGTGGGGTTTTTCTGCTATGGGCGCGGGGAATGCCGTTTAGTGTTTCGGCAGGAGTTGGTTTTATTGCGCTTTTTGGTATCGCCGTGTTAAACGGAATTGTTTTAATTGAACATTTAAAAGAACTAAAACATCAGGGAATGAACGACTTGCACGAGATAATTATAACCGGTACCAAAAACCGTTTGCGACCTGTTATGCTTACTGCCGGCGCCGCTGCAATGGGTTTTTTGCCGATGGCAATTTCAACCGGGGCGGGCGCCGAAGTTCAACGGCCTCTGGCCACAGTGGTAATTGGCGGATTGGTAACATCTACATTGCTTACTATGATTGTATTACCTTTGTTGTTCGAAATTTTTTATAAAATTAAAAGCATTAAATTTTTCCCGTTCCGCATTATCCGATCAAAGAATGTTTTAATGATGTTTCTTTTGTTAATTTCTTCTGCTTCGGTTTTTGCACAGGAAGAAGGGCTAAAATTAAACGATGCAATTGCAATCGCGCTTCAAAACAACAGGGAAATAGCGGTCTATTCATTGAAAGTGGAAGAAAGTAAAATGCTGAAAAAGACTGCTTTTGCACCTGGAAAAACCAATTTAACTTACGGAAAGGATCAGAATAATATTGCCGAAAATAATTACCCGTTAAATGTTTTTGGCATCGAACAAAATTTCAGTTTTCCAACACTTTATTCTGCCGAAATCAAATCGAAGGAAATTGATATTGCCATAGCCGAAACCCGGTTGAACATTCAAAAAAACGAATGTACCAAAAACGTTGCAATTGCCTTTTATAACCTGCAAATGCTGTTGAATAAAACCGAAATGAACAAAACTCTCGACAGCTTATACACTGTTTTGCTCGTTAATTCAGAAAAAAGAGTTGAAAAAGGAGATGTAAGTTACCTGGAGGTGCTAAACATAAAAGCGAAAAAAAATCAAATTAAAATACTGCTGAATGCCTTACATATTGACATTGGAAATGCTTACAAAAAGCTCATGGTTCTGATGAATTACGACGCTGAATTTTCTGTTTCGCGTAACATGGAACTTTTGCCGACAGTTTTAACTGCACCAGATTCACTTGCTGTTTTTCAATTACTTAAGTTGCAGAATGACTATTACAATTCGTTGATACAGGTGTCGAAAAACAAAACGCTTCCTGATTTTTCACTCAACTACTTTTTAGGCTCCAACAAGTTCGAAAATTCAAAATACTATCACGGTTTTCAGGTTGGCATGGCTGTACCTTTGTTTTTTGGCAGCGAAAGGGGCAGAACCAGGGCTGCTGAAATTCAAAGCAATTCACAATTTCTAATTGCTGAATACGAAACAGATTTAATAACCAACAGGTTAGGTGAATTAATGAATGAACAGTTGAAATACAAGGCCTTACTCGACAATTACAATTCGTCGGGAAAACTTTTACACGACGAAATTATGAGAACTGCATTAAAATCGTTCCAACTTGGCGAAATCGATTTTTACCGGTTTGTGAGCAGTTACGAAACTGCGGTTCAGATTCAACTCGAATACTTCGAAAATATGTACCTGTATAATGTCTCCACTTCAGAAATTATGTATTTTTCAAATTAAACAGAAGAATTATGAAACTAAATTTAATACTGATATTGTTCATTTTTAGCGTGTTGCTTTTTTCATGCAAAAACAAAATTGTCGAAGTTGCTGAGCCGGAAACGGAATTTATTGAAATTACAAAGGCTCAGTTTAATGCGGAAAATATGGAGTTTGGCGAACCTTCGCTTTCGTCGTTTTCAGATTGGGTTCATTTTACCGGCACTGTTATTCCGTCGGTAAATGGCCAGGCACAAATTAGTTTACAAACACAGGGAATTATTACCCGGATAAATTGCAAGCCGGGTCAGTTCATCGCGAAGGGTGCAACCCTGTTCGAAGTATCTGGAAATGAATTTATTGACATGCAAAAAGATTTTGCTGAATCAGTTGCTTTGCATCAACGTTTAAAAAGCGAATACGAACGACAAAAAGAATTAAACGATGAAAATATCGGTACAAAAAAGGAATTGATACTCGCCGAAAGTTTGTTTAACGGTGAGAAAGCCAAACTGAATGCATTGAAAATAAAGCTTGAAAAACTCGGGCTTGATGTTGCTAAAATTGAACAGGGAACTTTTTACTTATCGTATTCTATTGCAGCGCCAATTAAAGGGTATGTTACAAAAGTTGCCGCAACCATTGGCCAATATATTGAACCGCAGCAGACAATTGCTGAAATTATTGATAATGATTCGTTTCAGTTGTTGCTGTCGGTTTTTGAGAAAGACATCAATAAAGTGAAAGTTGGCCAGGTGGTTGATTTTTATTTGTCGGGAAATAAAAATGAAAAGTACCCGGCAAAATTAATTTCGACAGGAAAAATAATTAACAGCAACACAAAGTCGATCGATTGTTTTGCCGAAATTCAAAATTTTGAAAACATACAGTTGGTGAGTAACCAGTTTGTTGAAGGTGAGATTATTGTTGCCAGCGATTCAGTTTTATCGATACCTGAAAGTGCTGTTTTGAAGTCAGAAAATGAATCATATGTATTGAGTTTTGAAAAGGAATCTGATGAGCTATTTTACCTTAGCAAATTAAAAATTACAACCGGCCGCAAAAACAACGGTTTGGTTGAGTTAACCGAGATTCCCGATTCTAAAAAGATATTGCTCAAAGGCGTTTATAATATTCAAATTGAATAGTGGAAATATTAATCGAAGTAACTATGTTGAACAAGTTTGAGGATATTGTACCGACGGAAGAGGAATAAATTTTTTCGGCTGAGAGCAGGGAGCAGGGAGCTAAAGAAAGAGTAAAGTCATTGGTCATTAGTCATTAGGAAAATAGACAACGATTGATCAGCTACCTGTATCCAGTAACCCACAACCAAATATCCATTAGCGAATGCTTAACAAACAATTTTCAAGTTTTCCCAATGACCAATGACTAAAATCCAGCAACCAATATCCAATAGCTAATACTCAATAACCAATTTTCAAATTGTCCCAAAGACCAGAATCCAGTATCCAGTATCCAGCAGCTACTTCAAACTCTCCAACACATCTACCAAATGCTTCCAGAATTTTTGGGTGGTTTCAATATTCAGCCGTTCGTCGGGTGAGTGTGCACCACGAATGGTTGGGCCAAAAGAAACCATGTCAAGTTCAGGATATTTTTCAAGGAACAAGCCACATTCCAAACCGGCGTGAATGGAGCGAACAACGGGTTTTACACCAAACAGTTTCTCATATGATTTCACTGTTATTTTCAGCACACCTGAGTCGGGGTTTGGAGTCCAGCCCGGATATCCGTCGGAATGTTCCACCTGCGCACCCGCCAACGTAAAAACAGCTTCAACCATTTCGGCAGCAAAATATTTCCGGCTTTCAATCTCGCTTCGCTGACTGGTTGTTACCCTTATTTTGTTATCATGAATAAATTTCACCGATGCCAGGTTGGTTGATGTTTCCACCATTCCTTCCATTCGCGAACTCATTTCCAAAACTCCATGCGGACAGGCAATCAATGCGTTTATTAATCTGTTTTGTGTTTCATTATCGATTACAAAACCAGGCATTTCTGTTTCCTCCAATTCCAGTTTTAATTTTGGCTCTGCTCTTTCAAATTCAAATAAAATTTCAGTCCTAAATTGTTCAAAATCATTTGCAAGGTTTAACGAATCCGATTCAGGTAAAACTACCTCTGCAAAAGCCTCGCGGGCAATTGCATTTCGCAGGTTACCACCATTATATTCAGCCAGTTTCAGACCTGTATATTTTGATGCCCGCTGTAAAAAACGCGTCAAAATTTTGTTGGCATTCCCGCGGTTTTTATGAATATCGTCGCCCGAGTGACCGCCCTGCAACCCGGAAACCGAAATTTTAAATGCCGTTGAACTTTTAGGTACTGCTTCTTTTTGAAATGTAAAAGTTGCCAGTGTATCAATACCTCCGGCGCAGCCAATAAAAATTTCGCCTTCGTCTTCCGAGTCGAGGTTCAACAATATCTTTCCGCTCAAAAAGCCTGGTTTCAAAGCAAAAGCACCTGTTAAACCTGTTTCTTCGTCAACCGTAATCAAACATTCAAGCGGACCGTGTTTGATTTCTTTCGAGGTTAAAACCGCCAGTTGCGCTGCTATTCCGATTCCGCAATCAGCGCCAAGCGTGGTTCCGTTTGCTTTTACCCATCCATCAACAATCATGGGTTCTATAGCATCATTATCGAAATCAAAAACTTTATCGCTGTTTTTCTCGCATACCATATCCATGTGGGTTTGCAAAATTACGGTTGGAGAGTTTTCCATTCCCTTTGTTGCAGGTTTCAAAATCAGCACATTTCCGGCTTCATCGGTTATCGATTGCAGACCGTTTTCATTTGCGAATTCTAGTAAAAAATGCCTGATTTTCTCTTCTTTTTTCGAAGGACGCGGAACCTGGCAAATCTGCCCGAAATAATTGAATAAAGGTTGGGGATTTATTTCTGTGAGTACTTTCATATTAATATAGTTTTATGCAGTTACCTTATCACGAAATAAATCCCTAAAACTAATAAGTTTCTGATTTTTTTCGTCCCACAAACGCAACCTCAAAGTTTTCAGGCTTTTCATAAAAGTAACGGGTTTTACTTCCTTGAAAATAGGATTTTCGTGATAACATTTTTCCAGTTTGTAATTCGGAATTCGGGCATTTATATGATGAATGTGGTGAAATCCGATATTCCCCGAAAACCATTGCAGCAACTTTGGAAACTTTACAAACGAACTTCCATCGATTGCAATTTCGCGGTAATTCCAATTATCGCTCCTCACCCAAACTACATCCTCGAATTGATGTTGTAAATAAAACAACCACAATCCGGCAATGGCAGCCAGATAAATAATGATAAACTGAATGATTAAGAATGTCCAGAATCCAATTGCCCAGCTCATTACAGCAAAAATAACAACCAATGCCAGACTGGTGAAATGTACATTTAACATCTCTTTCCGCCCCATCTCTTTTTTTGTTGTTCGGTTTTGAATCAAAAACACATAAAGTGCCCCCACTCCGAACATTGTTACCGGGTGCCGGTATACCCTGTATTTAAAACGTTTCCATTTACTGCTTTCCAGGTATTCATCCGTAGTCATTGTCCAAACATCGCCTACCCCGCGTTTATCAAGGTTTCCAACGGTGGCGTGATGCTGCATGTGCATGTTGTGCCATTTGTAATAGGGTGTAAATGCCAGAATTCCAAAAAAAGCTCCGACTATTGTATTTGCTTTTTGTGATTTAAAAAACGACCCATGACCGCAATCGTGAAAAATAATAAACAACCGCACCAGGAATCCAGCAGCCAAAATCATTAAAAATGCAGTTAACCAATACGATACCGATAAACTATAAATTATTAAAATCCACAAACCTATATATGGAATAAAAGTATTCGCAATCTGCCAGATGCTTTTCCAAACATCCGGCGTTTGATAATTTGCAACGTTTTTACTGAAATTTGCCCACCTATTTTTTTCTCTGATTTTTTCTTCCCCAACTTTCATTATATAATTCCTTCCTGATTAACTTCCACCATATTAAACGATTTTAGGGTAACTAAGTTCTCGACATCTTAGAAAATACTGATAAAAAACCTAAATCCTACTGAATTTATACAATTCAAAATATCCGCATACATTAACTTTAGTTTAAAAGCCGAATGGTGATTTGTGAATAAACATTGCAATTACAAGGCATAAACGCTTTATCTTTGGCATCAAATGGAAATGAAACGTTTGAATAAGGCAATTTCAGAAACCGGTTACTGCTCGCGCCGTGAAGCTGACCGTTTAATTGAACAGGGTAAAGTTAAAGTAAATGACAAAATTGCTGGTTTGGGTGTTCAGGTTTCAGAGTACGACAAGATTTTTGTTGAAGGAAAACAGATTACAAATAGCGTTAAACTTATCTATCTTGCGTTTAACAAGCCTGTTGGAATCACCTCTACAACGGATACAACCATTAAAAGCAACATTATTGATTTCATAAATTTCCCTGAACGTATTTTCCCAATCGGGCGGTTGGACAAACCCAGCGAAGGACTCATTTTTATGACCAACGACGGCGATATTGTAAATAAAATTTTGCGCTCGAAAAACAACCACGAAAAGGAGTATGTTGTTACCGTAAATAAAAAAGTAACTCCTGATTTTATTGAAAAAATGAGTAGCGGTGTTCCTGTACTTGATACAATTACAAAAAAATGCACAGTTAAAAAGATTAACGATTTTACTTTCAATATTATTCTTACACAGGGTTTAAACCGCCAAATTCGCCGGATGTGCGATTATCTGGGATACGAAGTAAAAACGTTAAAAAGAATTCGGATAATGAATGTAAAACTGGGGAATCTCAAAACAGGCAAATACAGGTATTTTACACCTGCTGAATTAACGGAAGTATTGCGATTGGTCGAAGATTCTGTTAAAACTATGGAAGCAAGCCAGTAATCGTAAACTTAAATCTATAACATTTTTTATATCCATCACTAAACCAATTGTTTACATATCGCCTCCCCTTTTCGTTTCAATCAGTACAACTCCATTTGATCCGCGTGAACCATAGATAGCTGCACTACCATCCTTTAAAACATTCACACTTTTCACCTGAACAGGAGGAATTGAACTTAAAACACTGCTGCCAACCGGAACTCCGTCAACAACGATTAAAGCAGCGCTGCTACTGTTGATTGAATTTACGCCACGAATAATAATTTCACCATTTACAACCTGAACACCGGCAAATCTTCCACGAATTAGTTCATACATGTTCGAATACATTGAAAAATCAACATCTTTATTGCTCAGGTTCGATACAGCGTTTAATTTATCCGCTTCTTTTACATGACCATAACCAATGGCGTATTCGCGGCTTTTTTCACCGGGTTTCAGTTTTAAATTAATAACCGCCAGTTTGATTTTGCTTTCCAGTTTAAATTTCTCGGTTGTAAATCCTTTTGCCGAAACTTTTAATACATCTTCAGTACCACACAACACCGAGAAATTGCCCAAAGTATCGGTTTTAACAACCTGTTTTGTACTTTTTACCTGAACACTGGCGCCAATGAGCGGGATACTGTCGAAGGTAAAAACTATCCCCTGCAATACCCGTTCCTGTGCTGAACCGCTTTGAGAAACAATTAAAAAACAAATAAACAAAACGTAAATGACAGATAATTTTTTCATGGCTAAAAGTTTAAAATTTGAACTGAACATTTTTAATTTACGCGCAATTTAGCAGCTAAATTCCACAATAACA
>Ga0105102_10000320_pt1 | contig 13963 bp, 12 predicted proteins | sample PPLLaktember2015_FD_87032 | JGI IMG/M metagenome (GOLD analysis project Ga0105102, IMG submission 87032) | Freshwater sediment microbial communities from Prairie Pothole Lake near Jamestown, North Dakota, USA - PPLs Lake P7 Core (6) Depth... | ecosystem: Environmental > Aquatic > Freshwater >...
CCGTAATAGCCTGTATTGGTAATGAACTGTATCCCGGTGGAATCGGAAAGCTGCTTCAACAGCAGGGGATCACGGCCCAGGAAACGGGGGGTGCACTCCACAAAACTTTTCACCCCGTATGCAGTCAGCTTTTTCACCTGGGGGAGGATGACATTCAGCGCAGCTTCCCGCTGGTAGCGGGGAGGTTCTGCCGAATCAGCGCCGATGAAATCGACCAGCACATGCTCGTGCGGCAGGGTGAAGCCCAATTGTTCAGCTTTTATTTTCCCATTGACAGTAATGATGGTGTTTTCATGGGGGCGATGACAAGAAAAAGCAACGAGAAATACCCAAATTAAATGTAAGTATAAATTACCGGTCATTGTTAATCTTTTTTTTGCCTTCCAAGATAACAATTCCAGACAAAATGACCAGTCTTTCTCCTTGTAATTTTACCAAAGAATCATGGAACATTCATTCCAGCCTGAAATTGCAGGCTAAAGCCATTTTCATTTCAATTTTTTTTGTAACTTTGAAAAAACATATCTCATAATGCCCGAAATATCAAGATTTTACGGACTAATCATATTTATGAACTTTAAGGATCATGCTCCACCTCATTTTCATGCATGGTATGGCGATTATAAAGTAATCGTTACAATAGAAGATGGAATTATAAAAGGAGAAATGCCCCGGAGAGCATTAAAAATGATATTTGAATGGTTAGAGGCTCACAGAGATGAGTTAATGAATGATTGGTATCTTGCACAGAAGGGTGAGGTATTGAAAGCAATTGAACCATTAAAATAGACAACAATGTTTTTAGAAGTTATTCATGCGGCCTATCTTTCTGATTATAAATTGCAACTTGTTTTTAGTAATGGCATTTCGAAGTTGGTCGATTTAGAAAATGAGCTTGTTGGAAAAGTATTTGAACCCTTAAAAAACGTGGAATATTTCAAAACATTTTCTATTAAGTATAACACTATAGAATGGGATAATGGAGCTGATTTTGCTCCGGAATATCTTTTTAAAATCGGTAAATAAGGTGGTTTCTCCGTTCAACGGGCACTGATGTCCAATCCGGATTTTCTTTCTTAAATTGCTTTGTACTAAGTTTCAAATTTAACAGGTAAAAAGATGAGAAAGATTTTTACAATGAAATTACTGACCGTATTCCTTTCGGTAATTATCATCCTCTCACTTTTTTCAGCAGTCTACTCCCAGAACAGGGGCAATTTCAGCTTTGCTTCCCCTCCGGCCATGGTGATCAAACAAAGGGTCGATTTTAAACCCGATATTTTCCTGCCTGATTCGGAAATTGCACCTTCCTTCTTCAGCCAGTCGGTGGTGAGCAGCGTGGGAGGCATCTCCTTTGGTACGGCCGCAAAGAAAGACGCTGCGCTGGAGATTCAATCCTTCACCTTCGGATACAAGAAGGATAAGCCTGACGGAGAACGACTGGAAGTGGTTATCAACGGCAAACCGGTTGCCTTCAGGGTTTACGACTGGATGTTAAAACCCGTCGCCGGCTTCTCCGAAAGCGAATTCAATTCTTGTTTTACCTACTTCGGAAAGCTTCAGGATAAAAAAATGGAAGAGACGGTCATCCAAAATGGCGGTCATGTGCTGAATTACCACCCCGCTTTCCAGAATACATTGCTGGGCTGGAGATTGTCTGACATGGACATCCTGATCCTGTATGATTTCACCTCCGACCTGCCCAGGGTGAACAACAAGGTGATCCTGGGAGCCGGGGAAGCGCCACCTGATGTACAGGCCAACAACTACGGAGCCTATGAGTTTTCCAGCTACATCAACAAAATTGAAAAAAAACTGGGGTACTCCTTTCAGTCTTACATCATTACCGATATTTCACGCGATGTAACCTTTTCTGTACTGAACGATTCGCTCTCCATCAGCGGCACGCCCTATTACTACTGCTGGAAATACAGGAACTCGCTTAAAGGGTTCGACATCAACGCTGTGGGTGCGGAAATTAAAAAGGGATATGAAACCACGATAAAGGAGCATTCCGGCATTGCCTTTGACGTCCGGGAATTTTTCATCGACTCCCTGATTGCCATCTCTGCAAGGTATGAAAAAGGATACACCCTCTTCAGGGCGGGCACCTTCAACGATCTGCTGGCCATTTCAGGAGAGGCAGCCCGCAGAGATTTTCTGCGAAGATATGCCACTGAATCGCTGGGATCGATGGCCATTGAGGTGACGGCCCAGATGGCAGCCCAAACGCCTGTTCACCTTAAAACCTTCAGCGACAGGATGTCGGGAGATCCGGAGATGATCAGGGCCTGCAATCCTGCGGTTTGGGATGCGACGGTCATGACCATGCGGCTGTCGGCCTTTTTCCGCTACCTGAAACAGAACTACCCGGAGCAATGGGAGGCCTTCGCCGCTACCGTTGAGAAAATCTCCATTCAGCCTGAAGTGACCACACCCACCGTGCTGTTCGATAAGGGACACCCGGTTTTGTCGGGTCTATTCAAATAAATGACCGGTTGACCATGGTACCTGCCAACCTGCCGGAACAGAACAATGCCCACCGTCCCATCCGGTTCTTCATCAGTTTTTCCTCCCACGACAAAGTGGCGGTCAGGGAGTTAATGAGCGGTCTGCGTGGCCAGCAGTTCGACTTCTGGGACTATTCCGACGAAATCGAAGCCATGTCACTCACCGATGAGATCAGGGTGCGCATGCGCAGGGAAATGGACACCTGCGACTATTTCATTGCCTGTGTCAGTAAAAAGAGCACGGATGAAACCACCGGTACCTTTACGCGCTTTGAGCTTGCTTATGCCATTCAGGAAAAAAGGATGCATGAGGCAGGGAGGGTGTTTATCATTGAACTCGACAACGTCACCCTTTCCGACTATACCGGTCCTTACGAAGCGCTGAAGGGATACCTCCATGTGGATTATCTCCGCGACAGTTTTTCCGGGCGGAGCATTCCGTCCTACATTTCCGTCCTCAAAAAGGTGTGTCAGGCCACAGGCCGGAAGTACATACCCCAGGTTTCTCCCCATCCCCGCCTGCCCTTTTGGGAGGAGTTCCGGGAGGAGGTGACTTCCTTTTCCCACGCCAACCATACCCATATTTTCCTGAACGGTGTACTGGGGGAGTTCAACGAATATTTCAAGGCCCATATGTTGGGGAAGGCGTATGATGCCATCGTTTATTTCCTCGCTTCCTGCCATTACTACCTTCCTGAATACCGGCCTGTCTATCCCTGGATTGTCAGGGCAGTCACAGAGCAGGAACTCGGGAAGCACCGCGAGGCAATGAACTCCTACCAGTCAGCGCTGGAATCGGATCCGGTTAACCCGGTGGCCTGGGGAGGACTGGGGATGTGTCATCATATAGGCGGGGATTATCCGAAGGCCGTGGATTGCTTCCACAAAGCGGTGAAATTCAGCAAAGGGGTGCAGGCCATCAATGAACGGTTAAACATGGTCACGAGCAAATTGTCCGGGCGCATCCGGCCTGATGCGGAGGAACTTTCTTTTATCAGAAACCTGGATCCGGAAGAAGTCATCGTCATGGACCAGGAGGACCTCTCCCGAAAGGGGATCATCGGCTCCGGTGAACATCCGGAATGGAAGGAAGCGCTGAACAGCCGTTTTACAGAACAGCGGCAAAGGATACTGATGACCAGGGCGCACTCCTGTTTTTGTGAAGCCACGGAATCCTGGTTTGCAGATTCATCCCGAAAGTACACCCGACTGATGGAGACGGCCTACAACATTTACAAGTATCAGGTCCCCGAAGAACAGATCCCGGATGCCGGACACATCACCTATCTTTATATGATCGCCCGTCAACTCAATAAAATCCATCCGGAGGAAATCCTTTACCGGGCAATTGAACGGGAAGACCCCCGGCAAACCCTCGATAAGAGATTTCTGACGGAATACCTGGCCGAAAATTACATTGCGGAGAATGATCCTTATGAGAGCATTTCCATTTTTGAATCCCGGCTGATCAAGGAAAAGCCACTGAAAAGAACATTGGTTTTTTACGCCATCGCCTTAAAAAATGCCGGGAAGAAGAACAGGTATAATGAGGTTTGTGAGGATATCCTGAATCCTGAAAAATCGGGCTTGCCGCTTACACCAGAGGATTACTACTGGAACGGTCTGGCCAACTACCTGCTGGGCAACACCTCCCGCGCCCGTTACGACTTTGAAAGATCTTCCGGCTACATGGATTGGTACGCGGAACTTTTTCCTTAATAAAACTAACTTTTTTCAACTACCTGTAAATGAGTCACGAACATTTCCCCTCCTGGTCAGGAGGGGTGCCCCGATCCGCAACTGCAGTCCTATTATGGAAAAAGTTCTTGTGCGGATTGGGGCGGGGTGGTTGAGGTTAATGTCATCTCCTCATTGTGGCCAAATTTTTAGAGTCCTTATTTCCAATGACAGATCTTTACCACCTCCCCCAAATCCATGAGAATAACAATTTTTCAACAATAAGACAATGGCACATGGATTTGGGTACTCCTCCTAAAATAGGAGGAGAAATTGGCAAGATCGTGAACCTTTCTTCCCAACTCTGGATCCCTCACCCCATCTTTGGTTTTCTTATGACCAGCAACGCCCCGGCCAGTACAACCAGCGCACCGATGATGGAAACAAGGGTGAACCGCTCCGGCACAATCATGGAAAAATGAACAGCCCCGAGTATCCCCATAACGATGAAAGTGAGGATGGGGTTCATGATGAGGATAATACTTATTCTGCTGGCTTCCAGATATTTCAGGCTGAGCGCCAGGGTGGTGTAGGATACCAGTGTGTTGATTCCCAGGAAAATGAGCAGCAACCACCACCCAATGCCCAGGTGCAAGAGCTGAGGAAATTTCACCACTGGCAGAAACAGGAGGGTGGGCAGTCCAAAGATGAAGAGGTTGAGAGCCGCCCCGGAATACCTCACCACCAGCACTTTCTGGAGAATGGCATAGGTTGCCCAGGCGGTGCCTGCCGTCAGGATCAGCAGGATCCCCCACTGATATTCCTGCTGGTTCTCCGCAAAGTGCATCAGCTGCTGATGGTAGAAAAGGCCCAGTCCGGCGATGGCCAGTAAAAACCCGAAGGCCTGTAACCGGCTGAAGCGTTCATGGAAAACCACGATCCCTGCGATGGCCAGCAGGATTTGAGCCACCTGGATAAATATCTGGGCATTTCCGGGAGAGGTGAATTTGACCCCGTAATTGAAGCACAGGTAATTCACCGACAGCATTAGGGTGGCGATGACCAGCAGCAAAGGGGGTTTTACCAGGATCTTCAGGATTTCACGCTTTTTGAACAGCGCCCACACAAACAGGGGAATGAACGAAAGGATAAACCGGAACCAGACGATGGTCTCCGGGTCTATCTTCGTCACGGCAATTTTCAGGGCGATGGCGAGGACGCCCCACATCAGGGCAGTGATCAGGGCATATAAAACACCCTTTGAGTGGTTCGACATACAGATCCTATCCCCGAAGTTTAGCGCCCTGTTCCTTTTCAAAGGCCAGAAGCAGCTTCTCCATGGTCTTGTCGATCAGCTTTTCATTCAGGGTTTTGTTGTCGTCGCGCAGGATAAAACTGACCGCGTACGACTTTTTCCCATCCGGCACCCCTTTCCCCTCGTAAACATCAAACAGGCTGACCTCCCGGAGCAGCTGTTTTTCCGTTTTAAAGGCGGTTTCTTTCAGATCGGCAAAGCGGACCCCCTTATCCAGCACCAGCGCCAGGTCGCGGCGTACTTCCGGATATTTGGGCAATTCCCGGTACCTGACCCCATTTTTCTTTTGTTCCTGAAGCACGTTGTTCCACCGGAAATCGGCATAGAAAACCGGCCCCTCCAGATCATACTTTTTCAGCAGATCCGCGGCAACCAGTCCGTAATCGACCAACGGCACCCTGCCCGATTCCAGGGCAAGCCCATAGGTAAAAAGTTCACTGCCGGACTCATTGGCAGTGAGCTGTTCAGGCACAAAACCCAGTCGCCTGAGGATGTTCTCCACACAGGCTTTCAGCAGGTAAAACGTGGTGGGGGAAACCGTCGTATTCCAGTTGGGTGTCTCCCGGTCACCCGTCAGAAAGAGTCCCAGGTGTTCTTCCTCGGAGTAGTTATCGGCCGGATTTTCACGGTAGTGGGTGCCTTTAAAGAAATAACAGTTGCCGAACTCAAAGAGCTTCAGGTCGTTGTTCTTGCGGTTCAGGTTGTGGGAAATGCACTCCAGTCCACCCGGAAGCAGGCTTTGTCGCATCCCGTTAAGGTCGCTGCTGAGCGGATTGAACAATTTCACCGTCTGCTCCGGGGTGAACTGCTTCATTCCTTCATAGGCCGATGCCTTCACCAGAGAATTGGACCACATTTCGAAGAAACCCTGAGCCACCAGTTGTTCCGAGATCAGGTTCTTCACCAGGTTGGGATCGGGCCAGGCGGAATAATTCACCGAAGAATTCACGTGCATAGGAATCTCCACATTGTTGTAACCGTACATCCTCAGGATTTCTTCGATCACATCGCATTCCCGCTTCACATCCACACGGTAGGTGGGTACCAGGACAGATAGCCCCCGTTCGGTTTCCTGTTCGATGGTGATTTCCAGGGAATGGAGGATCTTCCGGATGTTCTCCTTTCCAAGATCCTTTCCCACCAGTCTCCGGATGTTGAACCAGCTGAGTTCCACCGGGAATCCCTTTACCGGCTGCGGGTAGATGTCCTGGATTTCGGAGGAAATGGCTCCGCCGGCCACCTCCCTGATCAGCAATGCAGCCCGCTTAAGGGCATATACGGTTCCGTTGATGTCGGTGCCCCGCTCAAACCGGAAGGAGGCGTCGGTGTACAGACCATGACGCCTTGCCGTTTTACGGATGAATACCGGGTCGAAGCAGGCGCTTTCCAGGAAGATATTTTTGGTGGAGTATTTCACGCCGGAACGGATTCCGCCGAAAACACCTCCGATGCACATGCCCTCTTCTGAGTTGCAGATCATCAGGTCTTTGGCATCCAGCTTTCTTTCGGTATTGTCTAAGGTAATGAATTTGGTTCCCTGGGAGAGGGTTTGGACCACCACTTTACCTCCCCTGATCTCCCCCGCGTCGAAAGCATGGAGGGGCTGGCCCGTTTCAAAAAGCACAAAATTGGTGACGTCCACCACATTGTTGATGGGGGTAAGCCCGATGGCTTTCAGCCGGTTTTGCAGCCAGGCCGGAGATTCCTTCACCTCCACACCGCTGATGGTAAGGCCCGAATAACGGGGGCAGGCTTCAGGATTGACCACTTCTACGGGGATGACCAGGTCGTGGTTCTCCACCCGGAAAGCATCCACGGAAGGTTTCCGGTAAGTTTCGTCGCTGTTCCAGAAAAGGGCAGCAGCGATATCCCTTGCCACGCCCAGGTGGGAGGCGCTGTCGATCCGGTTGGGGGTGATGTCAACTTCAATAACATGGTCCGATTCCACCCGGAAATAGTCCCTGGCTTTCATCCCCACTGGAGCATTCGCAGGAAGGACCATAATGCCGTCGGCATCTGTCCCGATCCCGATCTCAATTTCCGAGCAGATCATCCCTTCGGAAACCTCACCCCTGATCTTCGCCTTTTTGATGGTAAAGGAATCATTCCCCTGGTAAAGCGTAGCGCCAACGGTGGCCAGCACCACTTTCTGTCCCTGCGCCACATTGGGGGCGCCGCAGACCACCGGAACCAGTTCCCCGGAACCGGTACTCACTGTTGTGACGCTCAGGTGGTCGCTGTTGGGATGCGGTGCGCAGGTGACCACTTCCGCAATCACCAGACCTTCCAGTCCCCCTTTTATGCTTTCCGCCTCTTCCATGCCGCCCACTTCCAGTCCGATGCTGGTGAGGAGTTCGCACAGCTCCTGAGGGGTCAGATCCGGATCAATGTAAGTTCTGAGCCAGTTGTAGGATATCTTCATAATAAAACCCTTCCACGATTAGAAAAGGCAAAAATAAGGAATTTTCTCCTTGGTGGGGGAAATTCAGATTTTCAATTCATAATTTGTACTTCTTCCTCCGGCTGACTCTTTTTGTAGTACTTCTTTACTTATCAAATCATTAATATCCCGGATTGCAGTATCCTTTGAACATTTAGCCATCTTAGCCCATTTCATTGATGTCAGCTTGCCTTCAAATCCATCCAGTAATTTGTTTAACACTTTTCTCTGTCGCTCGTTAATGGTTGTTTTTGAATGTCTGTACCAAAAATCAGCTTTTACCAAAACTCGTGTCAGAATCTTTTCGGTCGCATTTAAAGCATTTATTAAGCAATTTAAAAACCATATAATCCATTCGGTAATATCAAGGTCTCCTTTTTGCGTTTTTTCAAGAATATTGTAGTATTCTTTTCTTTCTATCCTTATTTGAGCAGACATACTATAAAAACGCTGTGTGCTTTTATCCGACCGGGCTAACAACATATCGGTTACTGCTCTTGTAATTCTTCCATTTCCATCCTGAAAGGGATGGATGGTTACGAACCAGAGGTGGGCAATAGCTGCTTTTATAACTAAATCTATTTTAATTTCTTCGTTAAACCATTGCAGAAACCGGTTCATTTCCACCTCGATTATTTCAGCATCCGGTGCTTGAAAATGAACTTTCTCTCTACCGGCAGCCCCAGATACAACTTGCATTTTTCCGGATGTATCTTTTCTCCAATCAGCAACTGTTATCTTAAACATTCCACTTCTTCCCATTGGGAACAATGCCGCGTGCCAATCAAATAGTCTTTCTTTGGTTAACGGACTAAAACAATTACGGGTTGCATCAATCATCATATCCACCATCCCGTCAACATTCCTATCTGACATAGTAGTGCCAGCGAATTCCAAACCCAATTTTTTGGCTATAGAAGAACGAACTTGCTCAGGATTTAACATTTCGCCCTCGATTTCTGCCGACTTTAATACGTCTAAAGTCAGGGTTTCAAGTAAAGCTTCATCCCGTAATTCAAAACCAAGAGATTCCATTTTACCCATTAATCGTCCTTGCAGATTTCTTGCTTCACTTAGCAGATTGACGAATTCGTCACTATTCCAGGTAAAATTTGGCCAATTGTATTTTTGATGTATATAGTAGCTCATTCGTCTTAATATTTGCAACAAATATATCATTTAATCGTTGCAATATAAAATTATCGTTGCATTATTTGCATCAAATATCCCATCTAATCGTTGCATGGTTTTGCATGCAGGTTCAAATTCGAAAAGCCGCGTAGCGGTGAAATCTCTCCCTCCCCATGCTGAACCTTCAACTTTTCATATCACAGCTACGCTGCTTCTGTTCCCGGATCATTCCTGTGTTCTGCAAAGATTTCAACGGCTACGCCGCTGAGGAAAGCCAACTTTGTTCTGCACCTGACGGGAATGGGATATTCCCTGTCATCGAAAGATGAAAACTCCTTCATCGCCTCACCCGATTTCCTTATTCATAATATTCTCAAAACGTGTATTGCTGATGGGATGATAACTGACCACCTTCCCATTATAGATCATGCAAAAGGTTCCGAACGGAGAGGGTACTCCCTGCGCCGTTTCAGCATCCCATACATCAATCAGCCTGGTCTTCACGTGAAATTTCTTTTCGGCTGTATCCAGAATGGCCTGAACATTTTTCTCCGTGTAAGGACACTGTGGGGAACGCATGATGGTCAACCCTTCTTTGTATTCATCCAGGTTGTACAGCACATCCGATTTAAAGCCCGGAGGCTCAGAGGCCGGATCAAATTCCAGGGCCATCAGACTGAAATCCGGTTTGGCACGATCCGCAATTTCAAATCCCATCTTCAGAAATACCCGCTCATCGGCCATAAAGGATCCTTTCCGGGTAACCACGGCTACACCCAACATGTTTGCTTTTTTTGCCTCCTGAATGCATTCATCGATCAAAGCAGAAGCATAGCCTCTCCCCTTAAACTCACTTTTAAAACCAACCCAAATGCAGTGGATAAACATATAACCATTGGCATTGACCGGACGGTGTGCATATTTCCCCGGAATATATTCCAGCATACCCTGGTATCCTCCCCCTTCCGCCAACAGGGCTTTGATTCTTAATCCCAGGGGATAATAGGCTCTTAACCATTCGATTTTGTTTCTTAACTCCTTGTGCTTCTTTGCATCTTTGTACCCGCATACCCCAAAATCTGCCATGTTTTCCGGGGTAAGGTCAATAATCTGAATATTTTCCATCATTGTAGCTGCTTCATACTATTTGCTGTTGTCTTTTCACAAAGTATTCAGGTGGGCACTGATTCTTTCTTTCAGATCCTTTCTCACACCGGCCTGCTCTGCATATCTCCTCCATGAAAGCACCACCCCATTGATCTCTTCAATAATCCTTTCCCCTTTTTTTAAATTATTCTCCCTGGCTATGGTCATCAAATCCTCTTTGGTGATGTTGAGTCTCTTCCCGTTCACCGACAAAGTTTGCCGGTTCACCCAGTAATTCGACGGATCATAGGAAAAACACAAGTCATAAGCTGGAGCCAATCTCCAGGGTTCTCCCTGCTTCAAGAGGAAGCTGAAGTTTTTGGTATGGTCATCCTTATTGGTAGCCACTACATTAAACACCATCCTCCGGAACATTTGCTCAGCTTCAGGATAAGTAAGCCGTAGCATACGCATGGTTTGAAACAACTGTTCATAGCTGTAACCGTTCATGTCATTAAAATCATAATGCTGCAAACCGCAGAGCGTCTGAATATGATGCCTCACATTTCCTTCGCGGTCAAAACGCCGGGTCATAAAATGAGCTCTTCCGTTTTCTTCCAGCAACTGACTTTCGCTAATTTCAATCTGACAATCTCTGGCCATCAGGTAATAGGCATATTCCACACGCCCCCAGCCTGAACTCTCTCCAAACTGATCTCCGCTGACCCCATCAAGCTTTAACAGCCAGTGTTCAAAGTCTTTAGGCACATTTCCCTGTCCGGACCTCACCGCTCCGGTTTTCGGGTTATAGGCAATGACCGCTTTAGGACGAGCCCCTCCCGCAGAAGTCCCTATTTTCAAAAGCTCCAGCATGGCTTTCTCTTCCTCTCTGTTCATGTTGGTTAAAAAGGCTTCCCGCTCCTGAAGCATCCGCTTTGTCACTTCAACCAGACTGTCCATTTCCAGGGAATAACTTCTTGTGCCACTTTTAATTTGTGCCGGTTCAAATTCCAGAGCGCCCATCCCCCTGCTGCCGATAAAGCACAATTTCTCCACCGGGTTCATGCTGTTTTCCGGCCTTCCCTGCTGAGCCAGCCAGATATTGATCAGCTTATTTCCATACCGGTCTGGCAAAGCATCCGCCAATAAGCCCGGTAATCCCATAAATGCATCTTCTTCCCCTGTACGTCTCCTGCGCAATTCCGGAAAACTGCAGATGACGGTTCCCTGAGCGATGTGCATTTTGATGGGTGACAAATCCCAACCCTTTTGTATAAAACCGGGAGCGTACTGGAAATATCCCAGTTGCTGCGATTCATCCCAGCGGACAGCTCCGGCCAGTTCACCCCAAATCCTGATTTCTGCAGCATCTACCATCCCGGGGTATCTTTGTTAGTATCTCTATTTTTTGCTGGCGAGGCCTGTTTACGCTGCTTAAGCTTCAGCCTGGCATATTCCAGGGGACTGATTTGCTCCTGAACCCTGAAAACATCCATGAGATGGAGTAAATCGAGAACCCTCAATACCTGAATAAATGTATCTATCCGTACTTTTTCGCCTCTCTCCAGCAGACTTAAGGTCGAACGGCTGATTCCTGCGGCATCTGCTACCCGTTCCTGCGTTTTATTTTGATTCAAACGGTGCCATTGCATGAAATTTCCGATGGTTTCCAGTAAAGATTTATCGGACAATTCTCTCCATTCAATGTATGAATTATCATTCATGTAAATTCATTTTATTTTTATATGAATGTTATCTCATACAAAAATAAGAAATACATTTTAATAATACCATATTTTTTGATGCGAAATCTGATCCGCGAATTCCTACTGTCCAGGAGGGGAAATGTTCGTTCATTTACAGACAATTGGAAAAATATGTCATTATGCCATTGATCCCGCCAATATGGTTCCTGATAAACAAAAAAAACCGCCCAATAGAGCGGTTTTTATCATATCTGTTCCGGATATACCGGATCTATTACCTTATGAAGTCCTTGGTTTCCAGGGTTCATTGCGGCGGTCGCCACCCCGGTGGTCTCCACCTCCGCGGCTATCACCTCCCCTGCGGTCGTCTCTGCGCGGACCATCATGACGGCGGTCGTCACTCCGGCGGTCGTCATCCCTGCGGGGCGGACGGCTGTCGTGCCGTTGTTCCCTTTCGACGTATCCGTCGGGTTTGGGAAGCAGGGCCCTTCTCGACAATTTGAGCTTGCCGGTCTTGTCTTCCACACCGATCAGTTTCACTTCCACCATATCTCCTTCCTTCATCAGGTCGGAGGCTGATTCCACCCTTTTCCAATCCAACTCGGAAACATGGAGCAATCCCTCTTTCCCGGGCATGATTTCGATGAAGGCGCCAAAGGTCACGATCGATTTCACTTTCCCCTTGTAGACAGTCCCCACTTCCGGCAATGCCACTATGTTTTTCACCCTTGCCTTTGCAGCTTCCAGGATCTCGAGGTTAGGACCGGAGATTTCCACGATGCCGTTGTTTTCATCTTCCGTAATGGCAATGGTTGCTCCGGTATCGGCCTGAATGCCCTGGATGATTTTCCCGCCAGGTCCGATCACTGCGCCGATCATGTCTTTCGGGATCAGGATCACTTCAATGCGAGGCACGTTGGGTTTATATTCAGCCCTTGGTTCAGGAATGGTTTCCAGAATTTTCCCCAGGATGTGCAAACGTCCTTCTTTGGCCTGTTCCAGCGCCTGGGTGAGGATTTCATAGGAAAGCCCGTCCACCTTGATGTCCATCTGGGTGGCGGTGATCCCCTTTTCAGTACCAGCCACCTTGAAGTCCATATCGCCCAGGTGATCTTCATCCCCGAGGATATCGGAAAGGACCGCATATTTCACCGCTCCTGCGTCGGTGATCAGCCCCATGGCAATCCCGGAAACGGGACGGACCATTTTAACGGCGGAATCCATCAGCGACATGGTGCCTGCGCACACAGTAGCCATGGAGGAGGAACCGTTGGATTCGAGGATATCGGAAACAATCCTGACCACATAAGGAAGGTCTGCAGGGATCATCTTCTTGAGGGCACGGTGGGCCAGGTTACCATGACCGATTTCCCGGCGGCCAACACCGCGCGACATCCTTGCCTCACCGGTACTGAACGATGGAAAATTGTAATGAAGCAGGAAACGTTCTGTTCCCTGGACGGTCACGCCATCGATCATTTTTTCATCCATTTTGGTACCAAGTGTGGTGGTAGTCAGCGCCTGTGTTTCACCCCGGGTGAAAATGGCTGAACCGTGTGCTCCGGGAAGGTAGTCCACCTCACCCCAGATCGGACGGATGTCGCGGGTTCCACGGCCATCAAGGCGGATGCCTTCATCCAGCACCATCCGGCGCATGGCCTCTTTCTCCACATCGTGGTAATACCTTTTGATCAGTTTGGCATGTTGAGCAACATTAATGCCTTCCTTGCCTTCATTTTCGGCTTTATAGGTTTCAATATACTGATCCCTCAGCGCTGCAAAGGCCTGAGTCCGCTCCAGTTTGTTGGTTATCCTCTGCCTGACAATCGCATAGCAGGGTTCAAACAAATCGGCATTCACCCTGGTTTTCAGCGCTTCATCGTTGATCTCATGGCAATAGGTGCGTTTCACCACCCCGCGCTCAGCGGCCATCTCCTCCTGCACCTTACAGTGCTTTTTGATTTCTTCATGGGCGAAGCGGATGGCTTCCAGCATTTCAGTTTCTGAAACCTCATTCATCTCACCTTCCACCATCATGATGTTATCGTACGATGCCCCCACCATGATATCAATATCGGCTTCCTTCAACTGGGCATAA
>Ga0105102_10000322_pt1 | contig 13935 bp, 13 predicted proteins | sample PPLLaktember2015_FD_87032 | JGI IMG/M metagenome (GOLD analysis project Ga0105102, IMG submission 87032) | Freshwater sediment microbial communities from Prairie Pothole Lake near Jamestown, North Dakota, USA - PPLs Lake P7 Core (6) Depth... | ecosystem: Environmental > Aquatic > Freshwater >...
CAGCCCATCACCCGGATGCTACTGTGAGGCCTTCAATCTATAAAGTCCGCGATCTTTCAGGAAACAGGGATTCCGGGATTCTTGTCATAAAGAATGATGGTGTTAACGGAACTTCAGTGGAGGATTATTCGCTTATACGCCCTCAGTTTCTCGAAGGCCTCAGGGGAGTAGTGAGTTCGATATTTGATCCTGAAGAACCCTTCAGAATGACCAGTTTACACAATAAATGCAATTATTGTCCTTACAGGGAACTCTGCCAGCGTTAGAAAGCTATTCTCACTCTGTGTCCCGCTGAAGGGCGGCCATTTTTATTGCGGTAACGGCTGCTTCATCTCCTTTGTTGCCGTGTCTGCCTCCGGCTCTGTCGGCCGCCTGTTCCATGTTGAGAGTGGTCAGTACACCGAAAATGAACGGTATGTTGTAGTCGAGATTCAGCTGGGTAATGCCATAGGTCACTCCCTGGCAGATATAATTAAAATGAGGGGTTTCACCCTGGATAACACAGCCAAGGCATATAATTGCATCCAGGTCATCATATTCGGCAAGGAACTGGGCCCCGAGCGTGAGTTCAAAACTCCCCGGAACATGTTTGACAACGATATTGTTATCCGTTGCACCATGCCTTTTGAGTGTTTTTATAGCACCTTCGAGGAGAGTGTGTGTAATTTCCTGATTCCAGTCGCTGACCACGATGCCGAACCTCATTTTCGAAGCATCGGGTACCAAAGAGGGATTATAGCCGGACAGATCGGTTGTGCCCATTTATTTTACAAGAAGTTTAACCCTTGCTATATACTTATCGATCGACGCTCCTTCTGTACTTGCAGGATATTCCAGTTGGATCCTTTCATATAGCTTCAATGCTTCCTGGTAATTGCCTTCCATCTCGTACAGCTCAGCTGCCTTCATAAGGAAAAGAGGTGTATTGAAGGAGTTTTCCGCGTATTCCGCAGCTTCGATATATTTGGATATTCCCTCGCGTAAATCGCCAAGTTCCACATAAGCATCTCCCGTCGCCCCGATGGCCATCGATCCTATAACTTTATCCTTCTTTGAGTATTTATCAAGATAATCAATAGCTTCCTCAAAGTTGCCGAGGTGAAGGTAGCAGATCCCTGCACTGTACCTGGCAAGATTTCCGGCCTTTGTAAGCTTGTATTCATCAGCGATATCCAAAAATCCAAGATAATTACCATCCCCGTTCAGGGCAAGATTAAGCGAATCCATTTCAAGGTATTTCTGTGCCTGATACATCTGTGCCTGGGCTTCATCATTCCTCTTCATCAGATACATCCTTCCGAGCCAGAACAGAGCTACGAGTGCAACAAGTACAGCAAGTCCGGTGAGAAGTACCTTATAGTTTTCCTCCAGAAGCTGTTCTGTCCTGGTAAGAGTTTGTTCCACATTTTTAATGCCCTGAGGATTATCGTCCTTTTTACTTTTTGCCATAACAGTCTATGCTTAAAACGCTTAAAAATTTAACTTCGCAAAAGTAGTGCTTTTAATATTATTTTGAAACAAATGAATAAAAAAATGAAATCCACATGACTTTGTGTAAGATATTGATAATGTTTATTTTAAATTTGAAGATCGGAGAGAGGTTTCTTTTTTGTAATTTTGACGGGAAATGAGAGAGGAAGTGAAGCATTCACTTTTTCATAACATGCTATTCATAATAAGCCGAGATGCATCTTAAAAAACTATCACTTACCAACTTCAAGAACTACGGCCAGGCCGAACTGGAATTCTCCCCGAGAATAAACTGCATTGTGGGAAATAACGGGGTAGGAAAGACCAATATACTTGATGCGATACATTATCTGTCGCTTACAAAGAGCTTCTTCAACCCGATCGATAGCATTAGTATACGACATAATGAGGAGTTTTTTATTATTCAGGGCTTTTTTATGAAAAATGGAGAGGAAGACAACATTTTCTGTTCCTTTCACAGGCAAAAGCAAAAAACCCTCAGGCAGAACGGAAAAGAGTATTACAGACTTTCCGATCACGTGGGACGGTTTCCGGTTGTGATGATCTCACCGGCTGATTCAGCGCTTATCGCCGGTGGAAGCGATGAGAGGAGAAAATTCATGAACAAGATTATCAGCCAGTATAATCCTTCGTATCTCGATGCAGTTCTTAACTATAATAAAGCACTTCAGCAAAGGAACAGATTGCTGAAGGATTTCAGCCTGTACAGGAATTTCGATCAGGACATGCTGACTGTTTGGGACGCCCAGCTTGTAAGGTTCGGTGCCTACGCTTTTTCCGAAAGGGATAAGCTCATCGAAGAGATGGTGCCGGTTTTTTGTGAATACTATTCTCTTGTTGCAAACGAAAATGAAAAGGTCAGGCTGGTTTACAAATCGCAGCTTGCCCAGGGAGATCCTGCTGATCTCCTGATGGCCTCGGTCGACAAGGACAGATCGCTTGAATATACCACAACAGGGATACATAAGGATGACCTGCTGTTTGAACTGAATGATTATCCTGTAAGATCACTCGGATCCCAGGGTCAGCAGAAGTCATACCTCGTTGCCCTCAAGCTGGCCAAATTCGACTATATAAAGAAAAAGGCCGGATTTGCACCCATACTTCTTCTGGACGACATATTCGACAAGTTTGATTCCGACAGGGTGGCTCATATAATCCGGCTTGTAGGTAACCACCGTTTCGGACAGATATTCATCACGGACACCCATCAGGAGAGGCTTCAGGAAATACTCGATACTGTAGATACCGATTACAAGCTTTTCAGGATTGGTGAAGAAGGAATCGGAGAGATTATTCAAAATGGAATAAGGAAAGGATGAGGAGAAGCAAAACCATATCATTGGGGGAGGCAATAAAGGATTACATCAGGGAGATGAACCTGGAAGGCAAACTCATGGAAATAAATGTTTTGAGCGACTGGGAAGCTACTGTCGGAAAAGCTATTGCTTCGAGGACGTCAAAGGTTTACATAAAGAACCAGGTCCTTTATGTTAAACTCAACTCATCAGTTGCAAGAAACGAATTGCTAATGCTCAAGGAAGCTCTCAGGGAGAAGCTTAACGAACGGGCTGGCAGGGAGATAATAAAGGATATTGTACTGAGCTAGCAGATCCGTTGCTATTCCGGCATCTCATCTGAATAATTATGTCCCGATATTCTGACAAGCCGTTCCAGCGGTTTTGATGTTTTGAATTTATAATCTCCCGATGCGTGACGAAGTAAAACGGTTCCTTCTGAGATTTTTATTTCAACAGCGGCCGAAGGATCACTGCAGACAATAAAATCAGCCAGAAGGAAAGCCTTTTCGGCACCGTCGCCTCTCATGAAGTTCCAAACCTCGTCAGGAAGCGCCATACGTACTCCATCGTAAATCGATTCATTTGGCATCCCGTTGAGTATCTCAAATACTTCATTAACCGATTTTCCCTCCAAAGCCATGCAGCAAACAGGATTACGCTCAATGGAAGCTTTTATAAAGGGTATCCATCCTATCCTGTCCATCTGCCTGTAGATATACTGCGTCAGGAGTGCAGCTTCGGATGACCCTGTTATTTCCGATATCTTGCCTATTATTTCCTCCCTGCTGTCAGAAGGTTTGATATCGGGGTAATCCGTTTTTATATAGGTCTTATCATTTCCGGGCAGACTTGGCTCAGTGATTGTAAACTTACGAAGGTCCCTGGTCAGCTCCTCAGGTATTTCCACATACGATTCATCCGCAAGCCGGAGCAATTCTTCACTGAACTTGTCGATATTCAGAGTCCTTCCATTATCGAAAAGAGCCTCGATATCATTGAGTATTACTTTTCCAGGCAGGGGGCTTAGATGGAATTCATCACCCTCAATTTCGCCAACAAGTTGCTGGCGTGTTTCCGCTGATACGCTGAACCTGCTGGTATGTTCATATTCAAACATTTTTTCTAGCGCAATATACCGTCTTATGCCTGAACAATCACACCTGTACTGGAAAAGGGATTTATATCCTGGTTTGAACCGGAGAAAATTAATGAATATCAGATCATTTATATCGGTCTTCAGGAATGATTTCAGTTTCGAAGTAAAGTGCTCATAGGAACTTTTGTCTATGGTGGCTTCCCTGTAAATTGTGTGAATAAAGCCCGATATATGTGTAACAATTGTTACTTTTTCGTTTTCAAGAGCCCTTCTTGCCTTCTCAGAGAGGGAAGTACCGTTGAACCACATGTTTTTCGTTACGATCCGCCGGTTATTTGTTATCAGACCTTCCTTTTCAACGATGAAATTCTGGGAATGAAGAGGGGTGGCTATAAGGAAAATCTTTTCAAGGGGAATTCTTCCCACAATGAACATAGCAGCAGCATATAAAGCAGATAATGAAACACATTCACCGGCACCGCAAAAGAAATTCTTTCTGTGCCTGAACGCGGTCATAGCCTCAACAGTCTCTGTTTTCCAGTAGGGAATTACATCGGTCGTGTATTTATCGAGTCCGAAATGCTTGCGAATATCAATATCGAAGTAATATTTGTCACCCTCATAACCGAAAAGGGCATTGGACTGTTTCAGGGTTTCCATATCAAAAAAATCATTGAAACGCTCAATCTCCTTTGATTTGGTTGTAAGTCCCCAGGTTGACAGGTCAAGGTTAAATACATAATTCTGGATAATAAATTGTTTTATCCTGTTGACCCTGTAATTGAAGCTCTTCTTTTCTATGTTCTCGAACCAGGGATCATCGCGCCAGTTCCAGATTATCGGCGACATAATATTTGCCAGAACAAGAGGATAAAAAAGGTCGGGAAAAATGAAAACCTCCATATCCGAAATCGTAAAGGCTGAAGAGTATTTTTCGAGAACCTTTTTGTCCCTGAATCCACCGGTAAAGTCAGATTTCATGCTCAATTTTAAAAATTTGGCAAATCTAACAATAATTAGGTAATCTGAACCGGTTTAAAATGCTGAAAAGCGGAAAATTGCTTTAATGACGGTTTATTATTAAAACCTTTCTGTTTCGGAGAAAAAGAAAGCTGCTTCGCGGACAGCGTTTTCGTCACTGTCGGAGCCATGAACAGCGTTCATCTGTACCGATATGCCATACATGTTTCTTATTGTCCCTTTCTCTGCCTTCGCGGGATCAGTCGGGCCGATGAACCTCCTGAATTCTTCAACTGCATTTTCGTGCCTGAGGATCATGACCACGACCGGACCACTGGTCATGAATTCAATCAAACCCTCATAAAAAGGCTTACCTTTATGGATCCCGTAAAATGATTCTGCCTGCTGACGGGTCACATGAACCATCTTCATTGCCATAATAACAAAGCCTGCCTCATTTATCATTTTCAATATCGGGCCTGTCTTTCCTGTTCTTACAGCATTTGGTTTTATGATCGAAAAAGTAATTTCACCGTTCATTTCTGATATGTTTTGATAACGAAAATCCTGAATCAGGGCTATAGGATTATTTTTTTATCTTTAACCACTTGATTTAATACAAATAAATGTGGCTGACCTTTTCAAATATACAAAAGAATTATCGGAACTTTTAGAAACATCGGATAATATACTTCTGATAAGCCATATTAATCCTGATGGAGATGCAATTGGCTCTCAGATTGCGCTTTACAGGTACCTGACACACATAGGCAGGAACGTGTCGATGATGTGCCCCAACAACCTGCAGGAATTCCTGAAATGGATGGATGGTTCAGAACTTATTAATGTTTTCATCAGGGACAGGAAAAAGTGTAAAAAGCTTATCTCTGATTCTGACCTGATCATTATGGTCGATTTCAACCATCCGGGAAGACTTGGTGAGGCCGAGGAATATGTTACCTCATCAGATGCTTTTAAGGTTATAATTGACCATCATCTTGAACCTCATGATTTCGCAAAGCTTATTATAGCCGATCCTTCCAGATGCTCGACATCCGAGCTGGTTTATGAACTGGTGGTTACGCTGGACGGTACCCCATTTAACGACAGATCATTTGCCGAAGCAGTATATGTGGGTATCGTTACCGATACAGGCAACTTTGAACATGGTTCCTATACCGGAAGGACCTTGAAGATCACAGCCGACCTGATCGATTCAGGGATCGACAGGGACAGGATTCTGAATTCAGTTTATAATAATTTTTCATCCGACAGGATGAGACTTCTAGGTTATGCGCTTCATCAGAAACTTGTTATTCTGGAGGATTACCGTACGGCATACATTACACTTAACAGAAAAGAGCTTTCCGACTTTAATCATGTGAAGGGCGACACAGAGGGTTTTGTCAATATGCCGTTGTCAATAAAAGGTATCAATTTTGCTGTGCTGTTTATTGAAAAAGATAATTTTGTCAAGATTTCCTTCCGCTCAAAGGGGAATTTCGCCGTTAATGAATTTGCGTCAAGGTACTTCAATGGTGGGGGACATATGAATGCTTCAGGGGGTGAATACTATGACACGCTTGAAAATACGATCACATATTTTCACAAGGTTCTCGGAGAAATCGGGGAAAAACCCGGCAATATCTTATAGACATATGAATGCAAAGGTTTTCTTATTTCTTCTTCTGCTTTTATCAGTCTCATGCCGGAACGAAAAAGAAGGAACCGGTATTGTTCAGCAACCAGGGACTCGGGATATGGCCGAACTGAACCATTATCTTGTTCAGAAGGACAGGGAAGTGATCGGAAACTACATTGAGAGGAAGGACCTGAGGATGACTGAATCTCCTACCGGACTGTGGTATATGGTAATTAATGAGGGTAAAGGAGATTATTTAACAGAAAATGAAAGGATTAGGATGCATTATGAGTGCTCTCTTCTGGATGGGACCCCATGTTACAATTCATCTGAAACAGGTCCCAGAGAGATAATAATAGGACGTACAGACATTGAAGCAGGTTTGAACGAAGGGCTCAGGATGTTAAAGCGTGGGGGAGAAGCTCTTTTCATTCTTCCACCATTCCTTGCTCACGGACTGGTGGGTGACGGAAAGAAAATTCCACCAAGAAGCATAGTTGTCTATAGAATAAATATTGCTTACTGATATTTCTGGAATGATTATTGATAGTATCTGTTTACCAAAATTAATCCTATGAAACTTAAGAATAATATTCATCTTTCCTTGCCGGTTCTTCTCCTCATACTCATTTCTTCAGTATCCTCGTGCAAACTTGACAATAGAACGGATGAATTCAGAGAAGAGGAAAAACTGGAGATACAGAGATTCCTCAATGAAAATGACACCCTCGATTTTGAACTGAAAACAAGCGGACTGTACTATCTTGATACTCGTTTGGGGACAGGTGTTCAGGTCGATGTTTATGATACACTTCATGTTCTTTATTCTGCAAAGTTTTTGAACGGTACTGTATTCGACACATGCCTGGGAATTGATACGCTCGAATATATCATGAATGAATATTACACAATACCGGGCTTCCATGAAGGTATGATGTATATGAAGGCGGGAGGGAAGGCAATTTTTCTTATTCCTTCAGGACTTGCTTTCGGACCTAACGAGATAACGTATCAGGGTTACAAGGGACCGGTAAAAATTCCCGCGTTTACTCCCCTTATCTTCGATGTAGAGATCCTAAGCATTGATGAATATTCCACTGCCCGGTAATCATTGAAGTATAAATACCACCAGCTGGTCGTCAATATCCGGAACAGTATTTTTCCATTCCGACACTGTCTTTGTTATTATTCTCTCATCGGGGTGGGAGATGTTTACGGCTATGCAAAGCTTAGTTTCGCTATTGCAGACAGAAAGTAACGTTTCGAGCATCTTCCTGTTCCTGTAGGGTGTTTCCATAAAGATCTGGGAAAAACCTTCCCTTGAACGTTTTTCAAGCTCCCTGAGCCTTGAGGCCCTCTCTGCTGGTTTTACCGGGAGATATCCGTTAAAGCTGAATTTCTGACCGTTCAGTCCAGATGCAATTAACGCCATTATTATCGAAGAAGGGCCCGCCAGCGGAACAACCCGGACCTTTTTTTTATGCGCAAGCAACACAAGTTTTGAGCCGGGATCGGCTATTCCCGGAAGTCCTGCTTCACTTAATATACCCATATCCGTTCCCCTGAGAGCCTGATCGAGATAATGTTCTATCTCATTGTCCTTTGTGTGCTCGTTAAGTTCAAGAAAAACAGTTGAATCAATGGGGAAGCCAGGATCAATAAGCCTCAGATATCTCCTGGCGCTTCTTATCTCTTCAGCAACAAATACCCTTAATCCCCTCGTTATCTCCAGAACCTTTTCGGGGATCACCCTGTGGTAGTCACTATCGCCAAGGGTAACTGGTATAAGATATAATTTTCCGGGCACCTTTCTATATATTTTATCCAGCAAATGTAAAAATAAGTACGGGATGCTGACGGCCAAAAAGATGAAATGCATCTTGGCATTTAAGGATTTTTACTTTAGGTTTGCCAAGAAATTTAGCATAAGTGAAAATTACCTTTCTTGGTACGGGGACCTCTCAGGGTGTTCCGGTTATCGCCTGCGACTGTCCTGTGTGCAGATCTTCTGATCAGCATGATAAAAGATTGAGGACCTCCGTTCTGATCGAAAGCAACAAAACTGCCCTTGTCATTGATGCCGGTCCGGATTTCCGTCAGCAGATGCTCCGGGAGAATGTTAAGCGACTTGACGCAATTGTGCTGACTCACGAACACAAGGACCATATTTCCGGAATGGACGATGTAAGGGCTTTCAATTATAAAAGCCAGGATGCCATTGATATTTTTGCAGAGGAAAGAGTTCAGGCGGCGGTAAGGAAGGATTATTCATATGTTTTCGCCGAGTATCAGTATCCCGGAATTCCCAGGATGAGACTAAACAGTATACCTGATTACGGATTTACTGTTAACGAATTAACACTGCTGCCTCTCAGGATCTTTCATTACAGACTTCCGATTCTGGGTTTCAGATTGGGTAATTTCGCCTATATAACTGATGCCAATTATATCCCGGAGGAGACAAAGGAGAAATTGTTTGGGGTGAAGTATTTTGTTATTAATGCTTTGAGGAAAGAAAAACACATCTCTCATTTCAGCCTGAGGGAGGCAACAGACCTTATAAGGGAATTATCTCCACGAAAAGCCTATATTACACATATTGGACATCAAATGGGTCCTCATAAAGAGGTTTCAGCCTCATTGCCGTCAGGAATTATGCTTGCATACGACGGTCTGAGCTTTGATTGCGAAGATTGATTTCCGGGATGTCTACTTCCTTTTGTAACTCTTCTGGAGCTTCTTCTGATATGATTCAGAAAAATAATACCTGTTTTTGCCAAGCTGTTTTGTGTTCGCTTTTGAGGCTTTGATCCTTTTCTGATAATACGGATTCTTCCTTGTCGACGAACAACTGCTTGTCAACACAAGTGCAACGAGTATCAAAAGAAGTATTTGTGGTATTCTTTTAAAAAATGACATTTTTTGATTTTTTTCCTGGTTACTCGTTAAAACAATGTATGCTGTTCAACTAAAGTCTTTACCTTTATTTATTGTTTAATCAGTTACTAATGTCACACCCAAATAATATATCAGTCCTTCTACTGGCCCTCACTTTTTTTTCTGCTTTTATTCCGGCAAGATCCCAGTCAATTTCTGAAATACATTTCTCCGGACCTGAAGGCCTTTTTGCCGATAGTCTGATTATGTCAGACAGTACCGTAATGTATTTTAAACGGAAAATTCCTGTTTTAAGTTTTCAGGCAGGCGAAAAAATGTATACAACAGCCGATAATGATGCTGTGAAGGAAGATGAAGGGTACTCCATGATGTTCGGAAACGATCTGAAACTTACCTGTAAAAAATCTGGTCAGAGCATGCCGGCCTGGCACTCCACCTTCGTGTTTGAGAATATGTCCGCTGATACAATCGTGATAAGTAATGTGATCCCATTTATTACAGATAATGAATCGGTTACTATTACAGCCGGAGGACCGGAGGGCCTTGCCAGGGCAATGCTTTTCAGACCGGGATACAAACCACTGAAGGTCATTTTACCTGATAATGCATGGGAACTGGGATACACTTCTTTTGAAATGCAGGGCAATTATTCATTATGTTCAGTAGTAAGAAGACTGAGTACAGCGGGAGGAGTGAAACAGAGATACAGGACCCTGCTTCCTCCAAATGCGAGTGTAACCTACAATATGTTTGCAGAGCTTGCAGTGGGCCCCTGGCAGAACGGACTCAGAAAGGTTTTCAGGGACAGGTTTATCTACGATCTTGAATCATTTGACAATACCCTTTATGAACGGCCTGACCTTGCCTGGATTAAGAGCAGTTATCTGATAATTCTCAGGATGGCCTGGGACAGGGAGTTCTTTGACAGATCAAGCGGAAAATATACTTTCGGTGAAATGCTCCGCAACTACATCGACAGGTTCGGTTTCGTTGATGTTTTTGGAATTTGGCCAACATGGCCGCGTCTGGGACTTGATCAGAGAAACCAGTGGGATCTTTATGCCGATCTTCCCGGTGGAATAACACAATTACGCAACTTCAGCCGTGTTGCAAAACAAAGCAGGACACGGTTCTTTATAGCATATAATCCCTGGGATATGAGTACAAGAAACGAAGATCACTACCAGGGCATGGCACGGCTTATCAGGGACACGGAGGCTGATGGTGTGGTTCTTGATACCCGGGGTAATTCGAGCTATGAGCTTCAGGCCGCTGCCGACAGCGTAAGAAAAGGAGTTGTAATGTATTCGGAAGGGATGGCAGTGCCTGCCGATATGCCGGGCATCATTTCCGGAAGGGTGCATAATGCAATATTCTTAAGCCCGGAACTTAATCTTAATAAGCTTATTAAGCCCGATTTTTCGATTTTCAGAGTGTGCGATCCTGGTGAAGACGTAATACACAGGGAGCTTGCTGTTGCATTCTTCAACGGTTATGGTACCGAACTCAACATGTTCCGCCCCGGAGGAAGGGATTCCGATCTGGAGGAGGATCTCGACTTCCTCGCTAAAACTACTGATATCCTCAGGCAAAATAATGATGCCTTTCTTGATAAGGACTGGATACCCCTGATCAGCACAAAAGCTGACAATATTTATGTCAACCGCTGGACTTCAGAAGGAAAGATAATATATACAGTTCTGAACATGAGACCTGAAGGGTACCAGGGGCCTCTTTTCAGGATTGAAAATGACAGCAATTTTCATTATGTATCCCTCTGGAATCATGAAAAAATTATTATTGATACGGATAATGGAATTTCATATGCAGGGGTTAAGACTTCGGGATGGCTTCGTTCATTAGCAGGTACGCGAAAGGAGGGTTCAGTTGATTGCATTGCAGCTTTCAGGAAGATCCTGAGAACCGAACTCAGGGGTGACTCACTGCGTATCAGTACTCCGGCACGCTCACATATTACTGTCTGGAGGGGTAATCCTTCGGGAAAGACGGTTTTTCGGGAACTGAAGGAGACCGGAGATACTGTTCTGTCAGTAAAGGATCTTTTTGGTTATTACGAGGGCAAAATCGTTGTTCAGCTGAAAAGGGAGAATATTCTTGCAGATGAGAACATCCTTATGCTTGAAGGAGGAACACCCTGGCTGGTGAGCAGAGTTCAGAAAACGCCAAAGGCAACGGGTATTGCTCCTGATATGGTACTTGTCCAGGGAGGGGATTTCTCCTTCAGAGTTTCAGCAGACGATGATTTTATAACTTATCCCGAAGTAAGTGATGTTACGGTGCGGATAGACAGTTTTCTCATTGACAGGTACCCTGTTACCAACGCGCAGTACTATGAATTTCTGGAGAGTTCGGGATACAGGCCCGCGGATACTGTCCGTTACCTGCGACACTGGGATATGGGGATCTACCGGCAGGGGCAGGAAAGGTATCCCGTGGTCAACCTTAGTATTGAAGATATGAAGGCCTTCGCGACATGGGCCGGGAAGAGACTTCCTACTGAGGCAGAATGGCAGCTTGCCGCGCAGGGGACAGACCAGCGCAGATGGCCCTGGGGGGATGATTTCCACGGTACCATGTGCAATAATGCATTTGATAAGCCGACTCCGGTCGACGCCTTTAATAAAGGCATGAGCCCCTACGGGGTGATCGATATGGTTGGAAATGTCTGGCAGATGACAGGCGACATGTATTTCAATGGTTCATATTATTTTTCAATAATACGGGGTGGAAGTTTCTATAATCCGGTTTCGAGCTGGTGGTATATAAAGGGAGGTCCTCAGCCTCTTGATAAGACACAGATGATGCTGATGGTCTCACCAGGATTTGACAGGAATTCAACAGTGGGATTCCGATGTGTGAAAGATATCGATCGATTGAACTTCAGGATAAGGAAATAGTCAGACCTTGAGTTTCTTTTCAATCTCATTGATCTGGTTCCTGAAATGCTTGTCAGTATCCATGAGGTTGTTTACAGTTTTACAGGCATGTAGTACCGTTGCATGATCCTTGCCGCCTATATGAGATCCTATACTTGCAAGGGAAGCTTTCGTCAGGTTCTTTGAAAAGTACATCGAAACCTGCCTTGCCTGAACTATTTCCCTTTTTCTTGTCTTACCCTGTATCTGCTCAAGGGGTATTTTATAATAATCGCATACAATTTTCTGAATGTACTCGATGGTAATCTCCCGCCTGGTGGTGGTAACAAGCTTCTCAACCATCTGACGGGCAAGTTCGAGTGTGATCTCCTTCCTGTTCAGGGTTGACTGGGCATAGAGGGAAATAAGAACTGCTTCCAGTTCCCTTATATTGTTTGAAATGTTCGCAGCCAGGTACTCAAATATCTCATCGGGCAGCTCGATGCCATCATTGTACGCTTTCTTCCTGAGTATTGCCAGCCTCGTCTCATAGTCGGGCCTCTGCAGATCTGCCTGAAGTCCCCACTTGAACCTCGAAAGAAGCCTCTGCTCCATCCCCTGAAGTTCAACGGGAGGTCTGTCGCAGGTGAGGATCAATTGCTTTCCCGATTGATGTATGTGATTGAAAATATGAAAGAATGTGTCCTGCGTTTTTTCCTTTCCGGCAAATTCATGAACGTCATCCAGAATGAGAACGTCTATCATCTGATAGAAGTGCAGAAAATCGTTTTTATTGTTGTTCCTGACCGATTCAACGAACTGGGTCTGGAATTTATTGGCATTGACATAAAGGACTACCTTGTCGGGATGCTTCTCCTTTACCAGAATCCCGATCGCCTGGGCCAGGTGGGTCTTACCCAGACCAGAATCCCCATAGATCATAAGGGGATTGAATGCTGTACCCCCGGGATTGTTGCCAACAGCTATTCCAGCCGAGCGGGCCAGCCTGTTGCATTCACCCTCGACATAGTTGTTGAAATTGTAATCGGGATTAAGTTTCGGATCAAAATGGACTTTCTTTATCCCCGGAATTACAAATGGGTTCTTGATCGAGGGCTGGGTAACATCAAAAGGGACTTGTAGCGGCTTGTTGTTCAGATCTGTTTTGTTGCGTGAGGGATACCTTACAGTATAGGGCTTTCCATCAGAAAAATTGGCGTTTTCAAGAACCACATTGTATTCCAGCTTAGCATCGGCACCAATCTCACGTCTCAGGGTCTTCCTGAGAATGTCTATATATTGCTCTTCGAGATATTCATAAAAAAACGGACTTGGAACCTGAATAGTCAGAACATTGTTTTCAAGCTTCAACGGTATTATCGGTTCAAACCAGGTTTTAAAACTGACGGCTGGAATTATGTCCTTTATTATCTGCAGACAGTTATTCCAAACATCAATGTGCGACTTGTTCATGAAAAATTCCAGTTAGTAGTTTTATGGTATTCAGTCAAGCTGATTCACACAGCAATATTTGTAAAAAAAAAAGTTAAAAAAAAAATTTTTTTCGCTTGATTATATCAAAAAAAGTATATGGTTTTAACGGTCAGTAACTTATATGAAGAAAATAATTACATTGTTATAGTTAATTGATATACAATATTTTACATGCGA
>Ga0105102_10000324_pt1 | contig 13865 bp, 23 predicted proteins | sample PPLLaktember2015_FD_87032 | JGI IMG/M metagenome (GOLD analysis project Ga0105102, IMG submission 87032) | Freshwater sediment microbial communities from Prairie Pothole Lake near Jamestown, North Dakota, USA - PPLs Lake P7 Core (6) Depth... | ecosystem: Environmental > Aquatic > Freshwater >...
CTTGACATAATATCATAAATAGGGTATAATTACCTTATTACTGCGGGCATGGTGTAGCGGTAACATCTGAGCCTTCCAAGCTCCAGTCACGAGTTCGATCCTCGTTGCCCGCTTGATCCTTAATGGATCTTATTCCAGAATAGCTCAATGGCAGAGCAAGCGGCTGTTAACCGCTGGGTTGTAAGTTCAAGTCTTACTTCTGGAGTTTATATTTTTCACTCACCTTCCCCATAAGAAGGTGAGCTTTTTTGTGATAAATAATAAGATCCAAATACACATTATGAATCAAAATGTTAAAAATAAGATGCAAAGAATGTAATACTGAGGTGACTGGACATCCAGGTCAATCTAAATCTTGTGGCTGCTCTAACATGGCAACCATTAAAGGTGACAAAATATCTGCCGTTGATCTATCTAAGATAGTGATGCTGAATTCATATGCTCAAAAAGAATCAACGAGAGTTCTTACCAATGAAGACATTCGCTGGCAAGAAGAAAGACGCCAACGCAAAGTCCGCAAACTCGATTTTGAGATTCGATAAATATATAAAAAACTCATGCGATTTAAAGAGTTTCTAAGTGAATCAAAGAAAGTCCAAGTCAAGGATTTTATGAACTTCGTGAAAGACGAACTTGGTCTAACTGATCTACCCAAAGTCATTGTTATAGATGACCCACAGTTTTCTATCGACAATAAGACTTTTGGTTGCTTTAATCTGGGATCGGATGAAATTAAAGTTCAGACCGCACAAAGACATCCATTGGATGTTTATAGAACTCTTGCTCACGAGTTAGTTCATTATCACCAGAAACAAAGTGGTAAAGAAATGAGTGGAGAGACTGGTAGTGAATGCGAAAACGAGGCAAATTCTAAGGCTGGCGAGATATTAAGAAAATATACTAAGACCATTATTAATCATGGTTATTAAGATTCGCTAACATAAAATTGACATCAAAATCCTGCAAACTATAATTAGTATCAATATGCAGGAGTGCCTCAATGGACGACCGAACCTATAGTAATTGGGTTAAGATCAAAGAAACTTTTGAGGCTTCTGGAAACTTGGATAACATGTTTTATAAAAGAGCATGTGAAATTGTAAAAACAAAAAAAGATCCACTAGCAAAATTTTTAGGTGACGAACCGAAGTATGGAGATTACTGAACAAGATCTGGAAAAATTACAAGAAAGAGTTTTACAATTAAAAATGGTTGAACTCTTCGAGGAACCCAGTTCTTATGAGGATGAAGAAGACGCTTGACAGTTCTAGGTTCTTGTGGTACTATATACATTAACATCCGGATATCGCCTAACTTGGTCATGGCACCTGCTTTGGGAGCAGGAAAAATCTCAGTTCAAATCTGAGTATCCGGATCATAAAAATCTAATTTATGAAAATGGAATCATTTACAGCAGAAGAATTTCAATCAGACTTTGATAATTTAATGGGACGAGTGGAAAACGGCGAATCATTCATTATAACTAGTGATCATGGAAATGCCGTGATTGTACCTTATAATGAAATTGTTGAATCATTTGGGGGAACCTCCTCAGATGAAGATTTTATTCGAATTCATACTGATCATGAGGAAGCACCATAAGATCTCCTAATCATCTAACCTCTTGACAAAACTCTCTTTTTAATCTATACTAAGAACGAATTCAATTCAACACATGTCTGATTATTCTTTTAATTCCAAGTTTCGTAAGTCAATCTACACTCTTACACGAGCAGCAAATCGAGAAATTGATCTCGAATATGATCAACCAAAACTGTTTAAGAAAGTTAAGAAATTTTATGAAGAACAGGGAATTGAATTTTACAATGAATCGGAAGCAGACTATGAGCTGATTCTTGGTCTTCTATGTGAAGATCTTCAAGTTGATGTTCCTGCATAGTAAATAGTCTCGGAAAGACTTTAAACTTGCCCTGGTCGGAGCTTTTATGTCCAAAACAAGTATCTTGCGATATCTTGGCAATTTTCTTCTCATAATTGGTTATCAAACTATGTTGTGGGGAGATTTTAAATATGGCTTAATGATTAAGGTTATTGGTGGCTTGCTAACAGTTCCCTTTGCTATTAAGTTGAAACTTTGGGATGTATTATTTTTATGTGCATTTTTTGGAATTTCTGAAGTTACAAAATTAACCCAACTTTTCTTAGTTTATTAAAACTAAGTGGTGGAGCCAAATGACCCAATACACACAACACACAACGGAGAAAACAAATGACACCTTACGAATTAAGATTTGAAATCTTTAAGCAAGCTTATGCTATGCTTTCGGATAATTATCATGTAGAGTTTGCAAAAGCAGAATGCACTAATGGGGGAACATTACCAGAAGAATTCGATTCAAAATATCCAACTCTTGATGATGTTCTTAAACAAGCACAAGTCATTAATGATTTTGTTTCTGCAACAAAATAGGTTTCTTGCCATTCCTTAAAAGTAAACATATCCTATATAAATAACTATAGTTATGTGGGATACTATGGCGACGAGAGAACAAAAGTTAGAAGCAAAAAGACGCTACTATCAAAAAAATAAAAATAAACTGAATGCAGAATCAAGAGAACTCAACACTAGATTGAGATATGAAAAGAAAAACTTTATCATAGAATCTCTTGGATCTAAATGTTGTAAGTGTGGGACTACTGAATGTCTAGAAATAGACCACATTAATCCTGGACTAAAAAAAGATAGAAGATGTCTTTATGTTTGTTCTTGGGACAGAATCAAAAGCGAAATGGATAATCTCCAACTTCTCTGTAGTGCATGTCATCATGAAAGGTCGCAACTTCAAAAAGATGCTTCATGGTTTTATTTCAAAAATCTTCCACTAGAAGAACAAAATAAAATAATGAAGCAGTTTGAACAAGAAGGATCTAACTTACCTTCCTGGTCCCCGCAAGATAAGGGACAATAAAAATTCTTGCTGGTGCGGATGGGGAATTCGTTCTCCGCCTGGTTTCCAATTTCCAGTTAAAGAATTGGTGGCGTGCATGGCAGACCTGACCGGAGGAGTTGACAACAGCTCCTCTTTTTTGGTATAATACACAGATCGGTTACAACTAAAATATGAATTTGCATTTAACCTATTTTGGCGATAATAATTTTTCCATAGGTAAAAATAGAATTAAAACGCAGGCAGAAAATTTTAAAGTGTTTAAATCTATTCTTGAATATGGGGAACAAGATTTAGAAAATAATACTTTCTGGGAAACATATGCAAAACCAATGATGAAACCTCGTGTTGGTATGCAGAGGAGATACTACGGATATTATGCGTGTAAACCTTATTTTATTCTGCAAGCATTAAATTCTATTCCGGAAAATGATGTTTTACTTTATGTTGACTCTGGGTGTGAGTTGAATAAAAATGGATTAGAAAAACTTCAGCAATATTATGAAGAGTGTCTGGATACAGAAGGAGTGTTTTTTACATTAGATCTACCAGAAATTCAATGGACAAAGATGGATACATATCGTTATATTATGGGTGATGATGATGAGTATTTGATGACCAGGCAGATTATTTCTGGGATCTTTTTTCTAAAAAATACTCCAATGATAAAACAATTGGTCCAAGAGTGGATTGATATTTGTGTTGAAGATGGAGGAAGATATCTAGATGATAGTAGTTCAACCCTCTCTAATGATAATATTTTCAGGGAAAATCGTCATGATCAATCCATTTGGTCTTTGATTCTGAAGAAAAAATCAGAAGCTCATGATTTTACTTTTCATGAAGATGATACATATGAAACAATTTGGAATGCTGCTGGTTTATCTGGAGTTCCTGTTGGTGCAGAGCAGGCAAAAATATGGAACACTTATGGTAAAGAATATCCAATTTGGGCAACAAGAAATGGACAAATTGAATTTACGAATTGCGAAGTATGATGGAAAAAGTAGGTAGACCTTGGGGATGGTATGAAAACTTACAGGAAGATGATGGATATAAAGTAAAGAGACTTTATATTGGGCCGAATGAAAAAATATCACTACAATACCATAATTACAGAAATGAACATTGGATTGTAGTTGTTGGTAGTGGTATAATTGAATTGGGTGATATTGTCAGAGAAATTAAAGTGGGGGACTATATATTCGTGCCATCAAACTCAAAACATAGAGTCTCTGGTGGAAATGATGGTATAGTAATTATTGAAATTCAATTAGGTAAAATATGTGATGAAAAAGACATTGTTAGAATTCAAGATGATTATGGGAGAATCTGATTTATGAAAAAAGCTTTAATTAGTGGAATTTCTGGCCAAGATGGCTCATATCTTGCGGAACTTCTTTTGGATAAAGGATACGAAGTCCATGGCATTGTTCGTAGGTCGTCGTCCATCAACACAAAAAGAATTGACCATATTTACAATAAACTTCATCTTCACTATGGGGATCTAACAGACTCCACAAATCTTGTTGGAATTATTCAAAAGGTCAAACCAACCGAAATTTATAATTTGGGCGCACAAAGTCATGTGAAAGTTTCTTTTGAAATGCCAGAATATACTGGTATGGTTGATGGTCTCGGGACTCTTCGTATTCTTGAAGCTGTTAGATTACTTGGGATGGAAGATTCGGTTAGAATTTATCAAGCATCTACTTCAGAACTTTATGGATTAGTTCAAGAAATCCCACAAAAAGAAACTACACCATTTTATCCTCGTTCGCCTTATGGAGTTGCAAAACTTTATGGATACTGGATCGTCAAAAACTACAGAGAATCATATGGACTACATGCAAGTTCTGGAATTCTTTTCAATCACGAATCCCCTAGAAGAGGGGAAACTTTTGTCACAAGAAAAATCACTAGAGGACTATCATCTATTTCAACTGGGAAACAAGATGTATTATATCTCGGGAATCTAAATGCGAAACGAGATTGGGGACATGCAAAAGATTTTGTTGAGGCGATGTGGTTGATGCTCCAGCAAGACAGACCAGAAGATTATGTGATTGCAACTGGTGTGCAATATTCTGTTAAAGAATTTGTAGAGGAAGCGGCACCTTATTTTGGGATGAATATTGTGTGGGAAGGTGAAGGACTTGATGAGGTTGGTATTGATAAACTTACTAAAAAAACAGTTATCAAGGTTAATCCTAAATATTTCCGACCTGCTGAAGTAGATACCTTATTAGGTGATGCCACTAAGGCAAAAGAAAAACTAGGTTGGGAGCCTAAAATTTCTTTTAAACAATTAGTTGAGGATATGTGTATTCATGGACAATGATTCTAAAATTTTTATTGCAGGACATAGAGGACTTGTAGGTTCTGCAATTTCTAGACATTTGACATCTAATGGTTATACGAATCTCTTGGCTCGTTCTAGAGCACAATTAGATTTGAGAATCCAGAAAGATGTTGACGAATTCTTTGCGGAAGAAAGACCTGAATATGTGTTTCTTGGCGCAGCAAAAGTAGGTGGTATTGGTTACAATAAAGCAATTCCTGCAGATTTCATTCGTGAAAACCTACAGATTCAAACAAATGTAATTGATGCTGCATATCGCAATGGCTGCAAGAAGTTGCTATTTCTTGGTTCTGCTTGCATTTATCCCAAACTTGCTCCAGTCCCTATTAAAGAAGAGTATTTAATGACTGGTCCACTCGAAGAAACCAACATTTCATATTCTCTGGCGAAGATTGCTGGATATATGATGTGTAAAAAATATACAGAACAGTATGGATTTTCAACTGTTTCTGTGATGCCAAATAATCTTTATGGCATCAATGATAATTTTATTCTTGAGCAGTGTCATGTGATTCCGAGTTTTATTAATAAGTTTGTGAGTGCGAAGGATTCTGGCGATTTGAGTGTTATGTGTTTTGGTGATGGCAGTCCAACTAGAGAATTTCTTTTCTCGGATGATCTTGCTGATGGTCTTGTTTTCTTGATGAATAATTATGATGATCCCGAAATTATTAACATTGGCCCTGAAAGAGAAGTAAGTATTAAAGAACTCTCTGAGATTGTATCTAAACTTGTTGGTTATGATGGTGAATTGATTTGGGATACTTCTAAACCAAATGGTACTCCTCGCAGAGCATTAGATACTTCGAAGATGGATTCTCTTGGATGGAAGGCGAAAACTTCTTTAGAAGATGGTTTAAAAATTACCATAGATTGGTTCCTTAAAAATCGGAGTAATTATGTCCGACTATAAGTGGCCACTTATGAAAAATTCTATCTCTTTGTGGGATAGAATTCAACTTGCTAAATTTGTTTTAACTTCTGATAAGTTTACTCAGGGTAAAAATGTTGAGCGGTTCGAAAAGGAGTGGTCAAATTGGTTGGGTTGTAGGTATTCTTTATTTGTAACCTCAGGAAGCACCGCAAATTTTTTATTGGTCTCTGCTATAGTAGAAAAGTATGGACTACAAAAAGGCGATAAAGTTTTAGTTCCATCATGCACTTGGGTTACAAATATCAATCCAATTATTCAACTAGGACTTACACCTATTTTTTGTGATGTGAATCTTGAGAATTATAGTTTTGATCTAGATAATCTTAAAACTATTTCTGATATTCATCCTGACATTAAGTTGGTATTTGTAACTCATCTTTTGGGTATTCCTGCGGAAGTTGAGAAATATAAGAAGATACTTCCAAATGCACTGTTTATTGATGATGTTTGTGAATCTCATGGGTGTCTTGATGGAAGTGGAAATAAAATAGGAAAGAATAGTCTGGGGGCAACTTTTAGTTTCTACTTTGGGCATCATATGTCCACTGTAGAAGGTGGAATGATCTCTACTGATAGTTGGGAACTATATGATTTGATGAAAATGAAGAGATCTCATGGACTAGCGAGAGTCTCAGATCAATTTAAACACTATCAGAATCAGAATCCAGAAATAGAAAAATCATTTCTATTTGTAAGTGATGGATATAATTTCAGAAATACAGAATTTGGTGCAGTATTGGGATTGTCTCAGCTCAAAAGATTAGATAATTTTATTAATAACAGGGATAGGACATATTCTAGATTTGTGGAAATTATGTCCTCCCCAAAAAATAGAGACAATTTTTATCCAATAGTGTATAATGAAGGGAACAGTTGTTTCTGTTTCCCTTTTATTTGTAAAACTAAAGAAATTAAAACAAGATTAATTTCTTTACTAAACAAATATAAAATTGAATATAGACCTGTGGTTGGTGGAAATCTTTTGAGGCAACCTTATCTTAAAGGATATTCGATTATTGGAAAAACAAAAAATTTAAATGTGGATATTCTCCACGAAAATGGTATCTACATTGGAAATAATCAATTTGTTTCTAGTAAAGATATGAATCTTTTAGAAAAAATCTTAGGAGAGTTATGAGTAAGTTCGGCGATTTGATTGATCAGTGTATCAAGGAAACTATTGATGAAGTTCTTTCTCGTAGAGAACTTCCTGATGTTGAATATATTGAAACTGATAATCTGGGTGAAGTGATTGAAAAACTTTCTATTCTTCACACTCGTATGTGGATGTTAGAAGATGCAATCCAAGAAGCAAATACTGACGCTGAAATTGCCGATCTGAAGCGTAAAATTGATATTTGTTTTAAAGTAAAGCGTCCTCGTTTGGTTCAAGCAGTTAATCTTATGGTAGACAATGCCATTCTAACTGGAAGAACACTTCGTGAAGATTCTGTAAAGCTTTATAAAGGAGTTGAGTGATATGTCACTCAAATATATTCATCATCATCTAGGACTTGGTGACCATATTATATGTAATGGTATGGTTCGACATTTCTGTAAAAAATACGATAATGTAGTTCTTTTTTGCTATACACACTATCTTGAAAATGTGAGATATATGTACCGTGATTTGGGAAACTTAGAGATCTTTAATTTTGATGTTGAGGGTGATGCTATTAGATTTGTTGAGAATAATAGCTCTGTAAAAAATAATCTAATTAAACCTGGATTTGAAAATTTGGATAGTTGTTTAGACAAAATGACCTTCGATGAAGCATTCTATGATCTCGCTGGGCTCAATTTCCAAATTAGATTTGATGAGTTTTATTTTCAACGAGATCCTGAAAAAGAAGAAGAAGTTTGTAAAACTTTAAATCCAGATAACGAAGAATATATCTTTGTATTAGATGATTCAAAAAGAGGATATAATATTGATATGAATAAAGTTACAAATCAATATAAAGTAATTCGTAATGACTATCAATTTAGGATGTTTGATTATATCAAATTACTTGAGAATGCCAAGGAAATTCATATGATGCAAACTGGATTTCTGGATATGGTCAATTCATATAAAATGAATAAACCAAAAATTTATAGACACAATTATGTCAGAAATTATCCAGAATCTATTCATTCAAAAGGTCTCAATGAGGTAATTGCAGTTGACTGAGACTGGTTATATATCATATTCCGACTCAAGGTTTAATTATCCATATAAAGGATTTTGTTCTATTGTGTGTGGAATTATTGATATGGCTCTTGAGCATTATATTGTGAATGGCAACTTTAATATCGAAGTGTCTGAAAGTCAAACTTTAAATCTATTTGATAATATTTCTCCAAAAACAAATGAAACATATGATATAGGATCTTGGTGGTTGGAGAGATATTTTTCCAACCAAATTTATCAGGGAGAATATAATGCACACACTCCAGCAAATATTGATAATATAAAAATTAAGAATAAAGTTTACAATAACATTTTCAAAATTAAAGATGAGTATCTGGAAAAGTTTGAGGTGAAGAAAAAAAACTTAGGAATTGATAAAGATACTTTGGGTATTCAGGTAAGAGGCACAGACAAAAAACAAGAACTTCCTGAAATAAAATCCGAGAGCATTTTTAGATTGATTGATTCTATTGAAAGTGAAAAAATATTTGTTGCTACGGATGACAAATATTACCTCGATTGTTTATTGGATAGATATGGTAATAGAATTGTTTATGATGACTCACTCCAAATAAGTAGTGGATCACAATCAATTCATCATCATTGCTCCAATCGTTCTAAAGTAAATGAAGAAGTGTTATCTAGCGTTTATTTACTTTCGAACTGTAATAACTTTTTGTATAGTTTTTCAAATGTTAGTCTACTAGCACTAATAATTGGTGCAAATAATTTTGATTTCATAGATTACTTAAACAAATGATTAGTATTGTAACCGGCACATTAAATCGTGTGGGGATGCTCCCCAATTTAATTGCAAACACAGTTCTTTCTGATGATAGATTGGAACTTGTTTTAGTAGATGGTGGAAGTACAGATGGAACTATAGATTATGTCAAGCAACTTAATCACCCTAAAATTAAATTGATTGAAATTGGTGGTAGAAGTTCTTATCCACATTTTATGAATATTGGCATTCGGGAATCTACATATGAAATAATATGTCAATGGAATGATGATGTTATTTTGTGTAATGATTGGTCGGATGTAATTCTTGAGGCACGGTCAAATGACGACTTTTATCTTTTTAACTGGAAATATGGATCATTTGAGGAAACTAAAGATTCCAATTGGCTGAATGGTATAGACCATACATCTGGATGGTGTTTATGTAATGTGGCAAACTCTGGTGGAGAAATTGTGATGAATTATGGATTATACAGGAAGAAAATCTTCAGAGAAATAGGAATGTATAATCCAGAATATCAATATTATTATGCCGATGGTGATATGTCTTATCGTGCTTATTCTTTTGGATATAAAGTTAAAGATTTGAGGCACATTAAAGTGTGTTCTTTGCCGGCAAATAAAGTCGCTATCCCATATCAATCGGATAAACAACTATACGAAAAGAATCTTTCTCTTTACAGGCAACAAATTCTCCCAGAAAGTCTTCAGTATCTTTGAATTATCATGTCTCTGTGGTTTTCTAATTGATTGTCATTTTCATCGAATGGTTCTCCAATGAAAGCAAAATTATCTAATTTACGATCTCTCTTGATTTGAGTTCCTATTCTTTCGTAGTTGAAGTATTCATCATGAAGGAATAAACTTGTGATTGCTTGGGGATAAATTATTTCTTGTAAAAATCTTTGGTCTACTGCTCTATCTGTGATCCAAGAGCTAGTTTGAATGTAGTTTTGCATTTTTTCTTGAATATTTTCTATGAATCCACCTTTACATCCCCACATTCCAGCACTAATTTCCCAAGCATGTCCTCCAGGATGGTCACGAATAATATGAAACTTTTTATCTGATGATAACCATTCTTCTACCGCAGCAACATCTCTTTCAAATAAACGAGAATCGCAGTCTCTAGAAATGAAGTATTCGACGCCCTCTTCCGATGCAGGAGCAAATCTCCACATTGCATTGCATACTCCTTGATCTACTTTTGTATTGATTAAAACAACTTTATTTTTTTCTAACTCTTCTAAAATTGAATCTGGAACTGAATCGTTGTGATATACTCTCATCTCCCACTCTGGGTAAAACTTTTTTTTCAACTTAGCATTTTTAATTGAACCTATTGTATATTTTGGATTATCTCCGTATAATGAAAAGGAAATGACTTTCATAGTATTATCAAATAATTAACTTATATATGACTACTAAAAAACAATACAATTTAGTTGGCGGTGGATTCAACAATTGTGACAATGGAAATAAGGCATCTTCCATTCATAAACAGGAATCAAAGTTTATTGAATGGGTAGATTCTGGGGCAGAAGAAACCTTTTATGTAGATCAATACATTGGTTTGGCATTTGATGACGATATAAGTGTAAAGAAATATGCTTGGCTGTTAGAATCTGCAAATATTTGTCCCGATGTTATTGAAGATGTAAAGCGAAACTATCTTCATTATATTCGTGTTTATGATGCAATTTTTACGCATCACCAAGATTTAATTAATCTTCATCCAAAGTTCAAGTTTGCTCCTTTGTATGGAAGTTGGATTACTGAACCAAAACTTTATGATAAAACAAAGTTGGTTTCAATGATTTGCTCTAATAAATTGATGTGTGATGGGCATCAACATCGTTTATATTGGGCTCAAAAACTTCAAGATAAAGTTGACTTTTATGGTAGAGGATTTAATGAGATTGATTCCAAAGAGGAAGGTTTGAAGGACTATATGTTTTCAGTTGCCATTGAGAATGCTTCTTATGCGTCTTACTTCACTGAAAAAATTCAGGATTGTTTCTCTACTGGAACTATTCCAATTTATTATGGGTCACCTGACATCGGAAAGTTTTTCAATTCAGACGGCATAATTTTTCTCACTAATGATTTTGATATTTCAATGTTGACTCCAGATTTGTATTATGCTAAACTGGATGCAGTAAAGGAAAACTTGGAAACAGTTAAAAATTTTCTAATAAATGAAGATTACATATATAAAACTTATTTGGAGAAATAATGGCAATTAGTTATAATCGACTTGGGTCAAATGGTCGTCTTGGCAATCAAATGTTTCAATATGCTGGGTTGAGGGGGATTGCTGCTAATCTTGGATATGATTGGTTGATTCCTCGTCCAGAAAGTTACGGAGATTCAAATTATGGTCTTTTTGATTGTTTTGAGATGAGTTCTGTGGGAGAGAAAAACTTTGGACATTTAGCTGCCCAAAGCATTTCTACCGGACAATTCCATTTTAGTCAAGAATTTTTTGATATGTGTCCAGACAATGTGAATTTACATGATTACTTTACCAGCGAAAGGTATTTTGCGAATATAAAAGATATCATAAGAAAAGACTTCACATTCAAAAAAGATATTCTTTCGCCATGCCAAGATATTGTTAATGAACTGAAAAATCCTATCTTTATTCATGTTCGTCGTGGGGATTATGCCGCAAATCCATCAGCACATCCAATTTGTCCAATTTCTTATTATGAAAAAGCTTTGGGACACTTTGATGTAAATTCTCCTGTTCTTGTCTTTTCTGATGATATTAAGTGGTGCAAAGAACAAGAACTTTTCAGTGATGATCGATTTATGTTATCGGAATATACAGAAAAATATCCACAAACTTGCGACACACTGCTCGGAAGGCAAAATGCGCTTATTCCATATTTTGATCTTTGTATGATGTCTTTGTGTTCTGGTGGTATTATTGCTAATAGCACAATGAGTTGGTGGGGTGCCTGGCTAACACAAAATCCAACTCAACCAATCGTTTATCCAAATCCTTGGTTTGGTGAGATGTATAGCCATTATGATATGAGTGACTTATTTCCTGTGAATTGGGTGGAGGTTTCTTATGAATGATCTTACTTTTTTGATGCCATGTCGAATTGAAAGTGAAGATAGACTTCGTAATGTTATTACATCAGTAAGTTATCTGAGTTGTAATTTTCCACAATCAAAGATACTTGTAAAAGAAAGTGATTCGCAATCGGTATTTCAACACGATGTACTTCCGGTCATTCAAAATATTTTTGGCTCAATTCCACAAAATTTAAATCATATTTTTGAGAAAACTGATAATAAATTTTTCTATAAGACTAGAATCTTAAATGACCTTTTATTGGAATCTACCACAAGCATCGTTTATAATTATGATGTAGATGTAGTTTATCCAATTTCTAGTTACGAAACCGCATATAACCTAATAGAAAATAATCAACTTGATGTCGTTTATCCTTATGGTTGTGGTGTTTATCAATATGCTGTAGATTATCCGATATCCACATTCGAGGCTTTTGTGGAATCAGATTTTGATTTGAGGATATTACATCCAAATTGTAGGTTGCAGCCCTCGGTTATGGGTTGGGGTCAAATGATTAAGCGACAGGTTTATATCGATTCTTATATGTGGAATGAAAACTTTATTTCTTGGGGAGCGGAAGATTGTGAGTATTATTATCGTCTTCAAGCACTAGGATATAAAGTTGGAAGAGTCAATAATATTGTATATCATTTAGAACACAGTAGAACTTTTAACTCTCATTATCACAATCCAAAGTTTATGGATAATCATAATCTTTGGCAAAATATTAGAACTTGGGATAAAAATATGATTGTTAAATATTACGAAAGTCAAAATTATGTTAGTGAAAGGAGGAAACAATTGAATGCTAGCGTTTAATCATCTTGGTCAACTTGGTAGACTTGGAAATCAAATGTTTCAATATGCTTCACTTAGAGGTATTGCTCGCAATCGTGATTATGATTTTTGTATTCCAAATCACAAACAAGTGATTAGAGATCCTTATGGATTTGATATGAAGATTGAATTGTTTGATGCGTTCAATATGATCAATGTTCTTCCGCGCAATACTAAACTACTTGACCGAGGATATGCACCGATAGCAGAAGAAAGACATTTTCATTTTGATGAAATTCTTTTCAATATGTGCCCAGATGAGATTAGTCTCGCTGGATTTTTTCAGTCTGAGAAATATTTTAAACACATCGAATCCGAAATTAGAGAAGATTTATCTTTTAGGGATCATATTTTAGAACCATGTAAAGATATGATGAAATCTGTTGGCGATGCAATTAGTTTACATGTTAGGAGGACCGATTACCTTCAAAATCCAAATCATACTTCTCTTGCTTTGGATTATTATGAAGAAGCATTAAAATCATTTGATTCTGAAATTCCAGTGGTAGTTTTTTCCGATGATGTTGAATGGTGCAAAGAACAAAGTTTATTTGATTCTGATCGTTTTATGATTTCAGAATCTCAGGATCATTATATTGATCTTTGTCTTATGTCATTGTGTAAATATCATATTATTGCAAACTCTTCATTTTCTTGGTGGGGAGCTTGGCTTGCAAATTCAGATAAAGTAATTGCTCCAATAAAATGGTTTGGAGAATGTAACTCTGATAAAAATACAAAAGATTTAATACCTGAAATGTGGATAAGGATCTAATGGAAAAAAATAAATCTACACACAAACTAAAAAATTTTGGTCC
>Ga0105102_10000325_pt1 | contig 13863 bp, 10 predicted proteins | sample PPLLaktember2015_FD_87032 | JGI IMG/M metagenome (GOLD analysis project Ga0105102, IMG submission 87032) | Freshwater sediment microbial communities from Prairie Pothole Lake near Jamestown, North Dakota, USA - PPLs Lake P7 Core (6) Depth... | ecosystem: Environmental > Aquatic > Freshwater >...
AACTGGAATACCGGACCGAACAAAGTGACTGAGGATATGCCGGGAAAATCCTTGTTTTCGCGGAGCGCTTGTAAGAAGATACTACTCGTACTTAGCAGGTGATTTTAAAATGATATTTACTATAATGAAAAAGCTAATTGTAAGATTATTAACTCAGTCAACCGAGTCTTAGGAGAATTCAATGACTGTTAAAAGTATGAGCTTTAGTTGCTTTACGGATTGAGCATTTATCCATAGAGATCATTATTATCTTGAATTGTGGAAGAAAGAAGTGCTGGAAATCAAAATTCAGTTTAATACCCCGTAAAAATGAGCGTCTCTGAGAGGCTTTTTATGTCGTGCGGTAGGAGGCTCTTTTCTTTTGCTTCGTTTCTTTTGAGCGGACAAAAGAAACGAAGCCGCCGCGCGGAAATTTTTCAATTTTGAAAATGCAATAAATTGATTTTCAAAATTGGTTTTCAGAAGGTTAAAGGGAATTTTCCCTTTAACCTGTCGGATGACCCCGCGCCGCCCTACGTAGGTATCGGTAACATTCGGATTTCAAATCGTGTCATATGCTCATATGCCCCGTATGGTTCTCATTTTTGTAGAAAATATTGAATGAATTATTACTTTTGTGTTGCTATCAGTTAACGTAACGTAATGCGACCAGTATAGAGATATTGGCCGGAGATAAGGTGAAAGTCCTTACTGCTGTGTTCGCATTGCGTCCATGCTGATAGCGCCACCGGCCTCTTATTATAGCTCAGCATGGACAAGAAGAAAGAATTACAAATAATCAATGATCTTCAGGAAAAATTAATTCAGTCAATAGTCCCGCACAATTTTAAAGAATCAATTATGATTCTTCGTGCAAAGAAGGCATTTCAATTATTTCATGCAATGATCATCAGATTGATATACTGATTGTCCTTTTACACATACGTATACATACATACCTTGCATTCAAAAAGGTATGTTGCATACATCAGAGATACACAAGATTGTTGAGAAAGGGGAGTTCTCAATATCATTCATATCTACTTCAGGAGAGATTATTGTGGGTAAGCGTTGTATTTGCACCAGCTTCTACAGTGCAGGCAGAACACTTAATCTTAAATTCTGTGACAGTGGGCAGATAAGGAAGATCAGAAGGTGCTCAATAATTTCAATCAACAATAAGGAGGTAGTATTATGAATATCATAACAGTTGGTGGACTTTCATACTTGCCTGCTGCTAAAGCACTGTTGGCAATACAGCCAACAAGGGAGCTATTCAAAGATCCTACTGAATTTCTTACAATCGGCAAATATAAGATTGTGCCCTGGGGATCAGATAACAATGAACCTCAGACAGTAACTGATAAAATATCTGCATCTGAAGTTGTGGCTGCTAATCTTGAATTTAATGTTAACATAGGATATGGACAGGGTATTAAGCCCATGCGCCGTATTATAGAGAACAAAAAGCTGGTAGGCTACGAGGAAATTTATGATGATGATAAGATCCTGGATTTCTGTGAAAATAACGACATTAACTATTATTTTCTTGAACAACTGACTGATCTAAAGGCCTTCTATAATACTTTCCCTGAAATTATTGTCAGTCGTGACAAAAAAAGCATCGTACAAATAAGGCATAAGGAAGCTGTATTTTCCAGATGGGGAAAAATTGACGATAAGTTATCCAGGATAACAAAACATTATTATTCTGCAAAGTGGGCAGACAATCCAACAGTTGACAATATTGAAGTTACTGACGTTCTCGATAAGTATAATCCTCTTGCTGATATTAGGGAAAGGCTCAAAACGAACAATTTCAAATCACTTAGGTTCATTGTTCCTACTTCTTTGCCTTCACCAGGGAAGACTTATTACCAATGGGCTTCCTGGTGGTCAATTTTTCAATCCGGATGGTATGATTTCTCCGCCATGGTCCCGGAAGCAAAAAAAGCCCTCATGCAGAATCGCTTTGCTGTGAGATACATCATATACCTTTCCCCGAAATATTTTAAGCAAATTTTCAAGGATGAAGGAATCGATCCATCCGACGAAGAAGCGCAGAAAGCAAGAATTGATGTGGAGCATCAGCGCTTTTCAGAATTCCTCACAGGATCTGAAAATTCCGGTCGAGGAATTGTCGCCTTGAAGGAAATGGTCAATTCAACCATGGGTGCCGTTGAAGAAAAATACATTGAGATTATACCTGTCGATGCAGGAAAAGAAGGAGGTGAGTTCATCGACGACAGCGAAGAAGTTTCAAACATCATCAGCTATGTGATGGGCGTTCACAGCTCGCTCATCGGAAGCACACCAGGTAAGAATAAGGGAAGCTTCTCTGGAACTGACAAACGGGAGCTGTTTCTGATGAAGCAGGCCCTCATGAGACCCTACCGTGACAGGCTGCTCAGACCTCTTACAGTTATTAAGAACTTCAACAACTGGGACCGCAACATGGTATGGGCTGTTCCTGATATCGAATTCACAACATTGGATCAGAATAAATCCGGTCAGCAAACTAAAGTCTCTGAATAATGATCTGCACAAGTATTGACACCCTTAAAAAATACCTCCCGACGGTAATTAACTCAGAATACGAAAAGTATGAGGCGGAAGTGAAAGACGCTAACAGGTGGTTCCAGCGCGAAATTGTCGGTGATTCCCTGTATGCTGTGATCATTGAGGAACCTGATGAGCTGACAGAAGATTGGCAGAAGCTTCTGGAACTTTCCGAGGCTGTTGTGGCCCGGAAGGCTTACCTGGAGGGCATTCCTTCTTTCGATTTGGTTGAGACTTCCGGAGGGTTTGTTGTTACCAGGAACGAGAATCAGGTACCGGCAAGCCCGGAAAGGGTCAGGAAGCTTGAAGAAAGCATGAAAAATCGGCTTACCGATTCTGTTGAAGACCTGCTCACCTTCCTCGAAGAAACAGATTTCTATTGGACTGAATGGAAAGGATCCCCGACTTATTCTCTTCTTACCGACACCTATATTCATTCTCTCAGGGAGTTCCGTAAGTATGCGCCTTATCCTGGATCAAGGATTGATTACATGAACGCCAGGCCTGCCATGCTCGCCGTGATAAAGCTGCGGATCGAAAATGTGATTTCTTCCGATCTAAGCGATGAGATCATTGAACAGCTTCGCGATGACATGGTAAGCGACGAAAACGAAGAAATCATCGAGAACCTGAAGTATGCCTATGCAAACTTTGTGATCGGAAACATCGATGTCGGTAATTCATTAATGTACAGAGAAAAAAAGTAAATCTATGCGCATGTTTACGATTTTCCGGCATTCGAAAACAGTGAGCTGTATGCAGCAGTCCTGGCGCTCGAAATAAACAAGTACGACACCGAAAGGAAAATCTTCAGGGCAGGCTTTTGATGAAAGATATCCACATCATATTACCGAAACGCTGGTCTGATCTGAACCGTGATCAGCTTGCAAGGATAAGCAAATTGCTGCTAAAATTCCGGGATAAACCAGATTTCCTGGTTCGCTGCCTGCTCATGTTCACCGGGTGGAAGATCGTTCGTTGGAAGATGCTGGTTGAAAGATCAGGAAATTCATACTATTTCAAAAATCAGGCAAAGGATGAATTCTGCATTTCAGGGGATGTGTTTACGGAATTGATTAAAAGAATTGAGTGGCTTACTGGTGATATCACCCTGAACTCTTTCTCACCTTCGGTTCCTGGTTATGATTCTCCTAATTTTATGCTGTACTCCACTACTCTGAATCAGTACCTGATGGCTGATAACTATTATCGTCAATTTGTCGAGAAAGTTGATTTCATCGCACTGGCCAGGATGGTTGTGGTTCTCTACTGCAAGGATCCCGAGGCGATCGATGTCGAAAAAGCCGGAAAGGAACTGCTTAAACTCGAAAAGAGCATCTTGTATGCCGTGTTCATTTGGTTCTCCGGAGCTAAAAACTGGTTAAGAGAAAAATATCCCTTTGTATTTAATGTACAAGGAAACGAAGGAAACGAATATGCGGATGAAGTGATCCTCTCCCTGCTTTCATCTCTTAACGGGGGTGATATCACCCGGAACAAAAGCATCCTGAACACCATGGTACATGAGGCTTTGTTTGAATTGAACCTGAAGATTGAAACCTCTCAAAAAAAGTAACATGTTTGCGCAATTCGACTATTTCAGTTCAATCATTACCCAGGCTGCCTTCCCGGAAATCAAATCGGTTGGCCGCATTTCGGGCATTGCCGGGATGGAGGAAGCCCTGGAGAACCTGCGTTCCATTTCTCCGCTGATGTTCTATGCTGAAGATGATTCAGACGGCTGGCTTTCTCTCTCCCAAGGGAACTTCGACAACTCCATGCATTCTTTTACCCTCCTGGATGTTGTTAAGATCGGCGACAGCTCTGACCGTGTCCGGGCGCTGAATGCATGCATGACTGCCGGGCTGAAGGTCCTCCGGAAGATGCTTACCGACAGCCAGGATTTCGGTTCTCCGGTTTATGGCTTCGACCGGTCGCGGGTCGATTACCAGCGTGTTGGTCCGCTGGTTAAGAACACCTGGGGTTACCTGTTCACTTATACCATGCGCAACGAAAACTTTCTCCTGGTCTGATGGCTGACAATACTAACCTGAAAATTACTGCCGAAGCCTTTGCCAGGATCGTCATTGAACGCTGGGAGCGCCGGATCATCAAGCTCGGGATAAACAGCACCGGTAATTTACTCAAAAGCTTCTCGATGTATGTAAACGGGCAGGCAAATGGAAATATCGATTACATTGAGTTCACCTATGCGTTTTACGGCCGTTTTGTAGATATGGGGGTAGGCCGCGGCGTTAAATACGAAAAGGTGGAATACTCCAGGCGTAAACCACAGCCCTGGTACTCCAAAATCTTCTACCATGAGCTCATCCAGTTACGGCGCATCCTGGTCGAAAAGTACCAGGCAAAAGCTGCAGAAGCCATCATCAGCGTATTACAAGATTAACGAACAATTGAATAATGGTAAAGCCATCAATGAGGCGAATAACCCCGCCTGTTTTTTAGGTGCGGTTAGCAACCGTTTTATTTCACATTACAAGATTGAATCATGGGGTTATTCAATTTTTATAATGGATAAAAAAGGGAATGCATTTGCTCGCATTTACTGGTATCACGATGACTTAACAGCTGTTTATCTTGACATGCTAAGCGTGTCTGTAAAAATCAGGAGGCAAGGAATTGGGACTGAGTTGCAGGAAATGCGTGAACAAATCGGCAGGACTTTAGGAGCAACCACTTCCTGTTTGTGGGTTAAAGAAGACACATGGATGCACGACTGGTATTTACGTCGTGGCTATGAAGATTGGATAAAGTATGAAGAAGAAGAAAATTCAGTATGGATGAGAAAGTCTTTGTTTTCAAATGGTTTCTAACCAAACAAATAATTTTGTACATTTGAATGGTTAAACTTAAATCTTATTCACATGAAAAACTTACTGTTACTATTCGTCGTCATTTTGGTTTCGTGTTCGTCTGAACCAAAGCCCTACACCCCTGATTATTCTACAACAGAAGGAGTAGAAGAATTTGCAAGAAAAGCTTTCATCACTGCTCAGGAATACGTTAAGGACAATTTGAAATCACCTTCTACGGCAAAATTCCCGTTTTTGGAATATTCCTGGTCAGATCCTGATACAGCAACAAACACCATCATAATTAAATCACATGTTGATGCTCAGAATGCCTTCGGAGCAACCATAAGGAATACCTTCTATGTAAAACTTAAATTTAATGGTGGTCTATGGGAGGAAAAAAGCAATTGGTCACTAATAGACATTCAGCTTAAGTAATATAAAATAAATATTTTAAAAGCCGGCACCCAACCGGCTTTTTTTATGTCCTTTTCTGGCTATAACTGCCTGTCTATCTTTCGGCAAAAGGTAAACATGGCATTAAACGAAACCGGCAGAGCAAGGATATTCCTCGATGGCAAGCAGGCCGAGTCGGCGCTGGAGGCCCTGAAACAGAAAGCAAAGGATTTGGAGGCTGCGCTGAAAAAGGCTGCTGATGCCGGCGACAACGTAAAGATGAAGAAGATCCAGTCGGAACTTACCGGCGTGGAAGCAGCTACCCGTTCACTCAAAAAAGAGACTTTCGACTATGAGAGGGTATTGAAGAACCTGAACGGATCATCCCTGAACGACCTCAAAAAAGCCCTCCGGACGGTGGAAATCCAGATGGGTAAAATGTCGCGAACCGACCCGGGATATCAGAAAATGGCTGCACATGCAAAACTCCTGAGAAACGAGATCAACAGTACCACCGGTGCCATGCGCGCGCAGCAATCTACCTGGGGAAAGCTGGCCGATGGATTCAATAAGTACATGGGCATCGGTGCAGCTGCTATTGCATCAATTGCAGGTATTTCCATGACGATAAAAAGCGCTATGAAAGCTTATACCGATTTCGACGATAAGCTGTCAGATGTGCGGAAAACAACAGGACTTACTGCCGATGAAGTAAAACGACTCAGCGAAGAACTGAGCAAAATTGATACCCGCACTTCTCAGCTCGAATTGCTAGATCTAGCCCGGGTGGCAGGTAAGCTGGGTATCACCGGTGAGGAAAATATTCTGGGATTTGTAAGAGCTGCTGATCAGATCAGGGTGGCCCTCACCGAAGACCTCGGTGGCGACGTGGAAGATTCGATTAACCAGATTGGTAAGCTGGTCGATATCTTCAAGCTGAAAGATGAGTTCGGCATGGAGCAGGCACTACTGAAGACCGGATCTGCTATTAATTCACTCGGTGCGGCCAGTACTGCTAACGAGGGTTACCTGGTAGAGTTTGCAAAACGTGTGGCCGGTATTGCTCCCAGCGCAGGAGTGAGCATTCAGAATGTGCTGGGCCTTGCAGCTACCCTGGACCAACTGGGTCAGACTGCAGAAGTATCAGGAACCGTCTATAACCAGGTTATTAGCGCAATGTTCAAAGACCAGGCGACTTATGCCAACCTGGCTGGGATGGAAATTGGTAAGTTCACCGATTTACTGAATACCGATGCAAACGAAGCGTTCATAAAGGTACTCGAAGGCCTGAAAGGCAATAACTCCGGTTTTGCAGAAATGGCACAGCGGATGGATGATCTTGGACTGGATGGCGCCCGTGCAACTCAGGTACTTGGTGTTTTGGCTAACAATACTGAAATTCTGCGCACCCAGCAGGGCCTTTCTAACGAAGAGTTTGAAAAGGGAATTTCCCTGACCAACGAGTTTAACGTAAAGAATAGTAATGCTGCAGCTCAGCTCGACAAAGCAAAGAAATCATTCGCTGCGCTGACTGTAGAACTGGGAGAAAAACTTACTCCGGCCTACACTTCAATCATTAGTAAGGCCCGTTTCATGTTGGATGCTATTTCTGCCACAGTTTCTTTTATGTCAAAATATTGGAAACAGATTGTGACCGTTGCTTCGGCAATTGTGGGTTATACCATTGCAGTGAAGATTGCTGCAAACTGGACCAGGATCCAGACAGCCTATACGCTTACAGCCACTACTGTTGAAAAGGCTTACGGCGTAATGAAATCCCTCCTTACAGGAAAGATAACACTGGCCACCATTGCGCAGCGTGCCTGGAATCTGGCGCTCAAAGCTAATCCCATCGGGCTTATCGTCGGTCTCATTGCCGGTGCTGTAGCCTGGCTCATCCAGTTTGATAAGAAAACAGGGAAGGTTTCTGAAGCGCTCAGGAAGGCAGGTGATTTTGTAATTGATCTTGCTAATCAGTTTGTGGAACTGTATAATTCAAGTTTACCCGTAAGGGTTGCTGTCCAGGCGCTTGTGGCTTACATCAAAACTGGTTTTGCTGTGGCAAAAGGCGCTGTAATTGCATTCATTAATCCGCTTAAGCTGGTAGGGAAGCTTATAAAAGCTGCTCTTACATTCGATGTTCAGGGAATCAAAGATGCCTTTAAAGACTTCGGAAGCGATGTAAAGGATAACGTAAACGACACGGTTAAAGAAGTAGGTGATATCTGGGCAGACGGAATGGATAAGGCTCTGCATGGAAAAATGAAGCCTATTGAACGTAAAGTAGTTGTAAAGACTGATGTTGAAAAAGAGGGTGATATCGGAGATACCGGAACTGGAAAACAAACGCCAAAACTTCCCGGAAGTGGTGAAGAAGATTTTCCTAAACCTCCCGGTGATGATGATAATCTCGTAAAGGATAAAGACAAAGGCAAAAAGAAAACCCCGGAAGAGATTGCAAAGGAAGAGCTGAATAAGAAGATGAAGGTTCTCGACGATGCGAACTCCATCGAGGTGGCCGCTATCACGAAGCGGTACAACGAACAGAAGTCAACAGAAGAACAGTACCAGGCGGAGCTGCTCAACCAGGAAATGAAGTTCATTTCTGATAAGATGGCCCTGCTCGACAAGGGGAGCGCTGAATATGCCGATCTGGAAACGAAGTACACCGAGAAACAGATCCAGGCGCGCGAGAAGATGAATGAGCTGCTGGCAAAAGCAGATGAGCAGCTTGAGCAGGCGAAGATCGACAACCTGGAGGACGGCCTTGAAAAGGAGAAAGCCATTGAGCAGAAGCGCTGGGACGACGAACTGGAGAAGCTTGAAAACCAGCTCATAAAAAAGCAGGAATTATCGCAGCAGGAGATCGACTACAATCAGAAGATCAATGAGCAGATCGAACTGAATAAGGCCGCTCACCTGAAAAAGATGAACGACCTGGATCAGGCTTCGACTCTCAAAAAGAAGATGGATGATGCTCTGCTCGCTGAAGCTACTGCAGAGACCGATGCTGAAAGGTATGCAGCAAAACGCGCGCTCGTTCAGGCGAACTATGACCAGGATGTGGCCGATGCCGCCGGTAATGCCGCAAAAATTGCCCAGGCTAACAAAAAGCTTTCTGATGATCTCCTGCAGATCAAGATTGACGAGATCGACGCCTTCAGGGAAATTAACCAGGCAAAGATCGACATGGCTGCTAATGTGCTTAACATCATGGCCGACCTGGTTGGTGAAGAAACTGTACTTGGGAAAGCTCTTTTCCTTATGCAACAGGCAATGGCCATCGGACAGGTCATCTTCAACACGGCTATTGCGAACGCAAAGGCTGTGGCTACATCTCCCCTTACTGCAGGGATGCCCTGGGTGGCTATCAACACAGCATCGGCGGCCATCAGCATTGCCTCAATAGTGGGCCAGTCGATAAAGAAATTTTCTGGTGGTAAAAGCGAAAAATCAGGGAGGAAAAGCCTGGCCGAAGGTGGTTACACCCCTCCTGGTGGGAAGTATGAACCTGCAGGGGTGGTACATGCCGGCGAGTGGGTAGCTCCCCAGGAGCTGGTGAAGTCGCCGGTTACCTCTCCGGTGATTAGCTGGTTGGAGATGATCCGCAAGTCGGGTTCAATGGCTACCATCAACCTGCCGGCTGTGAAGGCTACTCCGAGGGGCTATGCCTCCGGAGGAACTGTTCAGCCTGCTGCTGCGCCTGCTCCCGGATCAGACGATTCTGCTGCAACGAACCGCAAGCTTATCGAGGCAATAAACAGGCTAACCTCCTGGGAACCTTCAGTGGCAGTCGAACTGATACAGAAGGGCCTGAATACTTTGGATAACATCAACAAAAACAGCAAACTATAATGGCATTAACGCTTACAATTGCGGGGGGGACGTTTCACCTGAGCGCGAATCCGATCCGGTGCACAGTTACCGGGGCCTCTGTGCCTTCAGGGGCTACCGACTATAAGGTTCTGCTGAAGATCACCTCTGTGGATGGCTTGCTCATCGGCGGTCCGTTCATCGATGCAATTGCGCCGGTGTCGGGTACCGCGGTCTTCGATGCCTCCGGATGGGTTGACCAGGCGGTTGATAAGGTATTTGAATTCCCGCTGGCAGGTTTGATATATCCCAGGGAATACCAGACGCTCGATGTGAAGTTTACGCCCGGACAACGGTACATCGACTCCGACGGCGAGCTGCAGGAATCTTGGGAGGCCGACAGCGAGACGCATTACATCGTGAAGGGAGGCGTTTCGTTTCGCGAACTGGGCCGCTATTACGACGAAAGCAGCAGTTTTTTCGCTGAGTATGTCGGTAAGAAGTTCATCACCCGGATGCCTTCCACGCAGGTGGTTCACCCTTTCCAGCCCGTGAAGCTGTGGTTCCTGTCAGATGCCGATAAGGCCGCAACCTTCAAGATCAAGGCTTACTGGGACGATGATTCTTACTATGAAAAATCCTGGTCGTTCGACCTGTACGTATACATCATTCACGAATTCAACGTGCTCCCTTACCTGCACGACTCCGTGGAATTTGCCCCGGTGAAGGCTGGCGCAAAAATGCTCTATTACGAAGCCTGGATCAATGGCATTACGGCAAAGCATACATTCATTGTAGATCATACTTACCATGAAAATTGCAATTACCTGTTTTTCGCCAACAGCCAGGGGGGTGTCGATGTATTCTGGCTGGCGGGTCATGTGAAGAAAGATTTCGCTTCCGAAAAGGTTGAAGCCGTCAGGCCATGGCCGGCAGCCGGTACAAAACGCGACCGCACGGTGATTGTTTCCTCGCGTGTGGGGCGCAATGCCTGGAAGATCAACACGGGATGGAAGTCGCGCGACGAGATGAATGCGCTTTCCGACATGCTCTGCTCACGCCAGGCCTGGCTGCTCGAAGATGCGGCGACCTACAACACCGGGAACCTCTACCCGGTAACGGTCACTAATTCAAACAGTACGCTCTTCGATTCAAAATCCGATGCGCAATCGCTGGAACTCGACCTGGTCGAAGGTCATAACAATACCTATATCTGATGCTCACAGCAAGCCTCAATAACATAAACATTCCTCTCGATGCGGGTTTCTCGTTCAGGATGACCTGGGCGAATCCGGCCTGTTACATGGATGAGCTTCCCGGAAAATCAGGAATCGGCATTGAGATCCCCGTGAACGAGTACTCCCGGATGGCCTTCGGAAACCCTGAGCGCTTCGAAAAATACAGCTTGATCAGCGATCGTAAGTTCCCCGGTTTCGAGATCCGGAGTGGTGGCGCGCTGCTGATCAGCGGCACCATCAACGTGATCAGCGCAAGTTCAGGTTCTTATTCGACCTGGATACAGGATGAACTGGGCGTCTGGGGCGAGGAGCAGCGCGATAAGCTGATTTCCGACATGCTCTGGGATCCGGAGGGTGAACGCACTTTCGCAAATAAAACCGAGTACGATGATGATACCGATGATTATTTCCCGTTTTCGATCAGAAATGGCGCTTTCTGGAACGGCAAGGGCCGCGAAACAACCGTAAAGCGGGAGTATATTGATGAAGATGGTGAAGTGCACAAGGTGAACGATACCATCACCTTTCTTACAGAAAAATTCAGGAATAACTTTCTGCGGATTGTTAACCGCTTGTCTTTGTCCGGTGATATTGATATCCTTGGTCAGGACAACGATGGCGAGGCCTGTGTGGTTTCTCCTTACTTGTATCTCCGCCGGTTCCTTGATATGCTTTTCAAAATCAACCACTTCTACATCGACCGGAACGATTTGAATAAAAGCGGTGTCTATCTTGAAAAGTGTTTGCTCTTGTACAATAATTTCAACATTATCGGTCAGAATTTTGTGATCGAGGAGCAAACGGTTTCGACATGGATGAGCGAGGAGAATGAGTGGGTAGAAACTGTAGAGAATGTCATAACAGGAATGTCGTGGGCGCCTGAAACTTTCAGGTATGCCGACCTGGTCCCGCACGTTTCAATTAAGGATCTGCTCGTCGGTCTGCAGAATTACCTCAATTACGTCTTCTTTTTCAAAACTCAGGATAAGGTTGACATCATAGACCGGAATACACTGACGGCCGGGGATGCTTTCGACCTGGATGATTATTTCCTCGGCGAATGGGTGAAGGGAGAACAGAAAGATGTTACCCTGAAGTTCATCAACGAATTCGACGGTGAAGACCGCATGTTCGGACAGGAATACCACGACCTTACCGATCGCCGGGCCGACTTTGGTGATCCGGTTGAAACGCATTCCGACTTGTTCTACCTGCTAGATCCTCCGGAGGGACAGTTGCGCCTGGTGAAGGACGAGAACAAGATCTATGAATATCGCTGGAAGGTGCTCACTTCTGAGGATGTGCTGAAGCGCGAAACGCAGTTGGATGCCATGGGCTGGGAGTTCATCTCTTCTGGTCCGCAGCCTTACCTGTATGGAACGGGCGACAAGATCGAAGAGATCAAAAGCTGTTTTTCTACCCTTCAGAATGTCAACGATCCGTTTTTTTATTTTCCTGTACCGGTTGCGCTTCAGCAGGGAAACCTGAAAAAGATGAAAGGAAATTTCATCGGTTTCACGCCCCGGCTGATCAACAGCTTCGAGCTGGTATTTCCCCAGGCGCTCAACTGGGATGGCGACAATGGACTGTTCAAAACAAGGTGGGAGAAATGGGCGCGCTTCTGGAAAAACAGGATGCCGGTGGAGGGCTATTTCGATCTTCCGCTGAATGTGATTTACTACATCAGCAATCATATTACTCAAAAATTCCGCACACGTCATGGTGAGTTTTTCATCGAAACCATGGAAACAGAATTCGGGATCAACTCAATCGGCGCAACCCGCATAACAGGCTATAAGATATGAAATTTGGCAAAACAGAATTAATCCGCCGCATCAGCGATGTGGTCCGCAACGGATGGCAGAATGTGCACGTGCGCGACCTGATAGAATCGCTGTGGCGCGATCCGTTTTCGATGCGCACCAGCGGTTTTGTGAAGGAAGGCGGTACCAATGCCCTGATCTCTTCAGAGGTAACTTCTACCGAAATCGACGGGGTAACCATGTACGGCATTGTGTTCACCATCACGCCGAAGATCCGCAAATTCGATTTCTACCAGTTCCGCGAAATCCTGAGCTATCATAAGAAGTACCACACCGAAACCATCTCGTTCGATGCCGAAGAAGGGTTGCATGTGGTGTATTACGACTTCGACGACGTAACCTACGAACAGGTACTGAAGCACATCCACAATCCAACTTATGACGATCTTCTGGAGCTGATCCAGTGGGTGGTCCCGATCACCTTCCTGTATTATGATGCCACCCTGAACGAGATCATCTACTTCGGCGACAACCGTCACGGCTCCTGGTGGAATCCCTGGATCCACTGGACCTGGCATCAGACGCTTAACTCAGTCCGGGAATCCGGACTACAGTTCACCGACCTGGTACCCGATGGCGACGGATCGAGCAACACCCATGCCCAGTTCGGCGTCTCTGAGGGTACCTGCTTTCACGAAGATATCTATGCTACTGCAGAAGCCCAGGAAGCTCCTGCCGATTTTCAGGTATGGTTTTTCATTGCCGGCAACAAACCCCGCATTCATCCGGATAGCATCAATTCCCTGGTCGTCGACGGCCTGCTCTGCTACAACTCAGGAGGCGCCGCAGTCCCGGCCACCGATGGCTGGTTTGTGATGTACCACATTTTCTACTCAAACTGCATCAACAAACCCTTCCTGAGTGTGATGGGCCAGGCGCAGTACGAGAAGGTATCTACAGCCTCCCTGATGGTAGCAAGTGAAGTACAGCAGGTAAAGGATTTGTTGCCGCACCAGAACCTCTTACATATAGGTACGCTGGTTTTCCAAACAAGCGCAGTTTTCAGTAATTCATATCATTCCAGGATAGTTTCTCAGGCTTTTGGCGTCATCACTGATATGTCTGTCGAAGGTGACGGATCAACAACAACACCCGTGAAACTGGTCAACGATGAAGATGATCCAGGATCACTAAATTATTATGGTACGGATGTAAATTCTATTAAGGGATTTCATGAATTTCCTTTAATGGGTGGAACTCAAGGACCACAGGGCAATCAAGGCAATCAAGGTAACCAAGGTA
>Ga0105102_10000329_pt1 | contig 13746 bp, 16 predicted proteins | sample PPLLaktember2015_FD_87032 | JGI IMG/M metagenome (GOLD analysis project Ga0105102, IMG submission 87032) | Freshwater sediment microbial communities from Prairie Pothole Lake near Jamestown, North Dakota, USA - PPLs Lake P7 Core (6) Depth... | ecosystem: Environmental > Aquatic > Freshwater >...
CCTTCCAAGGAGGAAAGCAGATGAAACGAAGCGTCGGAATTCTCTTTGCCTGCAGTGTGCTGCTAGGCGGTTGTGCTTCATGGTCTGGTGCCCAGAAAGGCACGGCCATCGGTGCTGGTACGGGAGCGGTAATCGGTAACGCTGTCGGCGGCGGCGTCCTTGGTACCGTCGGCGGAGCTGCCGTCGGCGGTGTCGTCGGCCACGAGATCGGCAAGAACCAGGATCAGAAGGAAGAAGAGAAGTAGCAAGCTCGAGAGGAGCCGAAGAACTGGGGTCGGCGGCGCCGCACAGGCGGCATCGCCGGCTCCAGCGGCGACAGCCACGCGCGACGTAAGGTTCCAGCGGTGCACGCCATGCTGCAGAAGCACGGCATCTGCATCCTACGGCCGACGGGCAACCAGTATCCGGTCGGCAATCGGGGCGCCCCGACGCAACGAGCGCCCGCAGTTCTCGTCGCCGGACAAATCCTTCTATGTCAAGACGCTGGCGGCGCGCTGCGTCGAAATCACCGTCGCGCTGCAGTTCCGGCTCGTGCTTCGCCGGCTCGGGTGCATGGCGTCGTCACGAAAGGCTTATGCGATTCACAACATTGCGCACGCCTTCGACGCTGGCTGCCAGTGATTCTGCTTTTGCGCGCTCGTCCTGGCTGGAGGCAGTCCCGGTTAGCGTGACGGTGCCGCCGACCGTGTCGACATTGATGTTGAGCCCCTTGACGGTCGTGTCTGCGAGCAGTGCAGACTTGACCTTCGTCGTGATGACAGAATCGTCGATCACCCGTTCCGTCCGGGTTGCCGCCTGCTCGGTCGGTCGCGGGGCTTCGGTTGCCGGGGTGCGCGCGGAACTGCTCACTTGCTCCGGCTCGCGGGGCGAACACGCGACCGCCCCGAGCACGGCGACGGCGCTGATTGAAAGGGTTATCAGTCGTAAGTCCGTCATTCAGTTCTCCTCGAATCAGTCATGTCGGTAGAGATTGCGCGGCACACATTGAACGGCGCGCCTCGCACCAGATCGCGGCTGGTTCAGCTCGGACAGCCACAGTCCAAGCTTGCCGGGGCAAGACACGTGCCCGACCCGCTGCCCGATGTCGGGCACATGTGAACTCAGGTACGCGGCAGACCGCGGAGGGCGAGTGTGGTTGATCGCTCCATCGACCCTTTCGATTCATGCTCTAACAGGGCGGGGCCATGCCTGCGGGCGGTGTGTGAACAGGGACGTCCGGAACCCCGGCCGGGGGCGGGTCCTCGATGGGCGGTGGTGGCGGAGCAATCGGTGCGGGCGATGGCGGGTCCTGGATGGGCGGCGGCGGAGTGATCGGCGTGGGCGCAGGGGGCGGAGGCGTTGGAGTCTGAGGCGCGGGGGGCGCCGGGATCGAAAGGAAATGGCTAACAGTCAGCATCGCGGGTCTCCTTGACTCGCAGTCGGCAGCGGCAGGCTGGCGCGCGCACGCTGGAGGCAGCAAGCGCCGATCCTGCATTGCCCCACCGGCGGTCGTGACATGCGACGCGCACGGTGGGAATGAAGTTGGCCACTCGTTGAGCGGCTTCTCGTCGCAGTCTTCTCCGATTACGTCGCGCAAAAAAGAGAGCCCCGCACATGGCGGGGCTTTTGAAGCGGCGTCGGCGTCTGGTGGAAGGGGAGGGGACGCGGGCCGGACGACAGACGATCGACTGCCGGTCGCGCACTGAGCTCGGCAAGCAATGTGCCCGCAACGAGGCTGGCCGCTGACTCTGCCAGTATGAAGAGCCCTTGTTTGAGTCACTGGTATGGACATTGCGTGCGCTTCTGCCCATCAGGTGACTTACAACGACACAAGGAGGCTCGATGAAGAGCAGGCGAAGCGATCGGGAGAAGGGTGCGGAGTTCATCCTGGCGCAACTTGGCAGGGGCTGCTGGATCGTCGGCTACCAGGGTCGATTCATCGCGGGTGCGGTGCTTAGTTCGCTGCCGGCCGCGGCCGCCTATGCGGCCGACATCGCGAATGCATTCGGTCGCCACAATTTCCTGCTGGCGGTGGTCGAAGCGAGGTGCCAAGCGGCTTGAGCGGGTTGGAAGAATTGCGGAAAGATTTGCAGCTCCGTCGGCCCGTGCGTCACTGCACACCGTCTCACGACCCGAAACATGCGATGAAACTTCGCACTCATGCTTTACCCGCCTGGGATCGCGAACTCATTCGCAGCGTTGGATGCGGCAAGCCCGATGTGCTCCCGGCACCCAACACGCCAGGACAAGGACGCCCACGCCCGCCCAGCGAAATCGGCCCGTCTCGGCGCCATGCGCTGTGGCTTTCGCAAAGGAGAGGTTCATGAAGAAGGTATCGGAAGTGATGACGTCCGACGTGAAAGTCGTGCGACCGGACGAGAGCGTTCAGAAGGCTGCCTCCATCATGTCAGAGCAGGACATCGGCTCGCTGCCTGTATGCGACGGCATGCGATTGAAGGGGATGATCACCGACCGCGACATCGCGGTGCGCGCAGTCGCCGACGGTCGTGGCGTCGAAACACCCGTCAGCGAGGTTATGACGGAAGACGTCATCTGGTGCAGCGAAGACGCTGACATACAGGACCTGCTGAAGCGCATGGGCACGGACCAGATCCGTCGCATTCCAGTCCTGGATGAGAACCGCAACCTGGTCGGCATCGTTGCGCTGGGTGACCTCGCGATCGAACAGGATGTCGGCGTCGACGAGGCCCTGCGCGACATCTCGAAGCCGAACTGACGACCGATTCTCTGCGGTCTACCCGATCGCGCGCCCAACTTGAAGATGCAACCACGCTTCGCGGCGATCGGCGGCGATGCGCCTGCGTAGCAGTTCCCATTTGCCCAAAAGCTTTCGACCCTCGAGATTGAAAGCCAGCTTGCTCCACAGCAGACATTCGTCCTTGCGCCGATAGACGCGGATTTCCCCAGGCACACCGGTTGCTGCACGTACTTCACTCAACCCTTGAGGTGTCCAAATGAACCGACTCGTACTTGCTTCCGTCGCCGCCGCCGTCATGTCCTTAGGGACTTCAGCGGCGCTCGCGCAAACGGCGACCCAGCCTCCCGCGCCTGGCAGCGCAACCCGCTCGACGCCGCCGGCCACCGGCGCGCCCGCTACCCGTACGGATCCCATGCCAAGCTCTCCCGGAATGACAGGGACCACTGGCAAGAGCACCGACTACGCCGGTATGCGTGATGCCAAAGCTTGGGAGCGCACCCATCGTGTCAGCAAGATCATCGGCACCGATGTCGTTAACTCCAAAGGCGAGAAGATCGGTGACGTCGAAGACATCGTGCTCGACGCGAAGGGCAATGTCGCCTATGCGGTCGTGTCCACCGGCGGCTTCCTCGGCATGGGCGACAAGATGCACGCGGTTCCCTGGTCGGCAATTCGCACCACCACCGGGACGGACAACTTCGTGCTCGATATTGACAAGGACCGCCTGCGCAGCGCTCCCGGCTTCGACCAGTCGAGCTGGCCAAACGTGAATGATCCGAAGTGGAGCAGCGACAACCGTCGGCACTTCCCGGAAAGCGGGAAGCCTTCGTCGACCACCAGCCCCACCCCACCGGTCGGGAAGAAGTAGCAGCGTTCGACTAAGAACGAGGCCTGGAGAGAGGGGCGCCATGTGCGCCCCTTTCTCGATTGGCATGGTCAGAGCCTACCGCGGATCGCAGCCCGCAGCACATTGCCTCAGTCACGGGCGAAGTAACACGAGGCGCCACGCAGGCGGCTCGGCGCGCCGCGACACCTCTCTCATCGCGCTTCTTTGCTAGTGGTCTCGCCGCCGCTCTTCGTACGGCAGGACCTTCATCATCTGCCGATACTTGGTGACGGTGCGCCGAGCCACCTGCAATCCCTGACGTGACAGGATGCGCGCGATATGCGCGTCCGATAGTGGATTGCGCGCGTCCTCGGCGCAGATCATTTCCTTGATTGCGCCGCGGATGGCAGTGGTCGAGCAGGCGCCGCCATTCGAGGTCGCCAGCGCGCGGGGGAAGAAGAACTTCAGTTCGAACACGCCCAGAGGGGTCGCCATGTACTTGTTGTTCGTCACGCGCGATACCGTCGATTCGTGCAATCCGAGTTCATCGGCGATCTCGCTTAGACTGAGTGGCTTCATCGCCAATTCGCCGTATTCGAGGAAGTTGCGCTGTCGCTGCGCGATCGCCCGGCCCACCCGCAGGATCGTGGAAAAGCGCTGCTCGACATTGCGCACCGTCCAGCGTGCCTCCTGCAACTGAGCGGCGAGATCGGAATGGCGCGAGTCGCGGTGGCTCCGGAACAGATCGGCATACATGCGATTCAGACGAATGCGCGGCACCACGTCGGGGTTCAGCATCGCGGTCCACTCGTCCCGGGCCTTGCGGACGATGATGTCGGGCGTGATGAAACGCGTGTCCGAGGCACCGTAGCGCCAGCCCGGCCGAGGTTCGAGCCGACGTATGTACTCCAACGCCCGCTCAACGTCCTCTGCACTGACGCCGATTGCGCGCGCCATTCCGTTGACGTCGCGCACCGCCACGCGATCGAGGAAGTCAGAGACGATGCGGGTCACCAACCCGTGTGCGGAAGTCCGGTTGCCATTCTGGAACTCCTGCAGTTGAAGCAACAGACACTCCTTCAGATCGCGGGCCGCGATGCCAGCAGGCTCGAGTGACTGAACCAACCGCAACGCCACCTGGAACTCGTCGTCGTCCGGCGGGGGCTCGAGGCCGGAGAGCGACTTGACCTCCTCCCGGTCCATGCGCAGATAGCCGTCTTCGTCGAGCGCTTCCACGAGCGTCCGCATCAGCACACGATCACGTTCGGTGGCCGGCAATAGCTGGACCTGCGAGCGTAGATGGTCGCGCAGCGAGTGGTCCGCCGCGGCGAGGTCGGAAAAATCTACATCGGGGTTCGAACTGTTGTGGCGTTTGGATCCCGGGCTGCCGTACTCGGTCCAGGCGCTATTTTCCCATTCGCCGTCAGAGTGGGACTCCGGAGGAGTGTCGATGATGGTGACCCACGGCGTCTCCGCCGCCGCTGCTGCCGGCTCGCGTGCGGCGGCAGAGATCGCGGCGGCGGCCGACGAGTCGCTGTCTACGTCGTCGAGCTCCAGGAAGGGGTTGCTTTCGAGCGCCTGGTTGACCTCCTGCGCGAAGTCGAGTGAAGACAACTGAAGCAGGCGTACGGCCTGCAGCAATCGCGGCGTCAGCGTCTGCTGCTGTCGGTGCTCCTGTCCGAGCCGAGATTGAGTCATCCTTCCTCCTTGTTGTGCCATCTCTTCGACGCGTAGCCTAAGAGCCCGCAAAACCCTTCGATGCGGGAGGGTGCATGGCTTATGAGCACTGAAGGAGCAAGTGTCGTGCCTGCGCACTTCGATGCCGGCTTGGCACAAGATCGGCGCGATACGAGCGGCAGATGTTTCGCCGGCTGTGCGCTGTCCCCAGTACCGCGGCGACGCCGGCAGCGGCCAGCGCTGCGGCCGCGCTGCGGGCGGCGGGCGCTGGCTGCAACCGCGGCCCAGCCAGCACACTGACCATCATGCGAAAGTCTGCGCCCAGTTCGGGATGATTCCTCGAGTAGGCGAGCGTGGCGTCGAGGAATCCCGGCTTGCTGCCAGATTCGTACCGGTTTCTCGGAAGCGATAGGCAAGCACCGCCTCGTGGGACAGCAGCCCGGCGGCGGGACCATGGCTTGCCTCAGCGCCTAGCTAGGTCGCAGCCGCGACGCATGTCACGACAGGAGAATCCAGATGGCAAGCCGAGGTAATTCCAAAGCGAAGAACGACATCATTGAAATGCTGACCGCGGACCACCAGCGCGTGAAGCGCGCCTTCCGCGAAGGCGAAAGGCTCGCTCAACAAGGGGACATGGAGGCGCTCGAGCCGCTCGTGCAGCAGACTTGTGCGGAACTCACGGTTCACGCGCAGATCGAGGAGGCCGTTTTTTACCCCGCTGTCCGCGAGGCGATCAAGGAGCCCGAACTGATAGACGAGGCCGAGATCGAGCATGCCTCGGCAAAGGAGCTGATCGCGCAGTTGCAGGGCATGAGTGCGGAAGATCCGAAGTTTGCGGCGATCTTCAAGGTGCTCGGCGAATACGTGAAGCACCACATCAAGGAAGAAGAATCGGAATTGTTCGAGCAGCTCAATCGCACGGGCATTCAGTGGGAGCCATTGCTGCAAGAAATGCAGGAATTGCGGGCCGAGTTGATGGCTGAGCAGGGCCTGACCGAGGAAGAGGTTTGAGCCCGACGGCCAGGAACAGTCCGGAGCCGCGCGCGCAGCGGTTCGCGCAAGGGCAAGGGCGTGCGGAAGAAGTGACCGGCGAGAAAGAGACGGCTGAGTAGTCATGGAAGCCGCGCCGGTGGACGCCGCCATAGCGTTCTCGGATGGTCGGCTACGCGGTTTCGGATTGCGGGATTCGAGGCTTCAGGCAGGCACCGTCGTTGCTGTGCAGTTCCGAGTGCACATCGCGTTCGTCACCGAGACTTATCCTCCCGAGCTAAATGGCGTGTCGGCTACGGTCGCACGCGCGGTCAGTTGGTTGCGCGCACGCGGCCATCTCCTGCATCTAGTACGGCCTCGACAGCGCGGCGAATCGGCGAAAGACGACGCCGAAGAGTGGCGCGTGGCTGGACTGGCGCTGCCGATGTACAGGGATCTCAGAATGGGGCTCCCGGTGCTTCCCGGCCTGAAGCTTCGTTGGAGAAAGAGGCGACCGGACGTGATCCACGTGGCCACCGAGGGGCCGCTTGGTTGGGCAGCCTGCCGTGCGGGGCGTCGCCTCGGCGTGCCAGTGACTTCCGACCTGCGCACCAACTTCGATCTTTACAGCGACTACTACGGGCTGGGATTCATGCGCGGTCTCGTGTCCGGCTATCTGCGCAGTTTCCACAACGCGACCGACCGCACTTTCGTTCCGACCCGCGCTTTGGCGGCCAGCCTGCACGAACGCGGCTTCGAGCAGCTGTCAGTGGTGGGCCGAGGTGTGGATGCGGAGCGGTTCGCGCCGGCACGGCGCAGCGAACAACTGCGGCAGGCCTGGGGCGCGGCGCCCGACGATCCGGTGATCCTGCATGTCGGCCGGCTGGCGGCGGAAAAGAACATTCCTCTGGTGCTGCGCGCATTCGAGTCGATGCGAACGTTACGACTGCGAGCCCGGTTGGTCTTGGTCGGCGCGGGACCGCTGCGTCAGAACCTTGAGCGCACGGCCCCGCCGGGCGTCGTGTTCGCAGGCGAACTGCGCGGCCAGGAACTGGCCGAGCACTACGCTTCGTCGGACATCTTCCTGTTTCCCAGCCTGACGGAAACATTCGGCAACGTGACGCTCGAGGCCCTTGCCGCCGGCCTGGTTGTAGTCGCCTTTGATGTCGCCGCAGCTTCCGTCCACATCACGCACGGCGCCAGCGGATTCGTCGCCGAGCCGGGTAACGAAACGCAGTTCGTGGTCCTTGCCCGCCGAGCCGTAGCAGACCTGCATCGATTGACGCCGATGCGCCAGGCGGCCCGCCACGCGGGGCTCGCGGCATCCTGGGATTCGACTCTCAGCGGATTCGAAGACGTGCTGCTGAGCGTGGGATCCGCGCGCCAGGGGCTCAGGACTGCCTATGCCGATTAGTGCGCAACGGACGCTTTGGGCCGAACGCGATCGTCTGTGGGCTCAGGGGATCCACCGCGCGGCTCAGCATCGCGCTCTGGTGGGTTTGCTGCGCGCAGTCAGTTGGCTCGGGGACGGCGCCCTCTGGTACTTGGTCATCATTGCGCTCGCGCTGGCGGGCGGCACGCACGGACGCGCCATCGCGGCCCAAATGGTGCTGCTGGGCGCCGCGAACCTCACGCTGTACATGTGGGTCAAAGAGCGCATCGGCCGGCCCCGACCCTTCGTCACATGTGCGGATATCCGCGCTTGTGGTCGCGCGCTCGACCAGTTCAGCTTTCCCTCCGGTCACGTGCTGCACGCGACCGCTTTCAGCAACGTTCTCGGCTTTTACTATCCGGCTGCCTTGTGGGCGTTGGTGCCCGCGGCGGTGCTGATCGCCCTGTCGCGGGTGGCCTTGGGGCTGCACTACCCGAGTGATGTTGCGGCGGGGGCTGCCATCGGCAGCGTTACGGCTTCGCTCCTGCTATCGCTGAACTAGCGTCCGCCACCACTTCGAACATACGTGGCGGACATATTCTCGTTGCAGTTCTTGCATATTCGGCAAGGTGCGTGCCTCGCCATGCCGACGACGCGTCAGTCACCGCCACGTTTCGAGAGTGCTCCGCGCGGCCTCACTTTGCGCAAGAGTTGCCGCAACAAATTCCTGGTCTGGCACTTTGCGCTCAGGATTGGCTCTCGTGCTCAGGATTCGAGGCTGAGCGAGGCTGCAACCGGCCCGCTGCGGCCGTTGCCGTTCGCAACCAGCGTCAGCGCATGTGAGCGACGAACCTGGCCTTGGTGACCGGCAGTCGGTCCCGCAGCAGCCGCTCGAGCCGACGCTGCCACGCCCGCTTCAGTCCCCGGTACGACGCGTCGTGCGGATGCAACGCGAACCGGAGCAGTGGCGCGGCGCATTGGCTCAGGACGGACCCGGCCCACAGGACGGACGCGGCCCGGCGCCACGCCTTCCGCGCGCTGAATGTGAGGCATGGAGCGTGTAGTGAGTGTCCCGCCTGAAGGTCGTGAATTGCGCTGAAGGTTGTCACGTACTGGATGGTGGGGCAGCGACGCACGGCCTTCCACGCGGCTGGTCCTATGAGCCAGGCCGGCGGCACGAATCCGGCGAGCGGCCAGCGGTTGTATCGAAACCACCGTTCGCCGAGCACCAGGCGTTCGGACGCCTCGTGTTCGCCAAGGTCCCAGAACTCGCCTTCGCTGGCCGTATACACGCGGCGACGGAACCAATCGACGATCGATTCGGGGACGCCAAGATCCTGGTGAAAGTAGCCGTGTAGCGCAAGCTCGTGGCCGCACGCCAGCTGCTCCGATATCGCCGCCTCGAAGCCGTCGGCGAGAGCCGAGCACTGACCGCGGTAGGCCGGTACCACCAGCAAGGTCATGGGGACCTCGGCGACCTCGCGGACGGCCGCCAGCACATGCTGGCAGGCGCCCCACGTGGCTGGTGCGACGTCGTGCACTGACACGCATAGATAACGGTGATCAGCCAACGCGAAGTCCTCCAATGTCTTCACCGACCCGCGCGTTCGCCTGGCGCAGCGCGGCATAGCACGCGAATAGCCGCGTGAAAGTGCGGCGCTCGTCGTAACGACGCGCCACTTCAACCGCCGCCGCGCTCAGCACGGCGCGGTCCGACAGGTCCAGCGAGCTCACTCCTTCGGAAAGCGCATCGGCGGTCGCGTGGGCAACGCCGATGGCGGTCCGGCCATCGATCAGATCGAGGAAGCCGCCGCAAGCCGGTAATACGACCGGGGTGCCGCACGCCAGCGACTCCAGCGCGGCCAGCCCGAAGGTTTCCATTGTGCCGGCGTGCACGAAGGCGTCGGCGCTGGCCAGTGCCGTCGCCACGGCCCGCGGATCGGCGTCGTAGGGTAGGACACGCACGCGTGCGCCCTGCGGAGGCGCAGGTCCCGCACCTTTGGCCACCAGTACATACTTGCCGCCCAGGCGGTCGATCATTTCGCACAGCACAGGCAGATTCTTTTCGCGCGCGAAACGGCCAACATAGAGCAGCACGACTGCCTCGGGCTTCAAACCTAATGCCCGACGCCAGGCTGGATCGCGTCGCGACGGATTGAACTGCTGCAGATCGACGCCGAGCGGCTGATGGACGACGTTGTCGAGGCCGAGATCGCGCACCTCATCGACCATCCAGCGGCTGGCTGCAAACACGGCGTCGAAGTTGCGCAGCAGCTTGCGCACGTAAGCCCTTGCCGCCGCGGCCGTGACCGTTCCGAACCAGTGCCGCCCGACCTCGACCAGGTTCGAGTGGCAGAAGGTGGCGGCCGGCACACCGCATCGCTGCGCCGCATCGAGGGCGGCCCAGGCCAGCCGGTAAGGATCGCCCACTTCTATCAGATCGGGCTCGAGCCTTGCGATCAGACGGGCGGCATGGCCACGACGAAGCGGGAAGCGATAGCCGCCACTGAAGGGGATGCTGACGCCATCGATGCCGACGTCGCCCCCACTGCAGTTGCCGGGAACGACCCATGAATGCCTCCACTGCGCTTGTCTGAGCGCCCAGCGGCGTTTATCGCGCAGATAGCGTGCAACGCCGCCGCCAGCCGGGCTCCAGAACATCGTCGTGTCGACCAGGTGCGGTCGGGCGACGCGGAGGTCGAGCGTGGTGGAGGGCGGTGACTCGTGGGTCGAATGGCTCGTCATGCTTGCAGCCTTGCAAGGGCGATGCCAGCGATCGGGCACGTCGTCTGCGATGAGGTTTGAACCGGCACTTCGGGAGCATGAAGTGAACGCAACTTCGCTGCGAAGGCACACCGTTTGCTATCCGCTTCATATCTGCGACTGCGCACGCACCGAGCGGCCGTGTGCAGTGGCGAATGCCCGGGCGCAACACGGGGTTGCCGCTCGAATCCCGACAGACAACTACGACCGCAAGGAGAAGCCAGTGGCCAAGACCATCGTAGGTTCCTTTGACACTTTCGAAGAAGCCCGGCAAGTCATGCGCGAGCTGCAGCAGGGCGGGTTTCCGCAAAGCGATATCAGCATCATCGCCAACAACGCCACCGGCCAGTACGGCACGGAGGGCCAGCTTCCGAAGGATGCACCGGCGACCTTGTCCGACACAGGTTCCGGCGCCGCGACCGGCGCGGCCGCCGGCGGCCTGCTCGGCGGCGCGGCTGGTCTGATCGTGGGCCTGATGGGCCTCGCAATTCCTGGCATCGGTCCGATCGTCGCGGCGGGCCCGCTGGCGGCGACCCTGGCTGGTGCCGGTGCCGGTGCGGTGGCGGGGGGACTCATCGGCGGGCTGACCGGCGTCGGGGTCCCGGAGGAGGAGGCGCACGTGTATGCCGAAGCAGTGCGACGCGGCGCTGCGCTGGTGACGGTGCGCGCGGACGGCGCTCGCGCTGAAGATGCGGCGGCAATCATGCGCCGTGGCGGCGCGGTCGATGTCGAACGGCGCGCGGAACTCTGGCGGCAACAGGGCTGGGAGCGCCACGATCCGGCCTCGGACCCTTACAGCGTCGACGACCTGCAGCGCGAGCGATCGCTGTACGCCGGCTCGCTCGGTGTCGCCGCCAGCGAGAGCGTGGCGGCGCGCAGCCAGGCCAAGCGGAGCCGTCCGTCGATGCAGCGCGACCCGGCCTTCGATGAGCACAGGGACTACTTCCGGATGCATCACGGCGAAGATTACGGCGCGGCCGCATTCGACGACTTCGAGCCCGCCTACCGCTACGGCTGGGGCCTGGGCAACGATCAGCGCTACCGGGATCGCGACTGGTCCGCAGTCGAGTCCGATGCGCGCCGTGACTGGGAGTCGCGCTATCCGGACAACACCTGGGAGCGTTTCAAGAGCGCCGTCCGGCGCGGCTGGGAGCGCACGAGCGCGGCCGTCGAGCGTGCGGTACCGGGCGATTCGGATCGGGACGGACGCTGAGCACTTGGCATGGGCGGGCGAGGCGCTACGGCGTCCCGCCCGTTGTCTTCCTCCTTCAAGAGAGGTCGCCATGGCCACTGAACAGTCGCCGTCCAAGCCACCACAAGTTGCGATCTACGACCGACCCGCGAGAGCGGATCGACCGTGGCGGACATGGATCGTGTGGGGCACCGCGATCGCCGCGTCGGCGGCGTGGGGCGCTTACTACTTCTGGCTGCGCTGACGCCGCTCGCTACTAGGCCATGCCGGATGCTGACACCGCGGTGGCGCTGAAGGACTTTCTCCGGGTTCAGGCAGGGGGTCCGCTCGCAGGCGCCTGGTCCCAATGGATGGTGATTGGCGAGATTGCCGCCGCGATGGCGCTCGGCGGCGTGATCGGATTCGAGCGGGAAGTCGCCGACCGCCCTGCGGGCCTGCGCACGCACATGCTGATCGCGGGCGCCTGCGCGCTGATCGTCGGCCTCGGCGGCGCAATGCTCGGAAGCTTCAGCGCCCAGTACCCGGACTTCGTCTCGGCCGATCCGTTTCGCTTGGTGGGTGGGGTCATCGCCGCGCTTGGGTTCATCGGCGCGGGGACGATCTTCCGTCGCGACGGCAAGCAGGTCGAGGGGTTGACCACGGCCGCAGCCATGCTGTTTTCTGGCGGCGTGGGTGTCTGCGCGGCGCTCCAGCAGTGGTGGATCGCCATCGGCGCCACTGTTCTCGCGCTGCTGGCACTCAGGGGAGCGTTGCTACTCGAGCGACAGTTCGCGAAGTCCGGCAAGCTTTCTTCCCCGTCGCGGGCCTGAGTCTGACCGGCACGAACCGCGGGCTTCAGCACTTTCACGGAACCTGCCCTGGCGCAGAGAGAGCGTCCTCATCGCTCGCACGCATTCGTACATACGTCGCAGTACGACTTCCAGGGTGCTTCGCTAGCTCCTAGCATTTCCAGCCCTTCGTATGGACTATTTGCATGAAAAAGACTCTACGTTCCGCCTTCGGTCTTGCCGCGCTCCACCTGACTGGGTGGGCGGCGGCCAGAGCGCAGAGCATGCATCCGAAAGCCGCTGAACCTCGCAACCTGACCCTTCTTGGCGTGGCCATAGCCGCTCTAGCGGCCTCGCTCGGGTACAAGAAGTAATTGAGCCGCGAGTAGCTCTAGGAAGCTGTCGCCTCGTCGTCGGCGTCTCACTACCTTCAGGCAATGCAGCTACCTAAAGCGCACCCGCGATCCGAGACGATCACGCACCGTAAAAATTGAGGACCAATGGAAAAGTCGCGCGATATCCAGAATGCGTTGTTGACCTACTGGAAGCAAGACCCAGACGCCGCCGACACGCTTGACGCGATCGCGAGCGAGTGGATGTGGATGGTGCCCCGGGAGAAGGTGGCCTCCGCACTAATGCAACTGGTTGAACGAGGCTCGGTGACCGCCGTTTCGCGGACAACGGGACGCCTCGTCTATCGCTGCGGGCGGAGCGCAGCATCGAGGATCGAGGCCGCAAACGTGTGAGCCACTCGCAGAGTGAGCGGGGCGGGCGTGGAGCAGTGGGTCCGACCCCCTGCGGCGCTTCAGCGGGGGACCACTGTCTGGCGGTCTGGCTTGTCGTTCCTGCCGGACGCAACTCGGAACTTGGTGCGGCTACCGGGTGGGCCTCGTTGTAGCCGCGCGGCAAGGCGCCCCGACGAAGCCTGCCCACTCCGTTGAACCGCCGTCGAAGAGGTGTAGCGACGGCTCAGCTATACCCGAACACCGTGACCAAGGGCCACGTCAATACACACGCGTCCCACGCCGCGGCAAACCGTCGACGGTCATTACCCCCCCTTTCGAATCGTCCCTCGAGCGGGTTGCCGCAACGCAAGAAGTCGTACAACCCGACTGCGAAGGGCGTGTGCACCAAGGGCCATCTCCTCGAGTAAGAAGACTCCGGACGCTGTGCATCATTGGTCCCAGCGCGGAACTCGCGTTAAGAGTTCGAGCGCGTCCAGCATTGCGATGAATAGTTTTGTGTCAAGAACTGCGGCTTGACCTGAGGTCCGCTCTCAGGACAAGTTGACGCCTGCTTTCGGGAATTCGTGGAGTCGACTTTGGGTCGCGAAGCGCCGATTAGCGAAAGGTCGCTGTCCGGCCAGAAGCAGAAGTTGACGCGCGGCGCTGAAGCAGCAGCATTGCGGACGTCGAGCAGCGCGTCGGCTGCAAGACGCCTGAGACGTATGGGTGGCTATGGCGAGCCGGTGCTGGTCGCTTC
>Ga0105102_10000330_pt1 | contig 13745 bp, 14 predicted proteins | sample PPLLaktember2015_FD_87032 | JGI IMG/M metagenome (GOLD analysis project Ga0105102, IMG submission 87032) | Freshwater sediment microbial communities from Prairie Pothole Lake near Jamestown, North Dakota, USA - PPLs Lake P7 Core (6) Depth... | ecosystem: Environmental > Aquatic > Freshwater >...
GCGTCGTCGATCAGCACTGGACGGTTGAGTACGTCAAGGGGGTTGGTCGGCGTCAGCGTGCCCGTGGGGCCGAGCGTGGCCGTCCGCGTCATCGGGAGCCAGTCGACGACTTGGTCCTGGGTGCAGAACACCGCGAGGCGTTCCGTACTCCACGAGTCGATCATCTGGTTGAGCGCTTCCAGCGCGTCTGCCGAGGTGGCCGCCGAAGGAACTTCGCCTTCGGCCAACTGGCCGATCAGGCTGAGTGCGCCGTTAATCTGGTCGCCCGCTGTCGTCATCGTGTGCGTCCTTCACAGCGGGGCGTCGCCCGCGACGTTTCGCTACCAGCCCGTTAACGGGTTCTGCCGCGTCTGACGACTGCGTTTCGGGGTCATACCGCATCCAGCCGTTGGTTTCATCATATTTCGCTTCCGCTTCCATCGTGGCAACTTTGGCGCCGTGGACCGGATGGGTGAGGTAGATGGGGGGCATACGCGCTCCAAAAAGACGGGCGGCAATATGCCGCCCGTTCCGTTATGCGATCAGATTGAGCGCCTGGAGACGGCTCTCAAGCTGAGACACGCGGGCTTGGAGGTTAGCGATAACCGCCAAGACCGTGTTGCCTTCATCCTTGGTGACAAAGCCGAAAGCGCTGGCGTTGATCAGGTCTTGAATGGCGTAGTCCGGCGTACCGGGGGCCGTGGACGTGATCGACGTAAGCTGCGTGGTGAGCGCAGCACCCTTGGCGGCGTAGGTCGGGTTGGCGATGGTTGCGCCGTCAAGGTACGGGTCTTCGTACGCGACGCCGACAGGCTTGGTGTTGGGCATGACAATCTCCGTAGAGCTAGACCCCGGCGGTTAAGCCGGGGTCAAGTCGATTAGGCAACGCGGTACAGAACCCACGCCCCGGCACCGGTCTTGCGGGCCACAAGCATTGCGCCCGTGGTGACGGGGATAGTCATGGTCAGCGAACCGGTGATGGTCCAGCCCGTGCCAGCGGCGATGATCGCCGTGCCCGAGGAGGTGCCGAGGTTGACCACGCGGAAGGTGAACGAAGTGCCCACCTTGTCCGAGTTGGTCAGCGCTGCCTCAAGCAGAGCGACCGTGGGCAGAGTGTAGGTCTGCGCCGCAGTCACGCCGCTGTTGGCGAGGATCAGGCCGTTGAGAACCTGCGTAGCGGTGAGCGTGGCCGTAGCCGTCACCGAGATGGGCGCGGGGATGGCGTCGATCAGCGGCTCGTCAAGATTGCCGTCGCCGATCTGGTAGCCGCCGCCGCCGTTGGGAAGTGCCATGTCGAATTCCTTTCAAACAAGATGCCCCCGGCGTCAGCCGGGGGCGAATGCGGTTAACCCCAGAGACGGCAAGCCATCTGCGGACGGATGGCGCTGTAGCCGTACAGGACGTCAATACGACAGGGCATCCGGTCGTTGTTGATGTCGTACTGGCGCACGACGCGCAGCGAGATACCGTTGTGGACAGCACGCGAGGCCATATCGACGCCCTGCGGGAGCAGAAGGTCGGCGGTGGCGAACGTGATGGCGTCCTTGTGGTAAATCATGTTCTGCGCGTACTGCGTCGAAGGCGCGCCGACGAACACCACAGCCTTGCTGTTGGCCGGCAGAGTGTTCACCGTTGCGAGCGCGTGGCCGGCCGAATAGATCGGCGCCACGGTCACGGTAGCGGTGGTGGTGACAGTCGAAGACGCCAGCGCAACGAACTGGAACAGCGAACCCGTGCTTTCACGGGTCTGCGGGTTGACCGCGAAGCAATCCGCGACCGTGAACACATCGCCGACCGCGATGGTTTCGCCCGAAGCGACCGTGAGCGTCAGCGTGGTAGCGCCTTCAGCGGTCACGGCAGCGCCCATGACGGTGCCCGTGGCTGCGCGGGTGCCGGTGGTGTGCTGCTTGATCGACTGCGACATGTTGACTTCGTCAAAGCCCAGCACGCCGGTGCCCATCATGCCGTTCTTGAACTGGCGGCTGACGGTGTCGGTCGGGTTGAACAGACCCTTCATACCCTCGACCAGACCGGCGTTGGCGGCCGGGTTCACGGTCGCGTAGCGCTGGTTCATGATCGCGGCGTTTTCGTTCAGCTTCTGCTGCGCCTGAAGCAGCACCAGCGAGGTGCCCGGCGTGGTGCCCGGCGTGCCGACCGAATTGCCGATGGTCTTGTAGGCGTTGGCGACATCCGCGTCGATGCTGGACGCAAGCTGCGAGATACGCGGCTTGAGAACGCGTTCGGCGAAGTCGTCAAGCTGCATGGTCAGTTCGGCCGACGTGAAGTTGACGCCGATGTGCTTTTGGTTGGCGACGGTGAGCGTGGTGAACTGCTCGTTGTCGTCCTGCACCTGAAGCGCCGCGCCGTCGGTCACGAGCGCACGATCCGGCAGACGGATGCGCAGGGTCGAGCCGATCTTCGCGCCTTCGACGGCGAAGCTGTCGTCGTACTGGCGGTTGACGTTGCGGGTAAGCACGAGGTTGTTCTCGAGGATTTCGAGAGACTTCCGCGTGATCATGTCGATGGTAAGAAGCGAATTGGACATGGTGATGTTCCCAGATTAACGGTTGCGCTGGGCCTCGTACTTCTTGATCTGCCGCATCCGTTCCGCCTCGATCCATTCCGACGTACTCATGGTCTTGGTAGACCGAGGGTCGGTGGTGTCAAACGCGGGCGCACCTTTGGTGCGGGCTGTGACAGGAGCAATCGGTGCCGGGGCCGTCGAAGTCCTGCGAACGGGCGGGTTGTCGCTCAGTTTGGCTTCAATCCGTCCGATCTCTTTCGCCTGCAAGAAAGGCGCCATCTGGGCGATCCGCTGGGCTTCTTTCGGGTTGGAACCGAGGTAATAGATCACATCGGGGCCAATATCCGAAGCCTGGATCGTCTGGGCCATCACATCCGTCACAGGGAGGTTGGGGTTGTAGGCGACCTGCTCGAAGTCGTCGTACTTGTCCCGCGCCTCTTCCTCTTTCGTCTGGTATTGCTCCAGAAGGGCAGTCTGCTGCTTGGCGGCATCCCGCCTTGCAATCAGCTCCTCGGCTTTCCGTTCGGCCAGTGCTTCCGCATAGGCTTCAGGAGAGTCGAAATGCTCTTGGGGAGGTATATCGACCGGCGCGTGACGCGCCTGCATCTCAGCCTGCCGTTGAGCCTGCTCTCGTTCCCATTTGCGCTGCTCGCGTGCGAGGCGCTTGCCGACGATTGCGTCCAGTTCTTCCTGTGTGAAAGTCTTGGACTGCTCTTGCTCGTTCGGCGTTTCCGGCGTCAGGTTTTCTTCAGGCTGGACTGCTGCCGTGGCTTCCAGTTCTGGCGCGGAAACTTCCGCTTCAATCGGGACATTCTCGTCCATGTGTAACCCCTACGGAGTTCCCGGTGAGCCTCGCCGGTACGGTAGGCAATTAAACTACAGCATATGTTGCGCGGGCACAACACAGCATTTTATTCAGTCGCGGGCGCGATCACTACCTGCAAGCCGTTGTCCGCGCACACCGTGGCGAAGTGGTCCGTATAGTCTGGCCAGAACGAGTAAATCTGCAAGGCCATCATGGTGTCGTATTCGGCTTGGCTGATACCTGCGGATTCAACCTCGGGCGGATAGTAGCCCGTCTCCACCATCTGCTGGAATGCGTCACCGGCCCACGCGTGTAGGCCGTAATGCGTTGCAGGTTCGCTGCCATCAGCAGACAAGGGGACGCTGTAGCTTTCAGGCCCCCAGCCCATAACCTCACCTACCGCGTTACCGGTGGCCACTTGATCGAGCGGAAGGATTAGAACAGCGGACTGCATTAGATCACCACCGTTGGAGCAACACGCGCGCCGAGCCACGCTTCTGTTTGCGTGATAGTCGCCGCAGACAGGTTCGTACCGAAGCGGACGATCAGGCCGAAGATTTGGCCGTTGTAGGGGAACGATGCTCCTGCTCGCCGCCCAATGTAGAGTGGGTAAGTCAGGTAGTTGCCGGTGCCTTGGTCGGTCGCGGTCGAGGCGACTTGCACGCCGTTCGCCCGCAGGATTGCCGTATCAGCCGCAATATCCCCGATGCCGGTGACAACGTTGGTGATCGGTGCCGTGAAGGTGGTGGCCGACACGCTGATACCGGTAACTGACCCCTGAGAGCGCCAGTTATAGTTAGCCGCCGCTCCAGAGGGCGCAAAGATGCCGATAGTGCCGGGGTTCGTGGTCGAGACGCTACTGCTTTCAATCAGTACGCCGGTCGCAGCATCACTCAGCTTCCGTACGCCCGCGAACACCTGCGCCTTGTCGATCCCCGGCACGATGTTGCCGGTGAGCATACCGTCGTCCGTGCCGTCAAACGAGACGTAGGAGCGGCTTGCGACGCCCGCCTCGGTTACGTCAAAGGCCGTGCCGACGCGCTGGTAGGCTGTGGCGGTAGAGCCGGTTTCGAGTTGCGGCTCCGAAAATAGAATATCGGCAGTGTTGCTGTTTGCGGGAGATTGACCACCGCGAAGCCGCACGAAGAAGTTGATCGCGCCCCCTCCCGCCGTGCCTGTTACAGGGAACCGCTGCCAAGTGCCGGTTACCGTGATATTGGTCGCCGTGCCCGCTGCGTCGGTAAGTTGCAGCGCATACGAACTGGTGCCGTCAAAAGAGCGCAGCCACACACTAAATGTGTGCGCTCCTGCCGCCAACGTGGCCGACTGCCTAAAGGAGCTAATGTCGGTTGCGGTGGTTCCGCCGTTTAGAGAAAGCTGCAAACGGCACGCGGTTACGCCTGCGGGCGAGGTGCCTGCGGCGAGTGTCCGCGTAGGGACAAGGCCAACACCTCCGTTGCCAAGAACCCAAACAGCGTTATCAAACTGCTCGGTGAACGTCAGCAGGTTCCGGCGCCCGCCCGCAGGCACGATGCCATAAGTAGGCCGCTGCGCTGCGTTGGACTGCGTGGCGTGGTTGCCGGGAAGTTCCTTGACGGAGACGTTGTCGATGGAGCCGGTAAATACGCCGCCTACAAACCTTATAGAGGCATCGGCAACGGCAACCATATACTCGGTAAATGTTCCGTTTGCCGCGCGGGCAACACCAATTACCGGAGTGCCGCCTGTAAATCTCGGTGTGACGTTTCCGCTAACGTATCCTGAAACGGTATACGTCACAGCGTAAGTCTTACCCGCCGATATTACAATATCCTGCTCCAAGGTGCCTGAAGAGGCCAACCAAGACGCAACGCCGCCAGAAATGATGACTAGTGATGCGGTCCAACCAGTACTTCCACCCGAGTAGTCCCCGTTCGTAACTAGTTCAGGCCCAAGCACCAAGCCCTGAGACTTATCCAGCATCAGGCCCACAGACTGCCCCGGCGTGGTCACAGGTGTGGTGCCCGCGCTATCTTGGAACAGCGTCGTCAGGTCAGATGGATCGTACCATGCGCCTTGCTCGCCCGCTGAAAACAGCGACGTTGGCGAGAACGCGGTGCTGGTGCCCCGACGCGTTGCTAGGCTTGTGGACGCCAGCAGCCCCACGCCCAAGCCGTTACGGACGGGGATGCCGAAGCTCATCGGATGTTGATCGGCTTTGCGTACAGCGTGCCGCCCGCGCTAATCTGGATTGCGCTGACACGCCACGGCGCGCCCGTGCTGCCGTTGCCGCCAGGCTGCGGCACAAAAAACGGGACCGGCGTGTTCGCCGGGATCGGTGTTGCGCTGGTCGTAGCGGTGACACCTTCGCCGACGAGGATGTACGCGTCGGACGTACTCCACACCAAGACACCTTGCGGGCCTGCGGCCCACCCCGTAACCGACCCGGCGGTGCCGGTGTACGCGACGGACTGCGCGGCAAACCCGGCGTCGTTAAGAGGGCGTAGCAGTTCCATACCCGATCCTTGTGCCAAAATTCAGTCGGCGATTGACCGACAAACTTGTACCGTGTTTCCGGTTCTGCGTCTACTCTCGCGCAAAGCCTGAAACAAACTGCGTATCCTCACGCGTCAATGCGTCGCTCGACCCCTTACTGCGACATTTCCCAGCGCACGGTGCTGGTGTCCAGCGCGCTGGAAGACTTGATGTCGAAGCCCACGCCGTCGGTGCCGGGCTGCACGTAGAGCGCGCCCAGAGTGCCCCCGTTGGTCGTTCGGGTCAGCGTGATCTTGCTGCGTTGCGGCTCCAAGCCCCCGCTCCCGCCAGCGTAGTTGCGGTACGCGGTGTTTGCAATGGTGACGGAGCCTGCGACCAACGTAGCGTACCCCTGCCGATCCGTCGCGGTTTCAGTGGTGGCGTTGCCGCTCGACTGCGGGCTTACACTCTGTAGACCACTGAGTGAACTCCACAGCTGGTTTGCGTACCCCGGAATGCGGCTGTTCTTTACGCGTACGTTGCCCAGATTAAGGCCGGTGTTGGCTCGCAGAAAATAGGTCTGCTTGGCGTCGGCCGGCGCGACAACGCCGTCGATAAGCATGTCGTTGCCCGTCGTGACGCGAATGCACTCGGTGTTCTGCGAAAAACGCGTGCCGCTGCCGACATAGCCGCCAGCCGTCCACATACCGGAGCCGCCACTGATAGGGATTACGCCTGACCGGTTGTTGATGGTTCCGCTGTTGATAATCCGGCCGCCGATCCAGACCCCGCCGTCATAGCGCCAGTTGACGCCAAACCGACCATTGTCGCGTGCAACGCAGCCAATTGCCTCAATGCCCGTCGCACCGGACTCTTGCGAAAAGCCGTCAATCGCCGCGCCAAGCGCTTCGCAATGATCCAGAATGACGTTGGTCGTGCGGATTTGGAACCCGTCGTCGGCCGAGCCTTCGCTCATGCAGTAGCTGAACGTAATCTCACGCCCAACGTCGTGCGTATCGTAGCCCGAAAGGCTCGTAGCGAACGAACGCATACCGTAGGTCGCTACGTTGATCGGCTGGCCGTAATCGTCAACGGCGCCCCATACGACCGACACGGCGTGGCGAACGTCTGTCATGACCCCTTGGTCAATGCGGATGTCCTCGCACATGTTGATGATCGACACGCCGTAGTAGCCGCCGTGCGTCATGCGCGGATCGTAGATGTCGATGTCAATGCAGTTGTTGAGCTTGATGTAGTCGCCCGCAACGATGTCCGCTGCGTAGGGTTGTTTGGACCCAAAGGCCACCGGCTCAATGATCTTCGCATTCGCCACGTACTTGAGGTAGATCGGGAACTTGATCAGGTTGTTGCCGAACTCTTCATCGTTCAGCGTCGGGCGCTCAATGATGATGTTCTCGACCATGGTCGGCTTGCCGACGCTGGCGTTCGCCGCCGTGGTAAAGCTATAAGGCAGCGGCTTGTGAACCGTGATCGTGACCGGCCCCGGACCCGTAATGGCCTCGATCTGGCGCAGGCACGCCTGCTTGGCGTTCCGGGCATTCGGGCAGCCGGTGATGACCGTGTCATCGCGCATCTCGACCCAATCGCCGACGGCCCAACCTGCCGGCAACGACGCAAGCTGAAACGTGATAGTGCCTTCAATGGTATTGGCAGACAACGCAAACCAGAGTGTCGGGGCTTCACCTTCGGCCCGGATGCAATACGTCGGTGCGGTGCTGTTGAACGGCACGAGACGCGCGTCTGCGTCAAACGACAGCCAAGTGCCGTTCTGCACGATGCGGATGCCGTTTCCGCTGATGCCGTACCGCGCGCCCGTGCCAGACCCGCGAAGCTGCGGCACGTTGACGCGCAAGTTGGCCGCGAGCGCCGCGTTGATCGTGCTGGTCCAGTCTGCGCCGTTCGGCGTCAACACCGATCCTTCGCGGATGGCGAACGGCTGGTAATCGACGAAATCCTGCACTGTGCCGCCGTCGGTCAGGCCGACAAGGTCGCCACCTTCGCCCGACGCGGTAGACGCCAGTTCAGCCTTGGTCACGTACCCGTCAAGGTCGGCTGCCGTGGCGATGCCGGAAATGTCGTCCTTGGTCCAGATTTCGACGTCAACAGCGGTCTTGAGCGTGAACTTGTATGCTGCGGAGGCCGTCAGCCAGACCTCGCTCGGCACGCGCCCGGCGCTGTCCAGAATAATCGGGTTGGCGTGTGCCGTGCCTCCGCTGCTACTCGTGAACGTCGCGCGGGGCGTGGTCGTGCCCGCGCTGTACGTGAACAACTTGCCGCCCGCCAGCGGGACGCCATTGCTCGTGAAAAACTGCCATCCGGCGCCAGCAAGAGGAGAAAGAGCGACCATGTTGCGTCCTTACGCCAAAAATCTGAGCTTATACAACGAGGTGCGGTACAGCTTGACGACGGTGTCAATCTCGTTCTGGAGCGCCGTATCGTCTTTCTCAAACGCAATATACCGCGCTTTTTGCAGATCGGCCAGTTGATCCTGCAAGAACTCGACGATGTTGGTCGTCTTCTTGGCGCTCAGCAGCGCGATGGGGCCGATCAGGCCGTACTCGCCTTGGTACTGCTCGGCCAACCCGTCGGCGAGGTCAACGATCTCGTCGTAGAACGTCTTGAGGGCCGAGTGCTTGGAAAAACTGCGTGTGTTGAGGTGGACGGAATGGGCTACATCCCGCGCAAGAAACAGCGCGCCGATGAAATCCGCGCAGGTCTTCATTCCAGCATCCCTTCGGGCGGCATTTCAGGGGCTTCCATCGGCATTTCGGCCATCTCGGGCGTTTCCATCGGCATTTCGGCCATTTCAGGGGCTTCTTCACCCCCAAAACTGCCCATTTCGGGCGGCTGCATGGTCGGCGCGACCAGATCGCCTGCGTCCAGCGCTGCGTGCAGGGTGCCGAGCACGATATCTTGGATTTGCTCGGGTGACATGCCGCTCTGCATCGCCGTAAGCCGCTTCGTCTGGGCGTCGTATGCCTTGATTTGGGCCTCGAACTGATCGACCTGAACCTTCTGGACCTCGGCCGACTGCTGGATTTGCTCAATGGCGTCCACGGTGCGGTTGAGTTCTTGCGTGAGGACGTCAATTTGCTGCTTGGCGGCCACCATTTCGGGGCTTTCGTCGCCGTCTGCGACCACTTTCGGGTCCAAGATTTTCTTGAACCGCTCAGCCATTTCCTGCGCGCCCGGCCAGTCCATGTTCTTGATGAACAGGTCGCCCGCGACCGCCCAAAGTTGCGGGTTGGTCTGCAAAATCTGGCTCATGGCGTCCAGAGCTTCCTGACGCTTGGTCATGTAGCCCGGCCCGGTCGTGACCATGACGTCGTATGTGCCGATGGTCGGGTTGTAGATCGTGTCGATTAGCGCGCCGGTCTCGTCGCGGATTTCATTCACCGGCTGCTGCTGCTCGGGGTTGATCTTGACCATCTCGACCGAGCCGTCCACGCCGATGATGCGCGCGATCCGCTGCGTGTCGTAAATCTTGGGGATGGCGTCCACAAGCTGGCGCGTGACGTGTCGCACGGCGCGAGCGAGGTTGTCCACGTAGTGGTACGTCCCGACGTCGCCCTGCTTCTCGCGCGCGAGGATGGCCTTGCCCGACCGCTCGTTGCCCGACATGCCCAGCGAGGCGTCGTACTGGCCCGTGGTGGCCTTGATGTCCTCGCCGGCGCCGGCCTTGGCCTGTAGCAGGCCGCTGGACGCCATGGGCGGCTGCGCGCGCTGCGGCAGCGGCAGAGCGCCGCCTAGGCCATCCGTGGCGTCAGGGTTGACCTCCAGATACGGCCAGTTGGTCGTGTTGGCGGTCTTCCACTGCTGCTCGTAGCCCTCGAACTGGCCGCCGTAGCCGATGAACGGAGCTTTGGGCGCCAGCGCGAGCATTTCGGCTTCCTGGCTGACCCAGTAGTTGTACATGCGCTGCGCGTCCTTGGCGTTGCGCACGAGGCCCGAGATGTAGACTTGGCCCTCGACCTCCCACTCGTTGCCGATCACGCGGACGACGGGTATCCACTTGCCGACCCACTCGCGCTCTTCCAGCACGTCGAAGCCGTTCGTCTTCATCCACATGACCTTCTTGCGGTCAACGTCGCGGCTGCGCAGCGGGGCGCCGTACAGCGCCATGAGTTGCTTGTCCTTGGGCGACTTGGAGAAGGCGGTCTGGTTGTCCGGGTAGAGGTGTAGCACGGCACGTTCGTGCTTGTAGTAGAAATACTCCGCGATGCGGACGGTATCCTCGTTCAGCCACGCCGAGATCGACTCGTTGCCGACGCCCTGCGACATGAGGCTGGAGATGGGCGACGCGTCCGGGAACTCGCGCTCGTACTCGTCCTTCGTCATGTCCTGCGTGACGAAGCACCACTGCGCGTCGGCGCCGCAGGGGTCTTGGATCGTCGGGTCCATGTAGACGCTGAAGGCGTTGCGGACGCGCGCGATCTTGAGGTCTTGGTCGAAGCTGTCCTCGCTACAGTATTCCGTCAGGATGCGGATGTAGCCTTCGCCGTACGTCACCTGGTTGTCGCAGGCCGTGTCGTAGGCAACGTCCGCGTCCGAGATGTACTCGATGTGCTTGACCACGCCGTCGAGGATGGCCGCGACCTTGACGTCGGCCTTGTCGTCCACGGGGATGACCTTGCCGCTCGGCCGGTTCTGGCGCTGCTCGTTCGTCACCTGCCGGACATGCTGCGGCAACTTGTTGATCGTCAGGCAGGGCCGCGCGTTGATCGTCTGCCCCTGCACCGAGCCGCGCGTCGCCAGCACGTCGGCGGGCCACTGCCACTGGTTGTCGGGCGAGCCTGCCATAAACCGCAGGTCGTCCAGTTCGTCCTCGCGGCTGTCCGAGTACGCGGCCATGGCCATCTTGAGGCGGCTGCGCATGACGGCGAGCGTGTCGGTCTTGTCCTTGGCCGATGGCGCGTTGCTGCCTACGTTGGCGACTTGCCCCACCTTGATGATGCCGGTGGCGTCAGCCATGCGTTCAACTTCCCATCCATGACGTACCTACACCGGCCGGAGAATACGCCCGCGCGCCGGTCCTGTCAACGCGCCCTTCACGCGGCTCGCGCCGCCCGACCGGGAACGCGAACGTCACGGCGATGGCGTCGGCCGCGTCGGGTGAGGCCAGCCCGCGCGACTTCATGTCCTTCTTGCTTTCGAGGAACAGCGCACCCTTGCTGTCGGGCTTGGTCATGGGGCCGATCAGGTCCGACTTCAGGAAGCGGTCGTTCGGCACGCTGGCGTCCTTGAGCCAGTCGCGCATGGCGCCCCACATCTCGGCGCGCTTGTTGCCGTACATCACCGGCTTGGACGACTTGTTCCCGAAGTTGACGCCCCTGATCTTGTACCGCTGCTCCTTGAGCCGGTCCACGACGCCCGCGCCGAGGCCGCCCTCGTCGATCACGACCATGGCCGGGGCGTACTCCTCGATGGCGTCGATCACATGGCCGACGACCTCCATGGTGTCCGCACCCCGGTGCCGCTTCAGCGCGACGATGTCGCGGCCCTGCCGCACGGCGATGACAGTGGCGTCGCTGCCAAAGCGCGCCGGGTCCACGCCGATGACGATGGGCGCCGTCTCGTCCTTGTAGCGCGGGCGGCGCATGGCGTCGTCCACCACGTTGACGGGGATGAATTGGTCGTCGCCTTCCGAGGGGAAGCATCCGTACACTTCAACGTTGGCCTGGTAGCTGTCCGCGCCGTACTCGTCGATGATCGACTGGTACATGCTCTTGTCGGTGCCCTCGACGTCGCGGGCGTCGATGTTGCGTGTGTGCCAGAAGTCGCGCTTGGAGTGGAACGTCTCGTAGAAGTACCCGGTGTTGCGGCGCGGGTTGGAGAACGCCAGCCAGAAGCGGTGCGGCGTGTTCTCGGTGAAGAACCCCTGACTGACCGCCCAGATGCTGTCGGGGATGCCGCTTGCCTCGTCGAACACGAGCATGACGCCGTCGTGGTTGTGGACGCCCGCGTAGGCGTCCGGGTTCTCCTCCGACCACAGCCGGCCTTCGACGGCCCAGTACCGGGTGCCTTTCTTGAGGTCGCGCTCGACCAACTCGGTCAGCCACTTAGCCGGCATGATCCGCGTCGCGGCGACCTCGTACCAGTGGCTGTTCAGCGCCATGGCCAGCCACTTGGTAATCTCGGCCCACGTCACACTGCGCAGCTGCGCCTCGGAGTTGGCCGACACGATGGTCGTCGACCCGATGCGCGTTGAGAGCATCCAGATGATGAGCCACGAGACGAGGGCCGACTTGCCAATGCCGCGCCCGGAGGCGACGGCCTCACGCAGCACGCTGTAGTCTACCCGGCCATTGTTCGCCCGGATGTGGTCGCGGATGTCGGCCAGCACCTTGCGCTGCCACGCGCGCGGCCCCTTGAAGTGTTCCAGCGGTGTGCCTGTCTCGCCCCACGGGAACAGCAGCAGCACGAACGCCAGCGGGTCATCCTTGATCGTGGGCGACCACAGCCGCGCCATGATCTCCATCTCCCCGGAGGCGTCGTAGAGGGGCTGCTGCATGGGTGGTGTCCTCTATCAGGGGCGTTTCGGCGTACAGCCCCTCGATGACGCGCGTCTGGGCTTTTTCCAGCGCGGCCGTGATGCTGATCTGCTGGTCGATGTTCACGTCGATCTGCTGCTTCGCTACCCAGCCATGCTGGTGCTTGAGAATTTCCAGCGCCGCCTTGGCGTCGCCGGACGCCGCCGCGTCGTGCAGCGTCTTGCCAGCGCTGTACTCGCCGTCGGCGCGGCCCTTGAGTTCAGCCATCTCGACCAGCGGGTCGAACTCCTGAAGCCGCCGGAACTGGCTTGGTGTCAGGCCAACCCGGATGGCGAGGGCGTCGCCCTTAAGGCCGTACCGCGCCGCCTCGTAGATTGCCTCCAGCCGCGCCTCGGTCGCCGCCACGCGCTCAGGCGCGAAGGGTATGGAGTAGAAGCTCATGACGGCAGGATACGCCGCGCTCGGCGTTTTGGCAATTGGCCGTTGGCAAGGAATTTTTGCAAAAAATTTCTGCAAAAAAAATTTTGCTTGCGGCCCCTCAGTCACCGTCTCCCGAAACCCAAGGCCCCCTACCCCCCGGTCTGCGGAAAGCCGCCAGCCAAAAGCGGACCGGCCATGCCAAGCGCGGACCGGTCAAGTGCAGCGCCAGGATTGCAGCTTGCGGTCATGCCATTGCCGAAGCTGGCGCGCGTCACGCCATTTGGTTGGTTGGCGGTTTAGGTCATGCGAAATCAAGTCGGCATCGCGCCAAGAGAGGTTGGCGGTTTAGGTCATGCGTTTGGAAGTCGGTTAGCGGCTTGTGTTTGCATTACCTAAACCGCCCAGCTTTTTGCGCTTGGGTGGCCGATTGGCGGTTTGGGCGGTTTGGGTAGTGGTTTTCAGTTGACGGCGGGAGAAGAGGCGCGGCGCTCCACAGTCTCCCGTACAGCATATAGTTTCATATGTAACTAATTTACCCCTCAAACAAATACACAAACCACTACCTAAACCGCCAATCAGCCCCTCAACACCGCAGAAATCCGGGCTTTCCCCTTTGGCAATCCCCGGCGCAAAACCGCCTACCAGCTACCCAAACCGCCAACAAAAACCGCCTACCTAACCGCAGCGGTTAGTTTCACGCGGTCTGCAACAAAGTCTTTGACAGCCCCGCGCAAATATGAGAGGGTAAAACATCAAACGCAGATAGGAGCACATCACGTGACTGATAACCGCAAGATTGACATTTACCTGCTGAACCGGACACGCGGCGTTTGGCAGTACGAGTGCAGCACAACGTGGAGCAAGACGTGCCGCGAAGCTAAGGCGGCGTTTCTGCGCCGCCATGACGGCCTTGACGCTGGCCAAGTTAAGGCGCGGTTCGCGTGAGCATCCTCGCTCATCTCATCCTGTACGCGGCCGGCTTCACCGCCGCCGCGTCCATCGCCCACACCGTCCGCACCACAGCGCCAGCCGTCCGCGCGCTGCTGCGCCA
>Ga0105102_10000331_pt1 | contig 13733 bp, 17 predicted proteins | sample PPLLaktember2015_FD_87032 | JGI IMG/M metagenome (GOLD analysis project Ga0105102, IMG submission 87032) | Freshwater sediment microbial communities from Prairie Pothole Lake near Jamestown, North Dakota, USA - PPLs Lake P7 Core (6) Depth... | ecosystem: Environmental > Aquatic > Freshwater >...
CAAAGACAAATTCAAGGTGACATTCTTCCTTGAGAACAAAGAAAAGGAAAACAAGGATGCTACTAAGAAGCAGTATATCAATGAAGTTGGTGTATGTTCTTGGGCAGCAGATGCAAATGATCTTCCTGAGTGGTTTGCAAAGCGTGACTATCGTGTATCATTTGTTGGTGAAGAAGAACTTTACAACTTTATGCGCACATGGTTAGGTGGTCTTGACTATCGTGATGCTTCTACAACATTACAACTTGACTGGAAATCCCTTATGAAGGGTAATGCTAAAGACATCAAAGGTCAAGTGGGTGGTGAGTATTCTACATCTATTCTAGCTCTAGCAACAATCAAAACTGTTGTTAAGAATGATGAGAATAAGGAATACCAGGGTGTTTACAACAAAGCATTCTTACCTGCATACAATTTGAAACAATTCAGACTTATTGATTACAATAGACCTGATGTGCTCAGTGGAATTAGACAAAAGAAGTCTAAAGACTTGAGACCGCATGAGAGATTTGTTTTGAATGTTACAGGTGAATATGGCTGTAAAGATTTCTACATCCTAAAGGATATGAAAGATTACAATGCTAATGATAATTTGGTAGCATCTGACAGTATTCTATCTGAAGATGGTGCAGATTATTAATTAAGATTTGATTAATAAAAAATAGAAACCCCCATCTTAATTGGTGGGGGTTTTTTATATTTGTAATATGATACAAGGAAAGAAAAAACAAGCACTTACACCAGAGGCAATTCTTGACAAGATTAGTGACTATGATGTATTTAGGATGTACATGCCTGATAAGTCTTGGAAACTTAACCAAGTGACATATTCTCCTTTCAGAAAGGAAAACAATCCTTCTTTCTTAATTGGTAACCGCAAGGGATATATATCTTTTATAGACTTTGCAGATACTAGTCTCCGTGGTGACTGTTTTACATTTGTTAAACTGCTGTATGGTTTCACCAGACTGGATGATGCGCTAAGAATAATAGACAAAGATTTTGGTCTAGGTATTATTGGTGCTCCTACAGAAGAGTATAAAAAGATTGTAGCTGAATACAAACAACCTGAGATTACAAAGCGTAATTCTCTAATTCAGGTGGTTACACGAAAGTTTACTAATAGTGAACTTGAGTATTGGAATTCGTATCACCAAAGTTTGGATGATCTAAGAGCTAACAACGTTTATGCAATTAAGAAGGTGTTTCTGAACAAGCAGTTGTTCTATACAAAGGAAACAGAAATGGTGTTTGGTTATCTTTACGATGGTCATTGGAAGATATACAGACCTCATGGAGATAAGAAGAACAAATGGGTGCCTAACAATGTACCTATTACAGCTATGGATGGTAAGGAAGACATAATCAATTGTAACACAGCATTCATCAACAAGAGTAAGAAAGACTATATGGTGATGAAGAAGGTGTTTCCTTGCTGCTGTGCTGTACAGAATGAAGGACTAGGATGTTTCTCTCCAGAGAATGTAGAATATCTAAAAGCTAATTCAGACAGTCAAATCCTGAGTTTTGATAGTGATGTGATTGGTGTACAGAACAGTCAACAGATTACAAAACTGTTTGATTTTGGGTATGCTAATGTCCCACGTAAGTATCTAAAAGAAGGAATTAAAGACTGGGCTGATCTTGCTAAAGCACATGGAATAATAGCTATTGAAGACTATTTAAAGAAAAAAGAACTAATATGAACGTACAATCACTAATTGATGCTATTCAAGCAGAAACAGAATGGTTAGAAACAAGTGAAGGAGATGAAATTGAATGCATAGGTATAGAAAATTTAGAAGGTATATTAAGTAAATATTTTGAATTTAAAATTAAACTCACACAAGAATGAGCACACAAACTTACAGCACAACAAGAGGATTGATTATTAACGCAGACATTCCTCAACAGACAAGGACTTACAAGCCAATCACACACGCTAGTCTTATTGATCTGACATTAAACAGTATTGAGAAAGCAGGATTTACATTAGACAAAGAAACCTATTCAATGGCACAAGGTGGTGCTATTGCTAATGGTCAATTTAGTATTAGAAATGTTGCTGATAAAGAAATGCAATTACAAATTGGCTGGCAGAACAGCTATAACAAGTCATTGAGCTTGAAGTTTGCAATAGGTGCACGTATATTCATTTGTCAGAACGGTATAGTTCATGGTGATATGGGCTCTTTCAAGAAGAAGCATCAAGGAACTGTACAAGAATTTACACCAAATGCTATTAGTGAATATATTAAGCAAGCTGGTGATACATTCTCACAGATGCAGACAGAGCGTGAAGCTATGAAGCAAATAGAATTGTCTAAACGTACAAAGGCTGAGCTCATTGGTAGAATGATGATTGAAGAACAATTCATCAGCAGTACACAGATGATGATTATGGCTAGAGAGTTAGAAACTCCTACACATGATTATGGTGCTCCAAACAGCATGTGGGAATTGTATAATTACGCCACATTTGCTATGAAGGAACTACATCCGTCTATTCGTATGAACAATCACATCAAAGCTCACAAGTTCTTTGTTGATAACTCAGGAGCATTTACAGATGCACAAGAAGTTGCATCTCCTCTATTAGCAGCTGCAACAATCATGGCTTTAGGTGGTGATTCACAAGAAGACATTGAGAACTTTAGACAACTACAAATGCAATTTTAATTATGAAATTCCCAAAGTATACAGAAAACTTAAGGAGAGAAGATGATAAAATCTATTCATATGTTACACATGTTGCAACAATATATGATGATGTACTTGTAGTTCACGGTCATTGGAGTGTGACAACTACTAAGCATGTTAATTATGTAGCTAGATATTTAAACTTAAAAGTTAGACATAATGAATTGGATAAACTTCAAAGATCAGTTTCATGAGAGCTGGCACAGTAAAATGCAACCTTTTATTGAGAGTGAGGAGTGCGATAAGATCTATGAGTTTCTAAAGAAGGAATCAAAGAGGGGCAAGAAAATAGCCCCTCTTTCTTCTGCTACATTTAGATGCTTTAGAGAAACGACATTAGACAACCTAAAGGTTGTTCTTCTAGGCATGTGCCCCTATCACACATTCATTAATGGTGAAGCTGTGGCAGATGGTTTGCTTATGGGATGTACTGTTACAGATAGGCTTCAACCCTCCCTCACTAAGTTTTATGAAGGAGTGGAGAAAGAGCTTTATGATGGGTTAAACTTAAAATATCATAAAGACCCTGATGTTTCCTATCTAGCAAAACAGGGGGTGCTGATGTATAACGCAGCTCTTACAACAGAAGCAAACAAAGCTGGTTCTCATATTGACATCTGGGAACCGTTCACTAAGTATGTATTTGAAGAGGTTGTTTCTTCAAGCGGTGTTCCTGTAATCTTCTTAGGTAAGGACGCTTGCAGGTATAAGAAATACACCAACCCTTTTGCATGGACATTTGAAATGAGCCATCCAGCCAGTGCTTCTTACAAGAACACAGATTGGGATACAGAAGGAACCTTCAGAAAGGTGAACAAGGTGCTAAAAGACAATAATAATTTTGAAATCTCATGGCTAAATGATACGCCATTTTAAAATCGAAAAACATGGAACTTCAATACGGAGGTACACTAAAGGTGGGTGATCCCATCATCATTTGTTATGGATCTGGTATGACATTTGGAATATTTGCAGGATATGGTAGAAGTACAGTGCAATATTATACGCCTAATGGTATAGTTTATCAAACTGAACATGCTACAAAAAACAATAAAAAACCAAGCTTTTACAAAGGATATATACGTGGAGATCACGTAAAATATAGGGTGATGAAAGCCAATCCAGAGGTGCTATATAACCAAGAAGACATACAAGAATACGAGAAAGCAATTGATATTTTAAAACACTACAACTTTATACAATGATCTTAGAAAAACAATCACAAGCCCACGTTCTTCAGGAAGGAGAACAAACACAGGAATCAATTGGTATGTCCCTTGACTTAGATTCTGCACAGATATTGATGCAGATGTTAAGTAAGAATCTGTATTCAGATGATATAGGCTCTACTATCCGTGAGTGTGCATCTAATGCACTGGATAGTCATAGAAGAGCTGGGACCACAGATCCAATTATTGTATCTTTTCAGATTGCTTCTGATAATAACAATTATGAGTTCACTGTAGAGGATTTTGGTATTGGTTTAGATGCTGATGATGTTAGGAACATTATTAGTAAATACGGTAAGTCTACCAAGCGTGATTCAGCTAATGAACTTGGTATGATGGGTTTAGGTTTCAAGGCTCCACTTGCTTATTCTTCTAGCTTCTATTTTGTAGCAAGGAAGAACGGTGTTGAGCGTAAGTATATGATGTATGAAGGAGAAGATGTTAACACAATTGATCTTCTCTATGAAACTCCAACTATGCAGAGGAATGGTGTTAAGATAATTGTTCCTGTTAGTTATTATGATAGGAGTCAATTCTATACAAAGATTAGAGAACAGCTGGCTTATTTTGAGAATGTTTATTTTAATGTCAATGATATAGATAACAACTTTGTCATTAACAGACATGAACTGTTCCAGTGGAGCCCTCTTGCATCAGATCGCAACTTGCATATTTGTTTAGATAATGTATATTATCCATTGGATTTCAAGAAGTTAGGAATTGATACAATTAGTTTTCCTATTGCTCTCAGACTAGGGCTTAGTGATGGTGTGTTCCCTACACCAAACAGAGAATCTCTTCGTTATACTAAGGAAGCTATAGCTGTTGTAATAAAAAAGATTAAGGATGTAGCTAACTACTTTGTAGAAAGGTATAATGAATCTGTAAAGGATACAGAGAACATTCTTGAGGCTATTGATCACTACCGTTCTTCTACAAGGTTTGTTAAACTTAAGAAAGATGGTGGTAATCTGAACATTGGTGAACTAAAAGCATTTGCCACTGTTCCTTTTGCTTCTCCAAAAGTGAAGGGTCTTGACTATCACACTGTTCAATATTACAGCACTCTAAAGGATTATCTTCTTGATGAGTATTCAATAGTGAACGAGGTGTATAGAGGCAAGTGGTGTAAGGGTAGCAGATGGTCAAGACTAGCAGATAGAGTTTCAAATCCAGATAACACTATATATGTCTATACAGACAGGCTTAGTGGTATTAAGAAGGAATATCTAAAAGGCATCAACAAGAGAGGAGAAACTGAGTATGTTGTAAAAAAGCATAAGTCTTACAAACTTGGTAGTTCTAAGGATAAGACTAGTGGTTTTGACAGCTATTACAAAATCCTTGAGCTTTGGAAGTTTCCTAAGAGTGACTGGAGAAATGTAATTAAGGAGTTCCAGGAGATGCAGTCTCGCATTGTTTCTAGATTCATAGACTTGGACAACTATGTAGTGCCTGAACAGTTTATTCTTTCTAGGAAAAAAGCCACAGTTGGTGCTAATGGTGTTGCTGGTCCTAAACAAAGAAGACAGAAGCTTGAAGGAGAAGTGACAGGTAAACTTGCTTCTTCTCTAGAGAGATCTGTATGTAATCAGAATTGTAAGTTTGTTCCTGAAGTGGTTCAGATGAAAGATGCGCATAAAGCTCCTTATTTGACAGTTTATGGGTCTGCTGTACATACATCAACATTTGACTTGATGTTCTCAATATTTCCTACAAAGAAGGCAAAGGGATCAAAGGTGAAGTTTATAGTGTTTTCTGAAAGAGAACTCACTCGCTTGAAGGATATTGATTTACATAACTGGATACATATTGATAAATTTATGGAAGGCAAACACATTGCATTTAGAAGAGTGGTCACTGCTTATCTGATTGATCAGCTTGCAACAGATTACAGAAGTGTCTTTGGTAGAACAACCAGGATGGAGCACATTTCAACCGATCTGTGTAACAAGATGATAGAGCTTCAGCGCTATAGAGATACTAACCATATGAATGGAAGTGATCAGCTTTACAAAACTATGCTAGAAGTGGCTGAAGCAGACAATCTGTTTGACATGTCTATCTATCCTCTCTATCTGGAGATAAAGAACGTATTTGCTAAACTTCCGTTTATCAGTTCTGTGTTCTCAGCATGTAGTAGTTATAACTCGAAAGATGGTATGACTGATGCAATCCGTGATTTATTTAAGTATTACAAACAACGCATAGACTGGAAACATTACAACATTCGCATTAATGAGGAAGTTATAACCCCAGTGGCTGAATCAGAGATAGAAGAATTAATCTAATTAACACAGGGAGGAATGTAATGTTCCTCCCAATTTTAACGTTTAAACACAAAACAAATGAGTAAGTTCCTAAGCATGCAGTGGTTCAAGAGTAAAATTGAACACGCTGTAGAGAAAGCAATTTCTAACAAGATTGACAATTTGATGGATCAAGAAGATGTTGAAGAAGAAGTTTCTTCACAAAAACCATACACCAACATCAAGTTGGTGAATGATGTACTAACTGTTGTTCTTCGTAATGGGAACATTCTTACCAAAACAGGTGCTACAGATGATGATTATTACAAAGCTGTGAATGCAACAACAGAAGCTTCTTTGTATAACGTTTGCTCTACAGCAGAAATTATGGAAGAGAGAAGAAAGAATGAAGCAGAAATAGCTCGTGTTAAAGCTGTTCAGCAAGGAATCAAAAAGCTAGAAGGACTAGCTGATTTTGAGGTGGAAGGTAATTCTGTTAAGCTAGCTAGTACTGGTAGAACCATGCCTCAGCTTCTTGTTGAGCAATTTATTCAGATAGTTGATAGAGTGAGTTATTACGTAGGGTTTGGAGATTTGGAAGCAAAGCTTGCACAAGATGAAGAATATCAAGCTCTTAAGAGGTTCTTTATGTGGTGTTGCCTCAATCCAAGAGCAGAGGTGGCTAATGATTTGTATGAGTTCCTACATAAGAACAGCTTTAGAATCACCAAACAAGGTTTCTTTGTAGCCCTTAGGAACATTGTTACACTTCACGGTGGTACAGAACTTGTACAGTTTGTGAGCAATGCTTACAACAAGGTGAAGGCTGTATGGAAGAAGAGTCCAGATAACTATCATGTGTTTATAAAGGACAATCAATATTCATTTGTACATGTTGATGATATGTATGAGGAAATTGAGGAATATGATCAAGAAGAAGAAGAGTTTTATATAGACACAATAGCTAAACTTGACCTTGGTGAAGATCTTGGTAGTTTGACAGAGCTCTATCTAGATTTGCCTAACAGAGTGGAGAACCGTTTCACAGATGCTCATACACGTACATTTGATATTCGTGTGGGTAAAGTGACTAACATGCCTCCAGAACAGTGTAACTGGAATAGAGCAGATTGTGGACATGCAGGTTTGCACTTCACAGCTGATCACATCAACTATGTAGGATGTGGTGACACTTCTGTTCTTATTCTCATCAACCCTATGAAGGTTGTGGGTATAGGTGAACTTAAGGGTAGATGCTATGAGTATTTGCCAATTATGACTGTTCCTACAGAAGAATCTACAACAATTCTCCATGATTTGGACTTTGATACCCTTGAGCTAGATGAGGATTACGCAATTCGCGAATTGCAAAATCTTGCTGACAGGGCTAAAGATGGTTTTGTTATAGAAGCTTCTAAGCATCAGTTTAACATTCCAGCTATGACACATTTTCAAATTGAGAACATTGCAGCTTCTTTGTATGAAATGAAGAATACGCTTTCTAAGAGAGTGAGCACTATTCAATAATAAATTGGGGATTGTCACAATTATTCGTAAATTTGTGACAGTCCCCTTTTTATAAATAATTGATTATGAGGAAGAAAGCAGTAGCTAGAAAGCCAAGAGTGGTAAAGACACGTAATGCTGGTACAATGACAGAATCAGCATTCTGGAGTTTTATCAGAAGTGCACTTAGACAGAAATCTAGATGGTGGAAGCCCATTACACAGACAAAGATGAATGCTCGCAGAGCTTACAAAGGACCTAACAAGAGACAGAAGTTTGAATACCAATGTGTTCATTGTACAAAATGGTTCCCTGAGAAGAAGATCAATGTGGATCATATTTGCCCAGCAGGAAGTCTTAATCGTGCACAAGACCTACCAGGATTTGTGGAAAGACTGTTCTGTGAGTCAGATAATCTGCAAGTGCTTTGTGAGGCGTGTCATGATGTTAAAACAAAAGAAGATAAAAATGGAAAATGAAAGACAGGTGACAATTGCTGTTGAGAAAACTCCAGCATTCACAGAAACATGGTATGAAGGATATGTAGAATTAGATGGTGAGAAGCACCAGTTCTGGTTGATTGATCCAGCTGGTGCTGATTATGAAGTGGAAGTGAGATGGTTCTTTAAGAAGGTTCCTAGAGAAGTGAGAGATTTGTACAACAACATAGTCAATGCCTATCACAACATCAAGAACGAAAGAGGAAGAGTACTTCCAAAAGGTGGTAAATTCAATACAGACTTTTTAAAAAATCAACCAGATGATAGACGGGAAAACTAAAACAGAGGCTATTTATAGAGCCATTAATTTAGACAGCTCTAGCAGCTTGAAAGACTTTTCTTTTGATAGGAAAAAGTACCACCGAAAGTATATACTCGGTGAGTCTGTAGAAGATAAGGATACAATAGCTGCCACAACAGGTAGAGTGGTAGAAACCTTATTACTAGAGCCAGAAGAGTTTGACAACAGATTTTATATGTCTGTATGTCTTTCTGCCCCTACAGGGCTAATGCTGTCATTTGTAGAGGCTTTGTATAAATATACAAGAGAATCTACAGATGATTCAGGAAATGTAAACAGAGAGTTCACAGAGATTGCAAAGGATGCATACACTGAAAGTGGATTCAAGATTAAGTTTGATGCTGTTATTAGCAAGTTTGTAGGATCTGACGCAGAGATTTATTACAATGAGATGCGGACTGTTAAGTCTAAAGGTCTCACTGTAGTGACTACACAGGATGTATCAAACGCTGAGAAGATAGTGGAAGAACTAAGAAATAACTTTGCTACTAAGGAAGTTGTGAATCTTGTAAACAGTGTTAGGTATAGTGTGTACAACCAGTTACAAGTGGAAAACTATCAGGTTGGAGAACTAAAGTTCAAAAGCATGATGGACAAAGTGGTAGTGGACCATGAAAAGAGAACAGTGCAAGTTTATGATTTGAAATGTGTCTGGGCTGTAGAGAACTTCTATGAGGAATACTATCTCTATCGCAGGGCATACATTCAAGCATTCTTGTACTGGCAGGCTGCTAAACATTTTGCTAAGACAAAGCAGCTTGATGATTACAAGATAGAGTTTCCAAGATTCATTGTTTGTGATAGCACAAGTTATTATAATCCATTGGTTTATACATTAGATAGTGATGACATAATGAATGCTTATGAGGGATTTGAACATAAGGGTAGGAAATACCAAGGTGTTGAAGAACTTATTAAGGATCTTGATTGGGCACTGACAAACAATGTTTGGAATATTTCTAGAAAAAGCTATGAGCAAGGAGGATTAGTAAATATAAAAGGATGATATGGAGTTGAAGAAAACAATTAGCAGCATATTTATGGTGCCAACCTTAAGTATTAATAGAGATAGTTTGAAAGATAACGAGTTTATTAATGCTTATATTGTTGATGGAAAAAGAGATGTACAGTATGAAAATTCTGTATATCTCTTATTCTGTCCTAAGAAGTTGGATCAGTTTAAGGAGTTTCTAGATGGTGAGTATGAGAGAACTGCAGCCATAATAGACGATTATGATTATGAGAATGGATTTGTTGTACTTGTTTATGAACTAAATAAAAAGTTTAAGACAGACTTTGGTCTAATTAAACTTGGTAAGTATTCTAAAACTTCTAAGGAATTCCAGTCAATGTTTCCAAAGGTCATCAAGATAAAGAAAAATGGTCTACACAAGGATGAAATAAGTCTACAATATCGCATCTTCAATAAGACAGAAGACCTGCGAAAGTATTGGGAGGAGAAACTTGGTGTGGAGTTTGATGACAGCATGGAAGTTTGGCAAGGATTTATAGAAGAGAATGAAACATTAGAAATTGATAAAATTAAAGAGTATGTATAACGAAGTATTTTTACAGAAGGTTATTAAAGAATGTGGTGTAGAGCAGGCTTTTATATTTTGCCAGCTTGAGAGTGAGAAATATAGTGCTCAGTATGAAGAGATGGATATGGGTGATGCTATATCTGTATCAGAGATTAAGTATGAAAGAGATTGGTGGGCTGAAAGAGCAGAACGTTTAAAAAATAATGAACCATGTTAGAACTATTAGAAAAGTATCCAGAAGCAGCTAAGGTGATTGTGTCCTATTATCTAGAGAAAATGCTAGAGGGTTTGAATGATGATAAGCTACCTGAAAACTTTAAAGATTTTGTCAGAGCACAAGGTGTTGATAATGACAAGATTGCAAAGATTTTAGAGGCTTCTCCTAGGAACCTGTTTGATGTGTTTGATAGTTATGGGTTCTGTGCTGAAATATTGTATTCAGAAGCAGGCTTCTCTTATACAATATTAAATAAGCAACACCTCTATCATGCAAGGGTTGGATCATTTTCCTCTAGAAAGGAATGTGACACAGCTGCTGTCACTGTTATGATTCAGTTATTAAATGACAAGTTATGCGCACAGACCCAATAGTAGACCAGGTGGTTGCTAAGTTTCAACAGAGAAGCTCTGTAGGAATAGAGAAATACAACACCACCCTAGAAGAGAACAATAAAGATAACTATCTATTACATCTTCAACAGGAATTACAAGATGCTACGCTCTATATTGAGAAGCTTATAACACAGGATGTTGAAATAACCAACTTGGTTAATACAGCTATAGATGATGCAGATCTTGGTATGAAAATAAGAAGACTCATTAGATAGAATTTTTGAAAAGTCTTGGTTAATAAGATGGAGGGTTGTATATTTGCAACCCTCTATTTTTAACCAAATAATACAAACTTTTATGATGGATTTAGGATTGGATGCGTTATCCAAGATAACAGTGTTTAGTAAGTATGCGAAGTATATTCCTGAGCAGAAAAGAAGAGAAACCTGGGATGAGATTGTGAACAGGTATACTAGTATGATGATCAAGAAGTATCCTAAATTAGAAGAAGCTATTCTCACTACATCAACTATGATTAAGGAAAAGAAGGTGCTACCTTCTATGAGGGCTTTACAGTTTGCTGGTTCAGCAGCTGAGGTGAACAACTCTAGAATTTACAACTGTTGCTATCTACCTATTGATAGTTTGCACAGTTTCTCAGAGACAATGTTCTTATTATTAGGGGGCACAGGCGTAGGTTATTCTGTACAGAAGCACCACGTTGAGCAACTTCCTGCAATAACCAAACCAGGTAAAGCTCGCACCTACTTAATTGAAGATTCTATCATGGGCTGGGCAGATGCTGTAAAGGTGTTGATGAAAGCCTATATGGAAGGAAGTTTTACTCCTAAGTTTGACTTTAGAGCTATTAGGCACAAAGGTGCTAGACTAGTTACAGCTGGTGGTAAAGCTCCTGGTCCAGAACCTCTTAAGCTTTGCTTAGTGCACATTCAAGCTGTTCTTGACAGAAAGGCTGAAGGAGAGAAACTATCTCCATTAGAATGCCATGATATTCTCTGTCACATTGCTAATAGCGTTCTGGCTGGTGGCATTCGTAGATCAGCTATGATTGCTCTATTTAGTGATGATGATGAGGAAATGATCACCTGTAAGTATGGTAACTGGTATGAGCTAAATGAGCAGAGAGGTAGAGCAAATAATTCAGTTGTACTTGAAAGAAGTGTCATAGATGACCAAAAATTCAGTCATATCTGGAAAAGAATCGAAGACTCTGGATCTGGTGAGCCTGGTATCTATTGGACAAACAATAAAGATTGGGGCACTAACCCATGTTGTGAAATAGCTCTACGTCCATATCAGTTCTGTAACCTATGTGAGGTGAATGTAAGTGATGTTGATGATCAGGATGAACTTAATAACCGTGTTGCTGCAGCAGCTTTCTTTGGAACACTTCAAGCAGGATTCACAGATTTCCACTATCTCAGACCAATTTGGCAGAAAACCACTCAGAAGGACGCTCTTTTGGGTATTGGTATGACAGGTATTGGATCAGGTGAGATTCTTAAATATAACTTAGAAATAGCAGCCCATGTAGCTAAGGTGATGAACAGTATGATTTCTGGCGTGATTGATACTAATGAAGCAGCTAGGATTACATGTATTAAGCCTTCTGGTACGACAAGCTTAGTGCTTGGTACAGCTAGTGGTATACATGCTTGGCATAATGACTACTATCTAAGGACAATGAGATTTAACAAGAATGAGGACATTGCTTCCTACTTAATGGTAAATCATCCAGAGCTTTGTGAAGATGATGTTCTTCGTCCAACAGACACAGTTTGTGTACGTATTCCTGTTAAGGCTCCTGAAGGATCTATTCTCAGAACAGAAACTCCAATTGACACATTAGAACGTGTTAAGAAGTTCTCTCTGGAATGGATTAAGCCAGGGCACATTAATGGTGATAATACACATAACGTAAGTGCTACTGTTTCTATCAAAGAAGATGAATGGGAACCTGTAGGAAACTGGATGTGGACCAACCGTGATGTGTATAATGGACTGAGTGTTCTTCCTTATTGGGGAGGTACATACAAACAAGCTCCTTTTGAAGACATTACAAAGGAAGAATATGAATCCAGGATATCAACTATCAAGAGCATAGATCTTACCAAGGTGATAGAGCTAGATGATAGCGTAGACTTTGGTCAAGTTCAAGCTTGCGCAGGAGGCTCTTGTGAAATTAATATATAATGAAACATGAATTTATAAAAGATGTTCATTACTACCTCGATGGTGATAAAGTGATTTTCACTGAAGCCTATTTTTTACAAAGAGGTGTATGTTGTGGGAATAAATGTAGACATTGCCCATTTACAAAACCTGTAAAGAAAGGAAACACTGAGGTGGAAAAAAAAGATTAGTTTTTCGATTTTTGCCCTGGTGTTTCTACACTGGGGCTTTTTATTTTTGTCCCAATTAAAATAATTTTGTATATTTGAAAAAAGAAATGTATGGCAAAAGCTAGTAAAGAATCAACAACAAACAGTAAATTTCAGGAAGCATTAGACAAACTAAACAAGGCGTATGGCGTAGGTACAATTCTTACATTGGACAGCAAGACAACTGGTAGCTATGATGTAATCAGTACAGGAAGTATTGGTTTTGATTTTGTGACATTGGGAACAGGTGGATTTGTAAAAGGTAAGATGTACGAATTAATGGGATGGGAAGGTACAGGTAAGAGCACTATATGTGGTCATGCTGTAGCAGAGTGTCAGAAGAAAGGTGGCACAGTGCTTTACATAGATGGTGAGCATGCTGTAGATAAGAAGTATTTTGAGGCTATTGGTGTAGATACAACTAAGTTATTGATTGCTCAACCAAGTTGTGGTGAGGAAGGTTTCAACATTGCTATGGAAATGATAAACACAGGAGATGTTGATCTAATCATCATTGACTCAGATTCATCATTGATTCCTAAGAAGCAACTTGATGGTGAGGTGGGTGATAGCACTATCGGTCATAAGTCTAGACTGAATAGTAATGCCTATCCAAAACTTAAGAGTGCCCTATCTGCAAACAATGTATGTCTGATTGTTATCAGTCAGTATCGTGAGAAGATTGGTGTAATGTTTGGTAACCCTACAACAACTCAGGGTGGTCATGCGTTAAAGTTTTATTCAGATTGTAGA
>Ga0105102_10000333_pt1 | contig 13671 bp, 8 predicted proteins | sample PPLLaktember2015_FD_87032 | JGI IMG/M metagenome (GOLD analysis project Ga0105102, IMG submission 87032) | Freshwater sediment microbial communities from Prairie Pothole Lake near Jamestown, North Dakota, USA - PPLs Lake P7 Core (6) Depth... | ecosystem: Environmental > Aquatic > Freshwater >...
CGCCATAGTTTGGAATAAAGCCATACAGGAAATTCATAAAATATAAGAACGGCTTTGCGATGAAATCAAACCATCCGAAATTTATAGCAAGATTAAGATCATATCCGAGACTTTTTAACAGTTTTATGCTCTTTGGTCCAAAAAACAGGTTGAATTTGACCTGTTCCTGAGCACCGGGATGAATCTCTTTTGGGGGATTAACATACTGTGCTTCCAGAAGGCGCTTATCTTTCAACAAAAGGCGCATATTTGTTTCAACAGGTGTTTTTGGTATAAGGCTGGACATAAAATACCGATCCTGAACTGAAATCCATTTTAATAGGCCTGTATGGACGCCCTTTCCTTCAATATCATCAAGATTGATCTGTTCCAGGCTGTTATTTAATAATGCGCTTGGCCCTAGAAAGCCGACGGCACTATTTGTATCCGGATAATAGCTGTTAAGTGACACAGTAAGGCTGTCTTTTATTGGTTCACCGGAACCATTGATGACATTAACATCAAGTCCTACCATATATGTATCCGCTGAAAAGGAATATTTCTTTTCAATAACAACCCCTTGTGCCGATTTCCAGTAAAAAAGAACCTCTTTGCCGCCTTCATTTATCTCTATTAATTCATCCTTTACATCAGAAGTAAAAATTGCGTTTTCCAATCCCGGAACACTCTGTCCGGCAAAGCCTGTAGTAACAGTTCCTTTTTCCAACTCCTTTGCAATAAGCTCTTTATTTGGTGAATTGTCGTCTGTTGTTTCTTTATATTGCGACAGCATAAAGCTCGTTACGGCAGCTCCTTGTGCATTAATATCAACTGAATAATACGGAGTTTTTACCTTGATAACCCGGGGAACGGCGTTCTGTATAGCAGATGTAACCTGATATACCGTCTTTTCCGGAGCTTTTGTTGCAGACTCCGTAACCGGAGTTTCAGTTTTAACTGCCTGCTGCACCTCTGTTTTTTCTTCTGTCTTTTTAACCTGGGTATTATCAACAAAAAAATAATTCCAGATTAAAAAAACACAAAAAGAAAGCGCTATTGCCAATATAAACCGCGGTTGTTCCATTAAAACCTCCCCGATATAAAACCGGTATATTTTAAACTTTATTAGTATATGACATTATAAAAATTTCATTTTAAATGTCATAATCATATTCTGCTTGCGATTCTCAAAAATATGTTCCGATTGGAGCTCCTTAAATTCTTTGGGGATGGATGCGTTATCCAATGGTCTCGATAATATGGCAGGATTGCTGAATATTTTTGCATTATTTATAAAGATTCATGGAACCGGGTCGATCCCGCCCCGATTATAAGGATTACATTTCAATATTCTCTTGATAGCAAGGAAGAACCCTTTTATCAGACCATAACGAGTTATAGCAACATAAGCATATTCCGAACAGGATGGATAAAATCGGCAAACAGGTCCAATCATAGGGGATATTACATATTGATATACACGGATTAGCAACAGAATCGTTTTATTTATTATCAAACACTTCCTCTATCTTGATAAAGACATCCCGTAAAGATGATACAAATTGATCTGATTTAAGAGTGCCGGCTCCACTTCTGGCAATAACATTTATATCCCAACTGTATCTGAACCTGTGCCTGTTTAAACGATAATATTCTCGAATGTATCGTTTTATTCTGTTCCGCAAAACAGCATTCCCTGATTTTTTCGACACAGTCAGGCCAATACGTCCTGCACCTGGTTTTCCCGGAGAAAAAAAAATCGTAAAATGCCTGTTATTAACCCTTTTCCCTGCTTCAGTCAGTCTCAGAAATTCTTTTCGAGTTAAAATCCTTCCTGTTTTTGGAAAACTGAATTTTTGCAACTTTACACATCTGTGTTATTAATAAAAACTTTTTTTCAGGCTAATATCTTATTATATCAAAGTGATAATCTGGCTCTTCCCTTTGCCCTTCGCCTGTTAATAATTTTCCTGCCGTGTTTTGTAGACATCCTTTTTAAAAAACCATGAGTTCTTGCGCGCTTTATTCTGCTCGGCTGATATGTTCTTTTCATAATCCAAACTTCCTTTTTCTATTTCTATTTGAAACTTTTGAATCTATCCGATTTGGGTCTATTAGGTAATCTAATGCAGGCATCTATCGGATGTTATTCAAAACTTTCCATTTATATCAAACAGATATGACACTTGCCTTTTTCAACCGGTCGAAATCACAAAACCGGTTACATTTTTAATGCCCTTCGATTATAACGGCGGAATAGACCATATATCCCCCACTATGTCAATAAAAAAGGGTTCTTCGATTTCATTCCTTAAATATTTCATATAGTTCAAATTCCTGCAGGTGATATTCTGATTTCGGATATATTACAATCTGCCTTCCTATCATTTTTTCAAGGGTTACAATCAAATGGTTTTCTTCTCCGTGAAGGAGCTCGGCAATTTCGGGATGAACATGCAAGGCCACTTTAATACCAGCCATATCAAGAGATTCCCGCTGTATTTCCCTATATATGTTATAACAAATAGTCTGTTTTGATAATAAATATCCTTCCCCTTCGCAGTAAAAACATGGTTCACACAGAGCTCTCGTTAATGGCGACTTTATCCTTTTTCTTGTCATCTGAATCAAACCCATATCTGAAATAGGAAGAACGTGTGTTTTACTTTTGTCTTTTAACAGGAACTCCCTTAGAGCGTTAAAAACCTTCTCCTGGTTCTGTTTTTTTTCCATGTCTATAAAATCAATTATTATTATTCCCCCTATGTCTCTTAATCGTATCTGATATGCAATTTCTTTCACGGCCTCCAGATTTGTCTTTAATATCGTTTCTTCCAGGTTATGTTTTCCTACATATCGGCCTGTATTAACGTCAATTGCAACAAGAGCCTCGGTATGTTCAATAACTATATATCCTCCTGATTTCAGCCATATTTTCCTCTTTAAAGCCCTGGAAATATCACCTTCAAGATTATACGCATCAAAAATAGGTTCGCAACCTTCGTACATCTCGACAGAACTCTTTAGATTTGGCATGAAAGTATCAAGAAATGAAAGAACAGATTCATAGTCGGGGCGGGAGTCTATTATCATTTTTTCCGCTTCATGCATCAACAGGTCGCGCGCAGCGCGCAGGCAGACAGTAAGTTCCCTGTGAAGGAGTGATGGAGCTGGAGCGGATTTATATTTTTCTTGGATGTTCTTCCACAAATTGATCAAAAAATTCATTTCATAATCAAGAGTTTCTTCTTGTATGCCTTCTGCGGCGGTTCTTATAATGTAACCGTAGTTTTCTTTTCTCAAGGAAAGGACCATTTCCTTTAACCGGTTTCTTTCAGCTTCATTTTCAATTCGTCTCGAAACTCCGATATGATCTGAATTCGGCATCAGTACAATAAATCTTCCTGGAAGAGTAACATACGAAGTTACTCTTGCCCCTTTTGTTCCTATAGGAGGCTTTGCTACTTGAACGAGTATCTGCTGGCCCTCGGTAATAAGCTCGCTAATTCCTGTTTCATGGTTTTTCTGCTTAGTAAAAACAGTTTCCTGAAACAATTCGGGCGTTCCGTTATCTTCCTCCAACCCCGTATCAATAAGCTCGATTTCTTTGTAACTTCCAAAGTTGAGGTCATCCACATATATAAAGGCCGCCTGATTAAGGCCTATATCCACAAATGCCGCCTGCATGCCCGGCAATACTCTTTGAACTTTCCCCTTATAAACATTTCCTGCAATATCAGAAACATTTCCGCGCTCGATAAAAAGCTCTGCGATTGTTCCGCCTTCAAGAAGAGCGATTCTAGTCTCATGTTCACAAACATTAACCACAAGCTTCTTATACATAAAAAACCTCTTTATTTAACAAGTTATATTGGAGCACCAAGCTTGACTACACGCGCTGTTTTTATCTCCTCATCAGTAAGCTGAAATATTTTTTTAAGAACATCCGCTGGTCTGACCATATTGCCCGACTCATTAGACAATGTCATCTTCAGCCGGCTATTTGATTCCATCCTTATTGTTTTAATCACTTCTTTAAGATTAATAAATTTTCTTTTTCCTTTTCTATTGGTTTTCTCAATTTCAAGCTTATCGCTCATTTCATAAATTTTAAGGTGTTCGTTACAAAGTTTTCCACACATTAATGTCACTTCGTATGAATAGATTTTTAGACTGTTTGTTTTTTCTTCCGGGACACATTCTTTACAAGCAATGACACAAAGCCCTTCGGGAAGCTCTTCGTTCAATTTTTTGGTAATTATCTCCGGTTGAGTATATTCTGTTACCGTCAAAAATAATGTTTCACAAACACTTTCTATTCCTATGGGAAGAGTATCTTCAAAAGATATTTTTGGCATTGGATGAAATCCTTCTGAATAACCGACTTCAATTCCGGCACGCCTTACAGCCCTTAAAAATATATTTATAAGCTCAAGATGCCCGAAAAATCTCGCCGGGCCCAGTTTGGAATAATTAATAATAAGTTTTTTATAATGTTTTTGTTTTTCTTTGGTTTCAACTATCCCACTTTCTGTCGAATCAACGCTGTAACAACAAATTTTTGGTTTAATCCGAGTAAAATCACAAACTCCGCAACTGCTGCATTGATTTCTGCAATCATCTGTTTTTTCGGCTTTTTCAGCTTTTTCAAGCTCGCAAATCAAAAACTCTTTTGAAACACCTGTATCAATATGATCCCACGGGAGAGGCTCTGAAATCGACCTTTTGCGCAAAAGATAAAAATCCGTATCAACCCCTGTATCTTTAATTGCATTTTCCCATAAATCATATCTGAATTTATCGCTCCAGCCATCAAATCTGCATCCTTTCCCATATGCGTTAACAAGAAGCTTTCCAAGCCTTCTATCGCCGCGCGCCCAAAGCCCCTCCAGTAAACTTACTTTTGGATTCTGCCATTTGAAATGAACGCCTGATATGTTAAGCGCTTTCTTTATTCGCTCAATTTTTCTGGATGATTCATCAAGAGAATTCTGAGCATTCCACTGAAAAGGCGTGTGAGGCTTAGGAATAAAAGTTGTAACACTGACATTAATGGAGCTGCTTTTTCTGATTCTTTCTTTCCGGAGTCTGTAAACAAGATCGATTAATTCCGTTATATCAGCGTCCGTTTCGGACGGCAGCCCGATCATAAAATAAAGCTTTATCACCTGCCATCCCATGCCAAGGGCGGTATTTACCGAACTTATGATATCCTCTTCGGTAATATTTTTATTTATTACATCTCTTAATCTCTGGCTCCCCGCTTCAGGCGCAATAGTGAAACCTGTTTTACGGACTTTTTTTACAAGATTGACGAGATCGGGAGTCAAAGAGCCCGCGCGAAGCGACGGGAAAGAGACGGCAATATGTTTGGCTTCATATGAAGCCATCAGCTTCTCAAGAAGATATGAAAGAGAACAATAATCGGTCGTGCTTAAAGATAGCAGAGAGACATCCTCATAACCGGTTGAACGAATCGATTTGTTGGAAAGATCAATTATATTTTCAACAGATCTTTCACGGACTGGGCGGTATATCATCCCGGCCTGACAAAATCTGCATCCACGTGTACAACCCCTTGATATTTCTATACGAACACGGTCATGCACAGGTCTCCCAAAGGGAACTACCGGCATGTCGGGAAATGGCGCGTTTTCGAGATCAGGAATTATGCTTCTAACAACTCTTGGCTGTCCGTTAAAAACCGGCAAAACAGTTTGAAAACCTTTGTTGTCATATTTTGCTTCAAAAAAAGAGGGAATATAAACCCCTTTTATTGCAGACCATTCCTTTAAAAGGATTTTCCTGGAATTATAATTGCTGTCTTTCCATTTAATCCATGCTCTTGCCATTTCAACAACGACATGTTCTCCGTCCCCTACGACAATAGCGTCAAAAAAATCGGCGACCGGCTCCGGATTGCAGGCACAGGGTCCTCCCGCAATTATAAAGGGATAAGACAAATCCCTCTCGCTTGAATAAAAAGGAATTCCTGCAAGATCGAGCATCATCAACACATTTGTATAATTCAGCTCATACAGAAGGCTAAAACCAACCATATCAAACTCTTTGAGAGGTTTTTGATTTTCCAGTGATAAAAGCGGCATTTTTAAAGCCCTGAGATATGCTTCAAAATCCGAGGCTGGAGCAAAAACTCTTTCAGCGGCTATATTTTCATGCCTGTTTAGAATATGGTACAGAATCTGAAGCCCAAAATGGGATGTGCCCACTTCATATAAATCGGGAAAAGCCAGTGCAATGGCAAGTTTTATATTGTTATAATCCTTTTTTATTGAGTTGATTTCTGAACCCAGATACCGGCTCGGTTGTTCAACAAGTGGTAAAATATCATTAATGTTCGCCATATTCATAATTTTATCCGGGATATTTTTGCTGCATCGTTATATGTCAAATTGTGATCCATTTAATAAGTCTTAATTCGTTGAAATTCTCAAAGTAATAACATATATTAGATTGCATTAATAATAAAGGAAAACATAACAAGCTGATTTCTTTATACGTCTTATGGCTTTTTAATAAAACATCGTGCAATTTAATTTCCCGTGTATGGACATTATAACCATATGAAAAGACATAAAATTATTGCTGTTTTTAATTCTGAAACAGCGATGTGCGACATCCTGATAAAGGGGTGGGTGAGAACCAGGCGCGATTCTTCGGGCTTTTCATTTATCGAAGTCAATGATGGATCATGCCTCAAAAACATGCAAATTATTGCTGAAAAGGACCTCGGTAATTATGAAGCTATTAAAAAACTCTCAACCGGTTCGGCCGTGGCAATACGCGGTGATCTTGTCGAATCAAAAGGAGGCGGGCAGAAGTGGGAAATCAAGGCCAGACAGGTTGATATAATAAGTATTGCTCCCGATTCTTATCCTCTCCAAAAAAAGCGTCATACAGACGAATATTTAAGAACGATGGCTCATTTGAGGCCACGCACGAATAAATATGGCGCGGCTTTCAGAATAAGGTCTGATCTCTCTTTCGCCATACATAAATTTTACAACGACAAGGGCTTTAAGTATATTCACACTCCTGTTATTACAGGCTCAGACTGTGAAGGCGCCGGCGAACTTTTCAGAGTCACAACCATTGATCAGGACAAAGTTACAAAAAAAGATGGCAAAACAGATTACTCTGTTGACTTTTTTGGTAAAGCAGCAAATCTTACCGTCTCCGGTCAATTGTCGGCCGAGATGTTTGCCCTGGCCCTTGGAGATGTTTACACGTTCGGACCTACATTCAGAGCTGAAAACTCAAACACAAGAAGACATGCCGCTGAATTCTGGATGCTTGAGCCGGAAATAGCTTTCGGCGACATTAACGACAACATGGACCTTGGGGAAGAAACCATAAAATATTTAGCTGGCTATGCATTGAAAGAATGCAAAGACGATCTTCTTTTGTTTTCAAATTTTGTCGATAAAGATCTGATTAACAATCTGGAAAATATCTCTTCGTCAGTTTTTGTCAGACTGCCATATGAAGAGGCGGTCGGCATTCTGCAAAAAGCAAATGTTAAGTTTGATTATGAAGTCTCCTTTGGAAAAGATCTCCAGGCTGAACATGAAAATTATCTGACCGATCAGTATTTCAGGCGGCCCGTTATTCTTTATAATTATCCAAAAAGCATAAAACCCTTTTACATGAGAGTAAACAGCGACAACATAACTGTTGCCGCTATGGATATTCTTGTGCCTGGCATAGGAGAGCTTGTGGGTGGGAGCCAGCGTGAGGAGCGTCTCGATGTGCTTGAATCACGCATGGATGAATGCAACTTGTCAAGGGAAAATTACTGGTGGTATCTTGATTCCCGCCGTTTTGGCTCTGTACCCCATAGCGGTTTCGGGCTGGGTTTTGAAAGGCTTCTGATGCTTGTAACAGGGATCAAAAATATACGCGATGTAATTCCTTTTCCAAGAACGCCGGGAGGCATTGAATTCTGACAGATGCTCTCTTTCAGTCTGCTCTCATTGTTCTGAGCCTTGCAAGCTCCCAGATATAATCATACAGATGAAGTCCTTTGCTTGCCGCAATTATTTCACCATCCTCCACTCCTATTTCCTGAGCCATATATTCTTTTAAAAGTTGTATAGCTCCGAGATTTGCCGGAAAGCCGTTCCATAAATCCCAGGATCTGAAATAAACCATGAAATGGAGTTTTCCATACCTGATTCGGGTATCAATTCCCCTCAGGCATGGCGGGTCACCAAGATACAAGGTCGATGGATCACCGACCGTCATATATGCCTGATTTGTTCCATGCCCGTCTTCTTTATACATTCTTATAACTTCGGCAATCTGGCTTTCCAGGTACTGTCCGTAGGTATAATCTTCATTCGGGGTTTTTGCCGAGGTCATCAGATATGGCAGATACTCTTCAAGATAACCTTCAGCAACAGGATTTGGTATATTAAGCGCGTGGGGGATATCCGGAATAAGCGGGCGCACACCGGGGTGTTTTATATGAACAGTTATAAAATCAAACTCAAGTCTCTCCTGCCCTTTAAAACTTCCCCTTTCGATTACGTATTTGTGTCCGTTGTCAATTATCTGGTAAACACACTGAAACCAGGCATCCGGAAGGTCTCTTGCGGCTAGGGAAATAACATTCAGCATTGAACGGCCATTTCTGTAGTTTGTGTTCTCTATATATCGAGCATTCTTACATCAAGAGCGTTGTTTACTATAAAATCACGCCTTGGCTCTACTTCATCACCCATTAGAATTGTAAAAATTTCATTGGTGTCGACAGAGTCCTGCACCTTCACCTGCAAAAGAGTTCTTTTCCCCGGATTCATCGTTGTTCCCCATAACTGTTCGGGGTTCATTTCACCAAGACCTTTGTATCGCTGGACAACCAATCCTTTTTTGCTTTCTTCAAAAACAAACTGAAGGAGTTCCTCTTTGGCGGATATTTTTATTTCCTGTGCCACAGATTCCTTGTTTTCCATATTTATTACAAAAAATGGTGGTTCATCATATTTAAAAATATTCCGTCCCAGAAATACGCATTTCTGATAATCTTCAGAATAAACGAGGCCTGTCCCTATTTTAACATTATTAATTTCCTTTCTGCTTGCGATTTCGGCAATGAAACCAGAATCGTGAACCTCCGGGTATTCGACAATCAGTTCATAAACATTTCTATCCTGGTTCCACAGAATCTCTCCTGTCTTGTATCTGTTTTGATTAAGAATATTCTTCATCCATGACATTTTTTCCATATCTTTCAGGATGCTTTTATCTTCCACTCCATTCTTCAGCAGTATTTCGGCAAGATACCGCTTTAAACCGCTCCTCTCAAGCCGCGCCAAGGCAGATGAATATTCGGCCAGGTTGGTAATAAAAAGGTACAGATGTTGCTCGGATAATGTTCTCCTGCCTTCGCCAACCAGAATTTTGTGGTTTTCACAAAACAGTCTTATTGCATAGTCATTTAATGCTGTTTCGTCCTTAAAATATTTTTCGTTCTTTCCTTTTCCCACCCTTAGAAGTGGCGGTTGCGCAATATATAAAAAGCCCCTCTCTATAACTTCTGGCATCTGTCTGTAAAAAAACGTTAGCAGCAGCGTCCTTATATGAGACCCGTCAACATCAGCATCTGTCATGATAATAACTTTATGATATCTGATGTTATCAATGTTGTACTCCTCTCTTCCGACTCCTGCTCCAAGGACTGTAATAATATTCTTGATTTCCTCACTTTTTAATATCTGATCAAATCTTGCTTTCTCAACATTTAATATTTTTCCCTTTAAAGGAAGAATTGCCTGAAACTTTCTGTCCCTTCCCTGTTTGGCGCTGCCTCCTGCAGAATCTCCCTCAACAAGAAATATTTCCCGCTGGGCAGGTTCCTGAATCTGACATTCCGCAAGCTTTCCCGGAAGCGAAGCATCCGCCAGCAATCCCTTGCTCCTTGCTATATCCCTTGCCTTTCTTGCCGCAAACCTTACTCGTGCAGCATCAACAGCTTTTGATAATATTTTTTTCGCTACCGGCGGGTTTTCTTCGAAATATATTCCAAGTTTTTCATTTACCAGCGATTCGACAAGTCCTTTAATTTCGCTATTTCCAAGCTTGGTCTTGGTCTGGCCTTCAAATTGCGGGTTTTTCAGCTTTATGCTTATTATCCCGGTTAAACCCTCTCTTACATCCTCTCCGCTTAATTTATCCTTAAGATCCTTCGCAGATATATTTCCGTTTGAAGCATACTGATTAATAACCCTTGTAAGGGCGGTTTTAAAACCTATAAGATGAAATCCGCCTTCGATGGTATTTATGTTGTTGGCAAAAGAGAATAGTTTTTCATTAAATGTATCATTATACTGGATTGCCACCTCTACATGAACATCGTTTTTAATTCCCTCAAAATAAACAGGCTTGTGCAACGGCATTGTGTGTTTGTTGAGGTATTCAACAAAAGAAGTTATGCCGCCCTCATAAAAAAACTCTTTTTTTGCTTCGGCGCGTTCATCTTCTATTCTTATTCTTAGTCCCTTATTCAGAAAAGCGAGTTCTCTCAGCCTTTTTTTTAAAATTTCGAAATCAAACTTATCTGTTGTGAGTATTTCCGTATCAGGCTTAAAGTGTAGTTTGGTTCCGCGTTTTTTTGTATTGCCTGTTATTGAAAGCTCGCTGGTTTTTTTCCCTCTTTCAAAGACCTGCTGATATATTTTACCGTCAGTATATATTTCCAGCTCAAGTTTTTCTGAAAGCGCATTAACAACCGAAACACCTACACCATGAAGACCGCCGGAAACCTTATAAGAATCATTGTCGAATTTTCCCCCCGCATGTAACTTGGTCATAACAACTTCTGCTGCGGGTACTTTTTCCGTTTTATGAATTCCAACAGGAATACCCCTTCCGTTGTCTTCCACGCTAACGCTGTTGTCTATATGTATTATGATGCTTATAAAATCACAGAAACCTGCCATTGCTTCATCTATGCTGTTGTCAACAACCTCGTAAACAAGATGATGAAGCCCTTGAATGTCTATGTTTCCGATATACATTGAAGGCCTTTTTCTGACCGCTTCAAGGCCTTCAAGAATTTTTATGTTATCGGCTGTGTATGTATTGTTTTTTTCTTCGTTCATATTCTCATCGGCATAATAACGCTAAGGAAGTTTTTTTCTTTATCCCCTTCGATCAGGCAAGGACTTTCACCATCTATAAGTTTTATACAAACCTTCTCATCATTTATTACATTCAGGGTTTCTATAAAATATCTCACATTAAAAGCTATTTCGAACGGATCTCGGTTGAAATCCACGCCCATCTCTTCTTTTGATTCACCAAGATCCGGATTTGTAGAAGAGACCGTCAATTTGCCCTTCTTAAAACTGAAAATAACCCCCTTATAACTTTCAGAAGTCAAAATTGACATTCTTTTTAACAGCATTAAAAACAACGACCTTTCAACTTTTACTGAAAATGTTTCTTTTCTGTTTATTATATCCTTATATTCCGGAAAATTTCCCTCAAGAAGTCTCATCACTATGGTTTCGTTTTGTTTTTTTATAACAAAGTTTGTTTTATTAAATCCTATACTTATATTTCCTTCTTCTTCAATAAATTTTAAAACATCACTCAAACCTTTTTTCGAAATTATTATTCCGTTTTCATCAGGTAAAACCAAATTTTTATCACATTCATAATCGGCTTTCGTCAGGCGGCTTCCATCGGTAGAGACAAGTCTTATTATTTTTTTTTCTTCATTTTTTTCCAATTTTTCAAGAAATATTCCGTTTATATGGGCCCTTTTTTCTTCAGAACCTCCTGCAACAAAAACAGTCTGTTCGGTCATTTTTTTAAAGGCCGCTGAATCAATTTCAAAATAAACAATGTCTTCAATGTTTGGAATATTTGGAAAATCTTCGGAATTCATTCCGACTATTCTGTATTCGACATTTCCTTTATCACTAATCTCAATCCAGTTGTTTTCAAGTTCATTTATATTCAATTCATCACTTGGAAATTCTCTTACTATTTCAAATAATTTTCTTGCGTTAATAGCAACCGAACCTTCTTTCTCAATTACAGCCGGATAAAAACCTTCAAAACCTGTTTCAAGATCAGTCGAAATCAGTTTAATGCCATTTTTATCAGTTTTTAAAAGCACTGCGGTTGTAATGCTTATGTTTGTTTTTCTTCCTGCTATCGATTGTACTTTAGATAGAACGTCAACAATATCCTGTTTTTGTATTTTAAGTTTCATACATCATTCCTTTTATAAGAGTGAATAAATAAATGATATATATTATATTGTGTCAATAAATATGATAACACACATAACATACTTATTATTATATAATAATAATAAGAAAAAAGATTACATATTATTGTTAAGTTATATCAAAAACAGGTTTATTATCAATCAAAATAATAAAACTGTCGAAAACCGAAAAGTTTTAAACAAATAAAGTAAACAAATATAAACAATCATGAATGTATCCACTTTTTGATATCAGAAACAACGCCAAACCATTTATCAGAAACTCTTATTTTGATGAATTTTCCAAATAAATCATCCAATAAAGAAAAAAGAACATCAAAAAGAAAAAATTTTTCCAGAGCAAAGCCGTCAACATCATCCTTTGATTCGATAAATCCAACGTCCGGAGTTTTTATATTTGATAAACTTAAATTTTCCCCGTTAACGGTAAAAGACCACTCTTTCTCGCCGGATATATATATCAGATTTATTTCTTTGACCACAGAGCCCTTTTTAAGAGAAACAAACCCCTCCTCAATATCCGGTTCTTTTCCTTTAATTGTTATTTTTTCGATGGAATCATTTGTTTTTCTTTCAAAAACTATTTTATTTCCGATTTCAAGAGAGTCGCCTTTATTAAGAATTTTGTTTATATGTGAGGAAGAAACAGAATACCAGAGCCATGTTAAAAACTCACAACCCAGAAAAGCATAGCGATAATAAGATATTGAAGGGTCAAGCATCTCTATTCCGTAAACCTGGTTAAAGACAAATTCGGAAGATGATCACGTTCCTGGTCGCTCATGCCTGATAAAATTTCAGCTTCCGAATAAGGGAAAATTTTAATTAAATGGCTATTGAAAGATCTTTGGAAAAGAGTTTCAAAATCTTCATTTACTGATTTATTATTTGAGAAAAGATAAACCATCGATTTTTCATAATTCCAGACAACATCATAAACGTTTGGAACTGCTGGCACACGTAATAAAAGGAGAGACAATACATGCTCTTTAACAAGTTTTTTTTCTTCCGCCGCCAAATAACGCCGCCCGCTTTCCTTAAGCCTCTTTATCGTTTCAAAATACAGATATTTTTTTATAATTTTGGAAGAAATATTCTTTTTGTCGATTCTTAACGAAAAAAGGAAACGGTCACCAAGAACGAACGCGGTATTCTCAAAATCAGGTAGGAAATGGTTATTAAAAGAAGTCCACCCCAATATTGTTTCTGAATGTGTATCCTCTGTTTCCTTAAAGGAATATTTTATTAATCCTCTTTTTATAAAACCAAGAGGAGATTCCTGAATTTTACCCTCGACATAATACCTTTTTATCGATACAGAAGATGATAATAGACCCATAAATTAATTAAACACCACAAACCCTTGTCTTTGATAAACACCATATATTGTGTTATAAATTTCTCAAAATAAATATATATTGTTTAATATA
>Ga0105102_10000335_pt1 | contig 13668 bp, 3 predicted proteins | sample PPLLaktember2015_FD_87032 | JGI IMG/M metagenome (GOLD analysis project Ga0105102, IMG submission 87032) | Freshwater sediment microbial communities from Prairie Pothole Lake near Jamestown, North Dakota, USA - PPLs Lake P7 Core (6) Depth... | ecosystem: Environmental > Aquatic > Freshwater >...
AGAAAGCCCCAGCGGATGTTTCCGGCATCGGCCGACATCACCGGCAACCCGTCGAGCAGGGCCATCACGCGGCTTCCGGCGCCATAGCTGAACCCGCTCCCACCCCGGATGGAGGCTTGCCCGTCAAGCACTTCTATCCCGGGAGTTTTATTGATCAGCTCTTTGGTGTCGGAAATGTGGAGACTGGTCAGTGCCGCTGGTTTGATCACACTCATGGAAACCGACAATTCAGAAACCCGCTGCTCCACACGCCCGGCGCTGACCACCACCTGGTCGATTTCTGCAGCTTCGGGTTCAAGGCCAATATCAAGGGTAAGGGTATCCTTATCATTTACCATAAGTTCCCGGGAAACAGTCCTGTAGCCGATATGCTGAATGATGATCAGGTTCTTACCGGGATTCAGCCGGAGAAAATAAGTTCCTTCCCGACCTGAAAGAACTCCCTGGTTGCGCCTGACCAGTACGGTGGCATCCTGAAGTACGGTTCCTGTTGTCTGATCATAAATTTTCCCTTTGACAAACCCGTCAGACCATGCCTGGAAAGCAGATGTCAGGGAAAACAGCGTAATAATTACCGTCCTGATGAACATCATTTGGCCTTAAAAGTCATTCTTATGTTGATGATGCCGGTTCCGCCCACTAAATCAGGAACTCCGGTGGTGATCTTAAACGAACTGGCGGTCAGTTCCACAATTTTGCTGGTAAGTGGCAGTGGCAGGGAGTCGGTTTTAATGATGATCTGTGTCTTATTCTCAGTAAACCACCAGGTTCCTTTGTAAATTCCGAAGACTCCGGTCCCGTCATCTTTGAATTTGGCATCGCCTTTGAATTTTGCAAGAAGTTGTCCCGGCTGACTTGCATCCTTACCGTTGGCAAGAAGTGAGTCGGTTCGCCACATGGGGGTTGTCAGAAGCTTGAACGGATCGTTTTCATCATCCTTTGAGCAGTTGGACAAGGCCAGTGCAAGGGCAATAACTACCAGTAGCGGAAGATTTTTCAGTGTTTTCATAACAATTCTGATTAATGGAATACAGGATTAATTCCAAAGGTAAGAAATCTATTATGAAAATTGAAGATCAGGAAGCCTGAATAGCTTATTACTTTTTCAATAAAGGTACCTGTCGCAAATAATCGCCTGACAGGTGCGAAAATTTAATTTACGGGGAAAAAGTATTTTCAAACTTTGAGATTCAGATGTTCACCTTTGTTTACGAGATGAACATCCTGTCAGGTGGCCATTGAGTAACTTCTGCAATCTTTGCAGCAGGCATCGGGAACCGGCGTTAACGGGGAGGTTCTGTGTATCCTGAATTTACCCAGATTACTTCCCAACGGATCCTGATCCGGGGTTTCCAGAGACATCTGCCAGGCAGTAGCCTGTGGCATCACCTCAGAGGGATCAGTTTGTGAATCAGAACGGATAGAATCAGCCATTTTTGGATCCAGGCCTGCCCTGAACTGGCGGAAAGCTGATTTCAATTCCAATCCGGTCTGCTCCAGGTAAAGTCCGGAAATATGCTCTTTCAGGCTGGTAATGTTTGAAAAAACCTCCACCACCAGGACGCTCAAAGAGGCATCCAATGGTAATCCGTAATTGGAAAGCAGAATGGCTATCTCTTCTTCAAACCACACTGCTTGTCCGGTTTTGGACTTATCCCTGAAAATGGCCAGGGCTGCTCCGTTGACCAGTTGCTGATGGTTTAGGGAATCCAGGTTTGGTTTTGGCAGTGATTTGGGAGGAACAGCATAATGGGCTTTCAGGAGAGTACTGTATTTCACCATTTCGTTTTTATCGGGTGAAAACTTCTTTTTCCATTCCATCTGTCTTTCATCGAGAAGAATATTTCTCCAGACGGTATTGTCGGCACGTTTAACCTGGGCATAGAGCAGGCACCAAAGCTGGGTTCTGGGCGGATCGGCAGTCATGTTTTTCCCGTTGGATACCGCTTTGGCATATGGGGCGTTCACGTAAATCCTGGCTTCATCGCGGGCAACAGCGCAAACCAATGTGGGGGCCGGATGCTGGATACCGGTTACCCTGAGGGGCCGTCCAAATCTTCCCTGCGCGGTACTCCACAGGTTATTATCCCGGTCGGACCAATGGCCATGTCCGATCCTGAATTCATAGGTAAAAAAGCCAAAAAGTTCCGGACTGTCGGGGTGCATGCCGGGTGGTATTGGTAACAGGTAGTGCACGTCACTGTCTGTGGCTTTTTCCATTACCTTCATGGCGCCCAAACCCGCCATATCATCGGAAGAAGCTTTGGTGATGGTACGGATAAACTCCGGATCTATCTGTAATGCAGGTTCTTCCGGAGTGAGTAAGAGCGAAGGATGATTGTTGCTGATGAGTTGATCAGGAGCATTTGCAAGAACCCTGCAAAACAGGGTATCATCCGGATTTTCAACCGGTTCGGCAAATTCCAGCCACAGGTATTTCTGCCGTACTTCCGTTGAGCTGTATTTTTCATCGGGTTTATAGGGTGACAGAGCATATCCGGCACTGACCAGCTTCGGAACCTGCCAGGGTGCAAGAGTTGTTGGCAATTTAAGATTATGAACAATGGGACCATCGTTCAAACCACCATGTTTATGCCTGAAAACAGGATGCAGGGTGTACGTCAATTCCATTTCATCCGGAAATCTCAGTTTCCCGGCAGTTTTCAGATTCGATTTGGGTTCAATGGCGTCAATATAAACAATAGTTGTTCCGGAGCGGTCAGTCATTCCATAGGTATCTGCCTGGAGAGCTTCAAAAGAGACGGTCCTTTTCATTTCTATTTCACCCATTGAGGTGAGAACTTCCGATTCACTTTTCTTATCCTTTCTGAATCTTTTGTTCCGGTCGATCGTAAAGCCGATGTTTTCCAACGCGTTCCATGTCCAGTCACGGTTCATCCGGTAGACAAATCCTCCCAGCCAGTGGTTGATCAGATCCTCTTTTGACGCGAAAGTGATGGACGAATGATCGGGTGCCAGGGTATGCCTGATCCGGCTGCTGCAGCCAAACACCACTCTTTCTCCCTTCTTCCCCACCAGGGTCATACCCTTGGATTCCACATCGAGCTGTGTTGCCAGCCGCTGGACAATATCCGGCATTTTGTTGCTTTTCTCCCGGAACAACAGTTTCGTTGCCAGCTTTCCGTTCCAGCCTTCTTCGGGATCAGGCCGGAGATAAATACCCTGCAGAGCGGGAATATTCTCTTTACCGGTCAATAACCCGGTTTCTGTGGCTGATTCCTTATAGAACAGCAGGGAAGTGGTTTTACCGTAACGGCTGTCCAGTTCATGATTTCCATCGTTGATGAAACCGAAATATTCCGGGGTCCCTTCACACAAAGCTCTGAGGGTCACCCTGATTTTCCTGGCGGTGGGAAGAACAATCTCTTTCATCCCGTCCAGGATCGTTTTGCTAAAACTGTTGTTATTCAGCGGATTGGATGGATTTTGGAAATTCAAAACCGGACAGTCAATGAATTTCACAGGAATATCAAGAATTTCTTCGAACCCGCCGGGGAAATTTCGCCAGGTGGTATATACCGGAATGTAATTTTCCTTCCCATCCCTGCTCAGCAGGTTGTCAAGTCCCAGTGATTCTGCTTCAACGATCACTTCCACCTTTGTGACATCCGGATCGGCAATTCCATCAATGAAGCCTCTTTTCGGATTTGAAGCACTTCCGCCGTCAGCGATTGATTCTGCGATCAGGTCGTCGGCAGCCTTGATGAGCAACTGGACCGGATCTTTGCCTGTTGCCTGGTATTTTCCGGTAAAGACCACCGCAGGATAAGACAACAGGGGTCTTTTAGCTTTGATGGCAGGATTGGCTTCATATTCCGGTTTCTTCGTTACCGGATTGATCTTGCCGTTATAATATTCAACGTCGTGTTGTATTAATTCCTTCGGAACATCGATCCTCAGCTGGGAAGGAGCTATGCATCGCCTGAATTTCCAACTTGCCTGGCAGGAGGGTGTTTCTTCGGTGAAATCATCGGACGGAACAGGCCCTCCTCCGGTGAGATCAGCCATTCTTACACGAAAAGTGTATTCTCCGCCATATCGCAGATCAACACCGGGAGCAATTTCGTCATAGATCTGGTCAGGTGAAACCTTCCTCGGTCTGCCGAAGGCATCGGTTTCATTGTTCATTTCATGATGATAGATCCTGATCGCATCCGAATCTTTCAGCACCAAGCTTTTACCGATCCAGTTGGTATAGTACACGGGCAACCAGTACAATCCATCCGGATCGTTATCCATTTGCGTTGGAAAAACCTGGTAGGGAAGTTCCAGCTTTTTTCCGCTGATGATTTTGGTGTCGGCACCCTTTATTTTCCAGGCATCGGGATCGATTTTTGCTTTCACCGCATTCAGGCTTGCCCAGTTTCCACCCTCCTTTTTTACGTCAACCCGGAAACCGTTAATTCCCAGGGGTGCATCCACCCTTTCCTGGCTGCCCGGATCGGAAGGATTCTCCGTTAATTGCCGGTAATACCAGATCAGGATCTGCTCATCATCCCATGCCAGCCGTATCCCGGCCTCTTTTACCGGGTGAAATCCATCCTGTTTTTCGACCAGCAGATTGGAACTGACCGGCTGACTGGCGTGGACAATTTTGGCAAAACCATCGTCATAGCTGCCAGCCTCGGCAAAAATTTTATCCCACTCACCTTTTGGGGGTGTTGAGGTGGGGGTTTGATGAATCACCGGGAAGAGAAGAGGAGCAAAAAGGGACCTCTTCTCCCCCATCTTCAGTGCCGGGATACGGGCGGCATATCGCTTGACGAAGGCACCAAAGGGATCTCCCAGCGTAATATTTTGAAGATTAACATATTCTGAAGGATGTATCAGATCCACATACAGGTATCCCCCCTTGTCGAACCAGCCAGGTTTGATCTCCAGCTCTGTTTCATAAATCAGTCCGCATGCCCTGGCCAGCAAAGGCTGACGGAGAATGTGAGCGAACAGCTGCCCCCAGCTGACATCTTCCTTAGGAGGAACAACGACCGGAGGTTTATCTTTCCGGAATGCACAGTGATAACTGTCATCGGTCCGTGCATTCGGATGTCGTGGTGTGGTAAAATTAAAGGCATCCCGGTAGCTGCGAGGCAGGTATTTTGCAACGCTGGTTTCTGCCGGTTTTGTCTTTTCAGCTTTGTCAGTCAGGTGATTCAGGTTCAACCGGGTCTTATACTGTTCACCGATCCCTTTCAGGATCTCTCCTTTGTTGCTGTCTTCATTTTTATGGGCAACCGTGACAGGAATGGGAATCCGTGGTCCGGCAGTGGCGTTGCTCACAGGGAAATCATCCAATCCGCTGACCACTTTTACTTCAAACTTAGGTCTGATATCCGCAAACCCTTTGGTTTTTTTGGATGGATCGGGAGAAAAAGGGACATCCAATTCCTTCAGCGGATCCCGGTTCACCGGGATCAAAAGAATATTCAGCTTCAGTTTTTGGCCATCGAAGCCCTGAGGAAAGGCCATCAATGTATATCTGCGATTTTTTTCCATGTTGCTCTCTTTTTATTTTAGTTGATCTCGGGTTACTTTTTCTCAGGCGATCTGACGACTTTCCGACCAGGTTTCTGTAAAACTGATGTTGATTATCAGGAAGATGCTGATATCAAGACCGAAAGTGACTGAAGCTTCGCAGTCGGTTTTCTTCGGGGGACCGGCGATTGCTTTGATCGTTCCTTTCGCTTCAATGGTAATGGTGATCGAAACAATTCCTCCGAGAATTTCTGCATTTCCGCGGAAATAGAGGAAGGCAGTAATGCTGAGCGTTCCGGTATCTGCGTACATTTCAATTCCGACCATAAACAGCAGGCTGACACTTCCAATCACCGGGATGCTGGCTACCAGTTCCACTCCGAAACCGAATTTCAGGGCCAGGCTGGGTCCTTTGCTGGTATCGCAGGCTATTTTTACATCCACACTTCCTTTGGCAAAGACGGAAATTGCCCCCACCGACGTACACATTACGGTCAATCCCCCATGGAATTTCAGGAATGCACCGGCTGTCGGCAGCAACTTGGAAGGATCGGTAGTCACCTTCAGTGCGGCGTTGAAATAGAATCCAAGTCCTAGTGAGGCATCCAGTTTGAGCGGTGTTTGCGCGGAACTGTAAGCTGGTTCCGGGGGAAATTTGATCAGCGGGATATCTTTCCCGGCTTCAAATTTATATTCCCAGATCTCCCCGGCATTGCTCATGGCCAGCTTAAGTCCCGTTTGGAGGGCTTTCCCGTAATCCCCGGTACTGAGTTGGGCAAGGAGCTCCAGAATATCGATAACGGGCTGCAGGTCATCACTGAACTCGATTTCAGGCACCGGTAATCCGGAGATACCGTTCGGATCGCCTTCTATGGCGCTTTCTTTTCCTTTACGGGAATCAAAATTCCCTTTCACGGTCATCAGCCGTTTCATGGATCCCAGATCCACCACCACCGACAAATTATCCATCCGGCTCTTCCAGGGATCTGCAGAGGCAAAACTATCCACATCAAAATTCAGCAGCGACTTCACCAGGGAAGATCCGTCTTTGTTCTTCGTTTTGTATTCAAGATAAATTTTCAGACCATCCATTTCCACCAGCGGAATATCGAAATCGGGGATATCGAATTTTAGTGCCTTATCAATCATCCCGCCGGCACCTTTCTGCAAAAGTTGAAGACCTTTGGCCACACTTCCTGCCGGATCGCTGGTAACTTCCATCAGTTCAAGCACTTTGGTAGCTCCATCCTGTAAGGCATTTTGCGTAAAGGCGTTGACTACATTTCCTATGGAATCTTTTCCGGTCAGCATGGGCAGCGCTTTCCCGAAATTGGTCACCGCATCCCCGATATTGGGGAAAATCCCGTTCCCGGTCATTAACCGGAAGGCATCAGCAAAAACCGGAGGGGTTTTACTGAGAATTTTCTCCACATTCCTGCCGAAAGAAGGGGTCAGGAAGAGGGCTTTCTGGGATCCTGTGCTTTGCAGGAACCCGAAATTATTTGTTTCAGACTGTGCGTTGCGTAGAATTTCCAGCGGATGGGCTATTCGCAGCAGTCTTCCCGTTTCCGAAGAGGGAGGAACCACTTTCAACGGATCCCAGATCCCTTCCCGGATCAGCGGAACCGGGCTGGTTTCAGGCAGCGGGGTAACATCACCGGTCCCTGTGTTGTGCATGACCACACTCCAGCTCCCATCTTTGGGGAGAAGGATATTTCCGCGGACCGCAGCAACAAATACCGGATTTCCGGTTTTATTTACCGAGATGTTCATGTCGTATCCGCTGACACGCATCTGCATTTTGCTTTTGTTGATGTCCACGATGCAATCGAGGTTTCCACCGATCTTACCACCCTGAAGTTTAAGCAGGTTGGTGAACTGATCCGGAGTCAGCGGTATTCCCTGTGGTGCCAGTTGCACATATCCCATCACTTTGGTGGATACCACCCTTTTATTGACGTGCCCCTGTACCACATTCTCCACTTCCACATCAGCATCAAACCAGACTCCCCGGCACCGGGCGCTGACGTCCAGCGGTTCATCTTTATCCCAGATTTTCTCCCTTCCTTCCGGATCGATATAGGTGCTTCCCTTGTAAATGGTGGCTGTATCATGAAATTCGGCCAGATTTCCGTCTTCCCTGATATTTCTCACATTGAACAATCCCCTGACCACTCCGGGATGGATCTCAAACGGTGTTTTTACCTCTTTTATCGTTCCCTTAATGATGGAATAGCGGAAATCAAAAACACCGTCGCTTTCTGCTTTCCAGCCGCTGTCGACCCTGTAGACATACCCGCTGGCTACGCGGAAAAGGGTAATGGTGCGCACCACCCTGATCCCCCAGGGATACAACACACTTTTAACCTGGATCACTTCATGGGAGGTACGTCCCATGATCACATCGAATCTGCTCTGGCTGGTTTCCGCGAACTGGGCGGAAGGACTCAGCCAGTTGCTGAAGATGCTGGCCCCGTACCCGCTGAAATCGATCCGTTCCAGCGGGACTCCCCGGCTGTTTTCGAATAAATCCGAAATACTCAGCGGATAAGAAAAGAAATTGTAGTTGAAAATGGCCGCAACGCTGTCGCCCAGGGTACTGGTTCCGGTGGGCAAACCGGCTAAGTTGTTGATATTGTTCAGCTGAATGGTGAATCCGGGGAACATGTTGCTGTCGTTCAGCCGCGGATCTACCGGATCGATCTTTCCATAATTTCCGGCGATTAACCTGATCTGGACACCCCCCTGGAGATCAGTCCTGAATTTGGGCTGTTTATTCTGAATATCCGGTTTTACTGTTTCCTCTGTCAGCCGGCTGACCTGTGCAATGGCTTTGATCCCGAAAGGCAGGGTGAATTGGGCAAAAGTCTTGTTGTCAGGTTTGTTTTTATATTCATTGACCAGAAATTCGATCAGCGGCAGCGGGGCCAGGGGTACCAGTGCCTGGCTGTTGTTGACAATCCGGGAAGGTCCGCCATCATTGGGATAATAGTTCACACCGAAAGGTGGATCACCCGCTATTCCGGACCCGGGCGGCGACAGGTTGATCACCGGTTCCCAGGCTACCTGCGGCAGGGTAAAAGCCCTTACATTGGATCCCTGCGATTTCACATCCAATCCCTCAATGATCAGTGGAACGGATTGTCCGGCCCCGGCAGTTGCATTCGTGGTAACCGCCACAGCTGTAGTAACCATGGACAATTTCCTTCCTCCGAAAAGTCCGAAGCTTATCCCGAACAAACTGGCATTGGTACTGACATCCAGCAGAGAAAACAGGTCATTCCCTACCCTTCCGAATTTCTCTTCCCAGGCTTTTTCGTAATCCGGTTTCACTACCTCTGCCCGGACGACAATCTCCTCCGATTCATTGTAAAAACCGCTGGTATAATTGTTCGGGGCATTCTGTCCGAAGTAGAAGGAAACTTCCACTCCCTCTTTTTCCGGAGAAATCGCTTTAAAGGAAACCAGGCAGCTTAACCGCAGGATGACCGTGAGTCTGACCGCTTCGGCATGCGTAACCGTATTTCCTGTCAGACGTTTGAGGATCTGTAGGTTGGCCGCGTAGGGGTCAGGTAATGTGGGGATATAATGATAGAGTCCGAAAACCAGCCAGAGTTTTCCATCCGTAACTTTTTTCAGCAGTGGATCAAGCATTCCGAAGAGCAGACAACCATTGACCGGAGTAACGGTCAGCAGGGCATTTTCAAGAGCTATGGCTGCCGGAGTGACCTTGGGTATTTTTTCATCCGGAAGTTTATTGTCCCACAAAATATTGTCATCATACAGAAAAATCAGCCTGAATGTTTCGGTAACACCGATCATCAGGAAGCTGTTTTTAGACTGAACGGCAAAGGGTTCCCCGTTGACTTTGACAGGACGGTCAATCCTGAAGTCGGCATTGCACCCTGTATACACCACTTCGGTCCCTGCGGCCACCGAGAAATAGAGGTAAAGCGCTGCGGGCAGGAAATCGAGTTCCACCGTGCAACCGTTGGGATTCAGGTCATCTTTCCACAATTCGAAAGTCTGCCGGGCACCGGTTCCTTCGGAAGTAAAATCAAGGATGCCCAGCAGGCCCGGTTCGCCCAGTACCCACGGAGACTGAAGGTTCAGCGCACGGTTTTCCAATCCTGACCATTTGGTGGACAATCCTTTTCCGCAGTGCAGGATAAGGGATCCGTTCCCACCCGCTTCCAGGGGATTCAACACATCCAGCGCTGCCGTTGCCAGTCCCCAGAAGGCATTTTTGACCGGAGCCGGACCTTCCGTCTTCTGGAACGGAGAGAGGCACTGCTGAACTTCAAAAGTATTCTGAACAGATTCCAGAGTGATAAGAATTTTATGCTGACCAGGTACATATACAGTGTCCTGCAGGTTTTTCCATTGCAGCACATATTCCTTTCCGAAGACTTTCCAGCCGGCATCTTTGATGTCAGTGAAAGAATGGCTGAAGCCCGTAAAAGAAAAGGAGAATTTCGCCGGGAATCTGAGTTTCTGATCCCGGGCATCTGCCCCATAATTCCCGGATCCCGGGGCATCTGCCGGCAGGTTGTCTTCCAAATCAAGCTGAACCTTCACCTTTGCTGCCGGTTTGATGGTATAATTTTCACCCGCGACTAACGGAGCCACCGGGAAGGTGATGCTTCCACCCTTAACTTTCAGTCCGCAGTACTGGTTGGCAGGGGCAGTGGGATTCAATATCCTGGCGTTGATCCATACCGAACCTGCCGCTATGGTATAGGATACCCCCAATGGACGGACTGGACCCGGTCTTACCGGTGGCCGGAGGGTGGGAATGATCCGTGTAAAAAGCAGCAGTGGATTGGGTTCCCCTTCCATATAGATCCGGACCGGTTTTTCCAGGATCTTATACATATCGAACCATACCATTCGGCCATCCTTTTCCAGGTAAGGCCCGAAAGTCCGGGCCGCCTGGGCGCCGGCTGCCCATTCCGGGACACTGCCGGCCAGGAGGTCGCTTATGAGTGGTGTATCACGCCGGTAAAACCGGGTATTCCTGAATTCACGCCTTCCACTGACCGACTGTTTGACAATATTGCCGATGAGTGTTTTGCGTTGCTCAGGGATGGCGTTTTCCCCAAGAAAGTCGGTACGGGCGATGGAGAAATTTCTCCCCAGCACCGTTTTTTCATCCTGTTCCTGCAAGGAGTCGGCCATCATTTTCCGGAGTACACCGATTTGTTCCTCTTCTGCCTGGCTTCTGACCTGCAGGTGACCGGTCAGCGAGGAGAGCAGGGAAGAGAGTTTTGAACTATCCATAATGCTGCTGTTAAGGTTATTTCAATCGAAATGACTGGTTTGTAAAATCCTATACAATTTAGGATAATATTTTTAAATGATAAAATCATTTTGGAAATTTTTTAAACCTCACCCCCCTGCCCCCTTTTTATAATTGCCGGCCCCCAAGGATATTTGACCACAATTGCTAAATCTCTGAAAGTTCCTTAATTTTATACATCCGGAAATTAATCAAAATACGATCAATACATTACGATATGGGCAAACCCGAATTCATTCAGATGCTGGAAGCTGAACTTCAATGTGAGTTTAAGGAGGTCAGTTTATCACAGATAGAGGGATACACAATGGATGGTACTACTGAATTTGCTATTGATGACAATGGGAATCTTACAGGTTTGTGCATTAGCAATAAAAAATTAAATAAAATTCCAGGTCTGTTTCATTTAAGAAAGGAATTCGTAAAAAATTTAACGTCTCTTAATTTATCCGATAATCAACTAACGGATATTTCGTCACTGGCAGGCCTGACCAGCCTGACTGAGCTTTGGTTAGTCAGTAATCAACTTACAGATATTTCATCGGTAAAACGACTGGAAAAGCTTAGACTGCTGAATTTACAAAAGAATCCGATCGCCGTCTTACCTGAATGGATTTGTGATTTCCAGGGAATGGAGATCCGATGGAAGGAAGATAATTGGGAAAATGGATTTATAACATTTTTTGATAATCCGTTGATAAGTCCTGAGGTTGAAATTGTCAGGCAAGGTAAAAAGGCCATTAAAGAGTGGTTTGTACAATACAAAAAGGGAAAGCCCAGGTATAATTTTGAGGTAAAACTGATGCTGATCGGAGAAGGAGGCACAGGAAAAACATCCCTGTTGCGAAAACTGATGGATAAAAATGCTTCCTTACCGGCAGAAGCGGATACTACTCCGGGGGTTGATATCCGGAAATGGGAATTTGGATTCAATAAAAAACTCTTTGAACATCTTCTGGATCTGGAACAGGAAAATCTATTGGTTAATATCTGGGATTTCGGCGGGCAAAAAATCTACCACGGTACGCACCAGATCTTTTTCGGGGAAAACAACTTTTATATCCTGGTGGAAGAGACCCGGGAGCATAAAACCGATTTCAGTTACTGGCTGAACACCCTGGAGCAGCTGGCCGGTGATAAAACCAATCTCCAAATCGTGATCAACCAGAAGTTCGGACATATTTTTAAATTTGATTATGATGGTTATAAATCCCGTTTTGGCTTTATTCAACCCGTAACTGAAATTGATCTGAGCCGGAATGATGAAGTGATCATCAAGCTGCAGGAGGCGATCCGTTACCAGCTTCAAAACCTGCACAATGTCGGTCTTACTGTCCCGGCATCGTACAGCAGGGTCAGGGAGGAACTTTTCAAAACAAAGGAGACTTTTATCAGTTTTGACAAATTCAGGGAGCTATGCAAAGTAAACGGACTGGAAACTCCGGAAAGCATAAAGGTGTTAAGCCGCTACCTTCACGGGATAGGGGCCATTACCCATTTTATCGACGATGAAGTGCTGCGGAACCGGGTGTTCCTGAATTCGGAGTGGCTGGTAAAAACAGTTTATAAGGTACTTGACGATGCCACTATGAAAGAAAGGAAAGGCAGGATAACCAGAATTGATGCGGAGCAGATCTGGTGCAGGGAAAATCTCGATTTTGAAGTGGATAACCTGGTCAGGCTGATGGAGAATTTCGGGCTGATGTACCCGGTAAAAGGAAAGGATGAGCTGGTCATACCGGCCCATTTGCCTACTGAAAGGCCCTATTCTGTCTGGGCCCATGAAAAGCCTGGAGAAATGCTGATTTTCAGGTATGAATTCGGAAAATATATGCCTGAAGGATTGATGTCGCACCTGATTGTTTCCATGCATTTGTATATTGAGAACCAGAAGAATGTTTGGCACCGGGGATTGAACATCTGCCTGGGAAAGAGCTTTGGGGAGATCATTGAATCATACGGGGAGGTAAATACCTTCGAAATAAGGATTACAGGAGCACAGAAAAGGGAATTGCTGGCCATTGTCCGTTCCAGCTTTGCAGAAATCATGAAACCGTTTAAAAAACTGTATTACAATGAATTGATACCCTGTAACTGCAGTGAATGTTTAAAAAGTATTTCACCCCATTTTTACATTTATGAAAACCTGTTGAAACGATTGGAAAAGAATGTTCAAAACGTACAATGTGAAAGAAGTTACCAGGAAGTTCCTGTGAAAAATCTGGTAGAAGGAGTGATCCTGGAAAAGGAACAGGAGAATGTTTTGATAGAAATAGAAAAATATAAGAAATCAACAACTAATAACAAACCAATGGGAACTAAAGAAAAAATTGAAGAGATGCTGAGCCTGGGAAAACTCTCAAAAGCCATCGATTTATTGATGGAAGTATCACAAGATGAAGAAAACCGTCAGTCTCTTGTGGTGATAAAAAGTGAATATAATGTCAATGAGAAAGCTAACATTAATGGAATAATCACTTCTGAAGATTACGGACGAAAAAAGAGCCAATTAACTTACAGATTATTGCAGGTTATAAATAATGTTCAATTCGATGATGAAATTTCAGGAGAAAACAGTACAATTATTCATGGAAACGGAAATATAGTAATTTCGGGTCCAAAAGGCTCAACCATTTCCATCGGGAAAAATAAAACCAGTATACCTGTGCAGAAAATCCTTTTCCTGGCAGCCGATCCGAATGACCAGGATAATTTGCAAATCACCAGGGAGTACAGAGCCATAGATGAACAGCTGCAAAAAGGGCAAAAGCGGGATTTGTTCGAACTTCTTCCTCCGAAACTGGCGGTTACGGTAGAAGATCTGATCCAGTCGATGAACCGGAAGCCGGAGATCGTGCATTTTGCCGGGCACGGGG
>Ga0105102_10000336_pt1 | contig 13629 bp, 13 predicted proteins | sample PPLLaktember2015_FD_87032 | JGI IMG/M metagenome (GOLD analysis project Ga0105102, IMG submission 87032) | Freshwater sediment microbial communities from Prairie Pothole Lake near Jamestown, North Dakota, USA - PPLs Lake P7 Core (6) Depth... | ecosystem: Environmental > Aquatic > Freshwater >...
AAATATGATGGCACACTAATTGTGGTTTCTCACGACAGGGATTTTCTCGACGGACTGGTATCGAAGGTGTATGAATTCAGACATAACCGCATCAGGGAACATCTCGGAGGGATATATGATTTCCTCAGGAAAAAGAAGCTGGCAAACCTTAAGGATATCGAAAGAAAGGACCGGCCTGCCGGGGGAACAACAAAAGGAGACAGTACATCCTCAAAACAGAAATATCTGGAAAGGAAAGACTTTGAAAGAAACCTGAGAAAGCTGCGCCGCAGACTTGAGGAATCTGAAAAGGAGATAGAAAGAATGGAAAAGGAACTATCATCACTCGACAATGAATTGCACCTTGCAGCCAGCTCGCCCGAAAGCGCCGGAATCTACATGCGTTACCAGGAACTGAAGAAGAATCTTGATGAGGAGATGCACCGATGGACAGAATTTTCACACGACGTGGACGAGTATCTCAAAAACAATGAATGAAGATGGAACTCAGGGAATTTAACAAGGACTACCGGATACATGTCTACGAATCAGGGCCCGACGGGAAACTCACCCTTTCGTCCCTGTTCGACTTCTTTCAGGATATAGCCTCCGAACATGCCATTGCACTTGGCTATGGAAGGGATGAACTAATGAAAAACAACAATTACTGGGTTCTTTCAAGGATGTACTCAGTTATTGAAAAATGGCCCTCTTTGGGGGGGAAAATAAGCATCAGGACATGGCCAAGGGGAACCGAAAAGCTTTTTGCACTGAGAGATTTCATTGCAACGGCGGAAGACGGAAGCATTATTGCCAGGGCAACATCCTCATGGCTCATTATCGACTATTCCACAAAACGGATACAGAGACCCGACAGCAACCTGAACAGACTTAACTTTGTTCCCGCCAGTGAAGCAGCCCTCAGCAGAAATGCTTCCAGGATAGGGACTCCCTCTTCCGAAGCGAAGCTTAACCGCGAATTCAGTGTAAGAATAAGCGATCTGGATGTTAACTTGCATGCAAACAATGCCAGGTACCTTGAATGGGTGACCGATTGTTACGACCTTGATTTCATATTAAATTATGCTCCTATATCGGCCGAAATAAACTATCTTGCCGAATCGCACTTCAACGATCCTGTAGCCATTATGATCGCAGGACCGGAAGAGAATGAGAAGGTTTCTGATCATTCCATCGTGCGGACAAATGATAACACGGAACTGTGCAGGGTAAGGATAAAATGGAGCGCAAAACAGGCTTAAACCCTTTTAAGAAATAGATATGAGACGGATATTTTCAGCAAGCACCATGGCGATTCTGATATTCGCCGCACTGGTCAGCGGGATAATCACCTCGTGCAGCACTACCCAGAGAGTCACCGTCGACACAAAGGATCTGTCGTACCTCTACAATCCCACCAAAAGCTCAATAAAGCCCAGCATAAGTGTTTTCAACCAATCCGGAACATCTTCCGTGCTGTCTGTCAAATTCTTCGCACCTGACCTCTTCTTCTCGGAAGCCAACCCAAGAGGAGTACCTATGGCTCAGCTTCTTATAACGGTGAAGCTTTACAACACCACAAGCGGAAGAATACTGTCCGACACTGCCTATCTCGATGCCGACGTTGTAAAAGAGGACAACCGCCAGGAGTATGTATACAAGATCCCGCTGAGAGTTCAGCCGGCTTCGTCTTACGTGGCTGAGCTAAAGATACTCGACAAGATAAGGGCTGAAGTCATCCAGTCGTTCGTCAACTTTAACACCCAGTCGTATTACAACCGTTACAATTACATCGCGAGAGGCCATTTCGCCAAAAATGAGCTTCACAACCCTGTGATAAGTGAAAATGAGTACGTCAACCTTCTCTATCCGTCTTTGCCGGCGGATTCACTTTTTGTTTACTTTTATCAGCCTCTTAAGGTGGTACCATATCCGCCCTCGATTCTTCTCCCTGAAAGGCTTATCGATTACCCTCCCGATACGGTTATAGCCATGCCCTACTCCTCTGAACTGCCTTTAATGTTCCCGGAAGAGGGGGCTTATTTCTGCACGGTTGACCGTGAATCACAGGAAGGATATACTTTTTTCAACTTCGGAAAGACATTTCCCGGAATGACAACTCCCGAGGTGATGATAGAACCTCTTGCCTACCTTGCTTCAGATGAAGAGATGTCCGCTCTGCGCTCCGCATCAAAGCCCAAGGTCGCCCTAGATGAATTCTGGATTAAATGCGGAGGCAATATCGACAAGTCGAGAGAGCTTATCAGGATATACTATACACGGGTCCTGTATTCAAACTACTATTTCACATCGTTCAAGGAAGGATGGAGGACAGAAAGAGGTATGATTTACATTATGTACGGTCCCCCTGACAAAGTATATAAAAGCAACGAGGGAGAAAGCTGGGGCTACCGGAGGCCTGTCCTGAGGTCAATGTGGGGAGGCCGGTTCAGGCTCAGGGAAGATTATCTGTGGTTCAACTTCAGGGCAAGAAACAATAATTTTTCGGAAAACGACTTCTACCTGGCCCGGAGCGAAACCCTTGTAACCCATTGGGACAAAGCTGTTGCCGCCTGGAGAAAAGGCCTTGTCTTCCGCCTCGACAATCCTGAAGATCTATGATAACAACGCAAAAGGAATCCGACTACATCTTTGGCCTGCACGCGGTACTTGAAGCCCTGAAAGCCGGAAAGCAGATAGACCGTCTTCTTGTAAGACAGGGATTACAGGGCTCTCTCTATCATGAACTCATGACCGAGGTGAGAAAATACGGGATACCCTATCAGACTGTACCTGCTGAAAGACTGGACCTTGTTACCCGGAAAAATCATCAGGGTGTTATAGCTTGGATCTCCCTTATAGAATTCCAGTCGGTCGAAAATCTTCTCCCGGCTATCTTCGAAAAAGGGGAAGAACCACTTATTATTGTTCTCGACGGAGTAACGGATGTCAGAAATTTCGGAGCCATAGTAAGAAGCGCCGAATGCCTGGGAGCTCATGCGATAGTAATACCCGAAAAGGGATCGGCAAGAATAAATGCCGATGCAATCAAGACATCGGCAGGAGCACTCCATTCATTTCCGGTTTGCAGGGTTAAGGCCATAACCCGCACCATTGAATTCCTGAAAGAATCAGGATTGAAGATAATAGCCGCAAGTGAAAAGAGAGGAACCTTAGCTTCGGATTTAAGCCTGACAGGTCCTGCAGCTTTAATAATGGGATCGGAAGACAAAGGAGTGGGACCAGAATTACTTTCAATGGCCGATCATCATGTCATGATTCCCATGACAGGGAAAATAGCTTCGCTTAATGTCTCGGTTGCTTCCGGGATACTGATATATGAGATTATAAGGCAACGTCAGGCCTGATCAGCCTATTATCCCAAGTATCCTCTGATCAAGTTTTTCCTGGTCGGCTGCAAAGGATGCAAGACCGGCAAGAGTAAGAAGCGTATCGGGAGCTATCTTTCCTTCCCTGATCTTGTCGCTCCACACAGAATATACAGGTATCTTTCCTCCTTCGGAGATCAATTCCTTTTCCTGCTTCGAAAGAACAGGGAACATATCGGCACAACCTTCTTCATGGGCGATATGAATGAGTTCCTTTCCCGAGGAAGGTAGATTTGCAGACAGCCTCTCCGCGAGGTTAAGCACATTATCGTCAACTTCCCAGAATTTTCCGATACCTGCTTCTGCAGCAGAAGGATAAACTACAGCATCATAGTTCTCATGAGTTCTGGAACTGAAATTGCCTCCCAGCTTATTTTTTCCTTCCATCGCAACTTTCGGGGGAATTGTGAACACATCCGTTCCGGCAAGAAGTTCGAGCTGGTTGTGGTGCCTTATGCTCGCTGCAATCTGCCTGGTCTGCCACTCGTTAAGCGCCGAGATACCTGTAACCCAGTTCTGCGAAGAGATGGTAGCTTTCTCACCAGCACCCGATCCGTCACCCAGCTTGTTATCCATCATGAAAGCTCCTATCCTGCCAAGGAAGACATTGACATAATCCGGTTTGGCAACCCTTGTTATAAGAACATTCTGCCGTGCGCTGAAACCAAGGGTGAAGTTAATCCTCACACCTGCCTCTTTAAGACGCCTTGCTCCGATAAGACCCTCAGCAGTAAGAGGCACCTTAACAATAAAATGGTCGGGACAGATCTCGTGAAACCTCTTCCCATAATACTCGATAGCCTTTATGTCGTGGGCTGTATCGGTATGAAGCTCAACGCTTATATATCCTCCGAACTTTTCAGCCAGTCTGAGACCGTGCCGCGCATTGAGGATAAAGGCTATTTCCTTTACCTTTTCTTCAAGCGGAAGACCATTAAGAATGTGTTTGGCCTCGGAAACAAAGATATCATAGATACCTTTCTGTATTTCGTTGTTAAGCAAGGTGTTATTCGTAGTGAGAGCGCTCATTTCCGACGACCAGACAGCTTCAGCTTCCTCTATGTCGCCGGTATCGAGCCATAACTCCGTTCCGGCTGCACTAAGTGATTCCCAGAAGGGATCCTTTCTGCCGTTAACATGCTTTTCGCTAAGGTTTTTCCAGACGAAATCGCTTATTCTTGTATTCAGATCGGCCATGATATGTTTTTTTTGATATTAACAATCGGAATGCACCTTTGTTTCAATACTGCGAAAGTATCACAAACAATCAGTATTTCAGCTTCTTTTCACGCGGTTGATTCATGTCCTCCCAACCGAAACCTGACCCTGGATCGAGGTTTCTTCCATCCATATTACAAACGCTTCACGTAAAGTCAGGTGAATGATCCGGAGCAAAATTAGTTAAAATCTTTACCTTGTTGATGAATATTTTTAGCTTTACGAAAATAAATCACTACAGAGGAATGATAAGAAAAGCAATATTCCCGGCATTGATCTTCTGCTCAATCACACTAAGCGGCCAGACAGATTTCGACAAGTATTTTACCAACAAGGTTCTGAGGTTCGATTTCATGTTTGCGGGCGACAGCAGGAAGACAACGGTTTATCCCGCGGGAATGAAGGAGGAAGCCTTCTTTGCAGGGTCGCGTACAAACCTCATTGATCCTTTTGACTATGGCAATTTCAAATATGAACTTTTTGATTCTGAAGAAAACAAACTGATATATTCAAGAGGATTCTGCACACTATACCAGGAATGGCAGACGACAGGAGAAGCAAAGGAAATGGAAAGGAGTTTCTATGAAGTTGCCACAATGCCGTTTCCGAAAAGCAAGGTCAGATTCGTAATAAGCATCCGTGGCCGGGACGGCCTTTTCAGCAAATTGTATGAGACAATGATCGACCCTGCCGATTTCTACATAAGGAAGGAAAAACCTTCTGAGACAGCCGTTACACGGATATACGGTTCGGGCGATCCGTCAAAAAGCGTCGATATAGCTTTCGTTGCCGAAGGATATACCCGGGATGAAATGTCGCGGTTCAGGGAGGATGTAAAAAGGCTGGCTGATGCACTTTTCGCCGAAGCTCCTTTCGGAGAATACCGGGAAAAGTTCAATATATGGGCTGTGGAAGCCCCATCAGCAGAATCAGGGACGGATGTTCCGGGCGAGAAAATTTACCAGAACACCGTTCTTAATTCAAGCTTTTACACCTTTGGTACCGACCGCTATCTTACCACGCAGGATATTAAATCGGTGAACGACTACGCCGCTTCAGCTCCACATGACAACATTGTTGTTCTCATAAACAGCGACCGGTACGGAGGGGGAGGCGTTTACAACTACTACAGCGGAACAACGGCCGGTCATCCTCTTTCGGAAAAGGTCTTCATCCATGAATTCGGTCACGGGTTTGCCGGACTTGCCGACGAATACTATTCTTCGGAAGTGGCATACGAGGAATTCTATCCAAAGGATACGGAACCATGGGAACCAAACATAACCACAATGGTCAACTTCGGGAAAAAGTGGAAGCACATGATCGCAGAGGGGACACCTGTTCCCACTCCCGCCACGGAGAAATATGATGGGGTCACAGGGTTGTTTGAAGGTGGCGGCTATTCGGAAAAAGGTATTTTCAGGCCAGAAATTGACTGCCGCATGAAAAGCAACGGATCTAAGGGTTATTGCTCTGTTTGCCGCGAAGCAGTGAGAAGAATGATCGAGTATTATATCAAATAAGCATTGAGGCAAAGGGCGGGTCGGGAGAAGCAAAAGACAATCACGAAAAAAAACCCACTCCCCGTGATCCGGGAAGCGGGTTAACAGGCAATCTACAACCGGTGTTTTATTTCGCTTTCTTTTCGATGAGGTAAAAGGCCACAAGGGCAAGACCTCCGAAGATGAAGATCATTGAGAAATAGCCTGCCACAGCCGAGGGAAACGCGTTTATTGATTCTAGGATAGCGCCTGCAATTATTCCCAGGCCGACACCTATCATAAGCATCCCTGTCTTCAGGGCAAAGCCGCTCCATTTAATTCCGGCTCCGGCTGTTTTTCCGGTATTGAAAAGGCTTGCATCAGCCCCTTTCTCAATAAGAGCCATACGTTCCCTGTTACGAGTCGTGTAGAATACATACATTATCCCGAAGAACATGGCGAAGAAAGAAATAAAACCAATCAGTGTTTCCATTTTTTCATGTATTAATTATCAGTACTTGTTTTGCACTTTAGACACAGTAAGGGTGTCACAGGTTACAGTATCATGATTTTATTTTTAAAAGAATTTTCTATCAATAGAAAAGAATGATGGACAGAGACGTTTTATGACGTATTATAAGGGTGCCGGATTGCAGGAAAATGTTTCAGTATTAGAATTTTTATTGTAATACAATAAATATATATTGTATGACAATAAGTATTTTACCCTATTCAATAACAATTTTATATGTTAACGGAAGGAGATATTTAATTTAACGTCAGTGCTTATGAGGCCGGTAATTACAGCCAGCGGCCGGAAAAAATTGATCTATGGATGAATCTGACCATCAGCGACAATTAATTATAGTCCCCGGGAGCCTTGATAATCGCAGTGATAAGTCCGGCAGTAACGTTGAAGACTTAATTATTTTAAGGAATTATCTGGTTTTACACGAAACCAGGCTGTAACTTTGTGCGTCAAAGGGTCTGAATGGGCACGAAAAGCGACAGATACTACATTGAGCAGGTTCTTGGCGGCAGCATGAATGCCTTTTCTCATCTTGTGGATATTCACAAGGACAAGGCATTTAATCTTGCCTTCAGAATATGCGGGAACCGCGAGGAGGCAGAGGAAATTGCCCAGGATTCTTTCATGAAAGCTTACAGGTCGCTAAAGGATTTCAGGATGAAAAGCAGCTTTGCCACCTGGCTCTACAGGATCGTTTATAATACTGCAGTTTCGCTTGTCAGGAGCAGAAAGAAAAACATTCTGTCGCTCGAGGAATTTCCGGCCGATGCCGTCGACTTCATGTCGATGGGAAAAAATGAGGAGGAATCGGTGCTTGAATACAGGAATTCTTTGGTTAATTTTGCTCTTCAGAATATTCCTGAAGAGGACAGGGGGCTGATAACGCTGTTTTACTACGAGGAGCTAGATGCCGTGGAAATATCGAGGATCACAGGCATCAGCAGGAACAACATAAAGGTAAGGCTCTTCAGGGCAAGGCAGAAGATGGCCGGTATAATAAGAAAAGCTGAAATGAAAAATATTTATTCAAATGACCAGGCAGGAATTAAATGATGATGAACTTCTGAGGGATTTCCTCAACACCGGAATGACCGAGAAAGCGCCGGAGGGGTTTACCACAAAAACCATGACGAGGATCCGTATTGAATCGGGGCTGGCCAGGGAGAGATTCCCTTCAGGAAAGAAAATTCCACTGATTTCTGTAGTTATCATGGCATTACTTACAGCCGCGGCGATACTTGTTCCGGCGGGTGAGACGGCAGGTTTCGGCTCATCGCTCCTGGATAAGGCAAAAGAGCCGTTGTCAGCCATTCCCAGCATAAGCGATTTTCCATTACCGGCTATCAGTTTGCCTGAATGGATACCTTATGCAGTGGCAGGAATATTGATTTTTGGGGTTTTTGATTTTGCCCTTTCAAGGATATTTCACAGGGAATAACGCACCGGACATCAGGGTGTGAATAGTTTACATATTCATTACCCTGGAATTAAGTCCCTTTGCGTTGAGCGACCTGCTCATGGCCTGAAGCACTTCCTTTATACCAAGCTTTATCTCGCAGCTTCCCCTGAGATGCACGATCATGGCACACTGTTCAGCCTGAATGGCATCATGGCCGCAAACCTCGACGAGCGATTTTATAACGTGATCAAAGGTATTAACCTCATCATTGTAGAGCACAAGTGAATGCTTTACTCCCCCGCTTTTTAACCTGTCGTCTCTGTGTAGAGTTTTTTCCTTCATTTCTGCTTTTCAAATAATTGCTTTGCCGTTTCAACGGGTATCTCCATGCTACCTGCAAATGCCGTCACCTTTGCTTCCCTGAAACCGTTCCGGTTCAGAAGTCCGGCATATTCGGAAGCCGACTCAAAAGTAATAAATTTCCCTATGAGAAACACAAAAGTGCCATCTTCCTTCTCAATAATCTCAAAGCCCCTGTTTCCGGCCACCTTTCTGTAACTCTCTGTTTCAGAATCACCCGGAGGGACAGGCGAGCGCAACAGCTCAACTCTGAAGACAAGTGTGGCAGCCTCCTTTCCGGTTGGTTTCTGAGCTTCCACAACAGTCACAAGCGGCCGTGCACCCCACTCTTTCTCAAGAAGTGCCGCTCTTTCTGCCGAAACCGCTTTCCCGTCCATGACGGCAGTGACAAAAGCGTCGCGGAATCCCATCTGCTTCACCCTGTTGAGCGAGGCGGCAGCATCGCCCATCCTTCGGAACATTCCGGCAAAATATCTTTTTGCAGCGCTGCCCGCGATGGAGAAACCTGCGACAGGCGACAATCCTTTAAAAAATGTTATGTCGGGTGTTTTGCTGAAAACCCCGAGCTGGATACGGTAAATCAGCCCTGAAGGCAGTTCGGGATCAAATGAGATCCTGATATTCCTGCTCCTGACAGGATCTGTCTCGATACTGAAAACCGAGAAAATGCCTGTTTGCTTACCAGAGGGTTCAGACGGGGCTGTTGCAGCAGCAGCCTTTTCATCTGCATTATCTGCTGCGGCTCCGGCAAGCTTAGCATCGGCAAGTTTCTGATACTCGGCTGACCTTGCCTGCATCTCGGTTGCTCTCTCCTTCTCGGCCTTTTGCTGACCGGACGGGATATTACCTATTTCCCTTTTCGATTTCGCGGCAAGGGCATCAAGCGAATCAGCTTTCACCTGGTAATCCATCGCCTGAGTAAGAACCTTGTCAACCTCTTCCGGCGCCTCTTCCTTAACCGGAACAGGTTTCACAGCAGGTTCAGGAATCACCTTACGTTCAGCTGCCGCAATACCTCCATGCAGCCCTGATGGCTCCCTGAGTTTTCCCCTTCCTTCATTGCATTCCCTTATGTACTCGGGAATCTCCATATCCCTTGCTTTCTTCTTTCCTGCCTTCGACTCGTAAGCCCTGTACGACTCTATCGCCTCTGCAAACCTTCCTGCCAGTTGCTGCGACCGTCCAAGATAGAACCAGGCATCGTCCGGTACGTTCTTGATGTCGAGCGATCCGTTCAAAGCATCCTGAAGATGTATCTGTGCCTGCCCGGGATCGCGGTTCATCCTGACCAGGCTGACACCGGCATAGTATCTGTAGAGAGGATCTTTCGAAAAGTTGTCGAGCAATATCTCGAATTCACTGTATGCCTTTTCATAATCACCCTTCGAGAATGCATCCATAGCTGCCTGACGCGAAGGTTTTTTCCTCGCCTCCTGGGCCCGGACCTCATCAGGTGCGGTCTGAAACAGGACAATGATCAGAACCTGCAGGATATAATAAATTTTACTGATTTTCATTCCATCATAATATTTGCAATAATCCAAAGGTCAGCACTTTCCTGTAAAGATGCAAGCATGTGCGCGATATTTACCTATGTTGATAATAAATATTGCCAATTAATAACAAAACAGTTCAAACTTCGTAAATTTACCCCTAATAACAAAATTACCACACTATGGCAGAGCTGAAAGAGGGCATGAAAGCTCCATATTTTGAAGGCAAGGATCAGGAAGGCAGGCTTGTCAGACTGACCGACTTTTCAGGAAAGAAACTGGTTCTCTATTTCTATCCCAAGGACAACACTCCCGGTTGTACCGCTGAGGCCTGCAACCTCAGGGACAACCACAAGGAACTTATTGACAGGGGATTTGCAGTTGTTGGCGTGAGCATGGACAGTGAGAAATCGCACAAATCATTCGCGGAAAAATATTCGCTGCCTTTTCCTCTTATTGCCGATACTGAAAGGAAAATTCTCGAAGATTACGGTGTTTACATGGAGAAGAAAATGTATGGAAAAAGTTTTCTGGGTATTGTAAGAAGTACTTTTCTGATTGACGAGAAAGGTATTATTGAGAAAATAATCTCGAAAGTGGATACAAAGAATCATTCGGAGCAGATATTCAAATTATATCAATAATAACACCAGTAATATGAGCATTGAAAGAAAAGAGATCAACAAGGAGAAACTTAAGGCACTTGAGGTCACAATAGGCAAGATAGAGAAGGATTTCGGAAAAGGGACAATAATGAAACTGGGTGACCATGCCATAGAGAATATCCAGGTCATTCCAACCGGTTCCATCAGCCTCGATGCAGCGCTGGGTATCGGAGGCTTTCCAAGGGGACGCGTCATCGAGATTTACGGACCTGAAGCATCAGGTAAGACAACCCTGGCCATTCACGCTATTGCAGAAGCACAGAAGAACGGAGGCATTGCCGCAATCATTGATGCCGAGCACACCTTCGACAGGAACTATGCAGAAAAACTGGGAGTTGATGTCGAAAACCTTCTGATCTCCCAGCCTGATAACGGTGAACAGGCCCTTGAAATAACCGACAACCTCATACGTTCAGGCGCTCTCGACATAATAGTGATCGACTCCGTAGCGGCCCTAACCCCAAAAGCCGAGATAGAGGGTGAAATGGGAGATTCCAAGATGGGTCTGCAGGCGAGGCTAATGTCGCAGGCTCTCCGGAAGCTTACGGCTAATATCAGCAAGACAAACACCTCGTGCGTTTTCATTAACCAGCTCCGTGAAAAGATCGGTGTGATGTTCGGCAACCCGGAAACTACAACCGGAGGTAATGCCCTGAAATTCTATGCTTCGGTAAGGATCGACATCAGAAGGACCAACCAGCTCAAGGATGGAGAAGAGATAATAGGAAACCGCACAAGGGTCAAAATCGTTAAGAACAAGCTGGCCCCTCCGTTTAAAAAAGCCGACTTCGATATCCTTTATGGAGAAGGAATATCCCAGCTCGGAGAGATAGTTGACCTCGGCGTCGATTTCGATATAATAAAGAAGAGCGGATCGTGGTTCAGCTATGGAGAAACAAAACTCGGACAGGGACGCGACGCCGTCAAACAGATCATCAGGGATAATCCCGAACTTTATGATGAACTGAAAATGAAAATCTCTGAAGCACTCAGAAAATAATAATAAAATAACCGGTCAGAAATGAAATTCAATCTTTATCCGAGGATAATATTTTTTGTTATTGTCCTCTCTCTGATATCCTGCAGGCAGAATAAGGATACATTAAGTGAATCACCCCGTGAAGAGATCCCGGCTATCAACACCTCCCTTACGGAAGAAGAAAAAGAAGGAGGAGTGATGACTCCGGAAATAATGTGGAAATTCGGAAGGATGGGATCAATCTCCCTCTCGCCCGATGGATCCACGGTGCTCTACACAGTTACCAGCTATGATCTTCAGACCGAGACAAGGATAACCAACATTTACAGTGTTCCATCGGGAGGAGGAGAATCTGTAAGGCTTACTGACGACGGTGGATCATCGCCTCAATGGATCGGGGACGGAACAGGTATAGCATATGTCAGCGGAGGTGAACTGATGACAATGAATGCCGACGGGTCGGATAAGAAAAAGGTTGAAGGGATATCTGATTTTGAGATATTCAGCATCTCTCCCGATGCGAAAAGGATACTTTTTACGCGCAGGGTTAAACTCGATCAGACTGCAAATGAAAAGCACGGGCTTCCGGAGGCCAGGGTCAGGATAATCAGCGACCTAATGTACCGCCACTGGAACGCATGGAGCGATTATTCATACAGCCATATCTTCACTGCCGGCTTTAATGGCTCGAAAGTGAGCGGAGAAAAGGATATAATGAAGGATCAGAAGTTTGAATCGCCCACGGCGCCTTACTATGACGAAAGTGAGATAGCCTGGGGCCCCGACGGGAAATATATTGCCTACACATCCAAGAGACTGAGGGGAATCGATGATGCAAGAAGCACGAATTCGGATATCTTTCTTTATGAAGTCTCTTCAGGAAAGGAGATTAATATAAGCGAAGGTAACACGGGTTACGACAGATGTCCCGTATTCTCGCCTGATGGTTCCAAAATAGCTTTCCAGAGTATGGAGCGCAATGGATATGAAGCCGACCTCGACCGTCTTTTTGTTTATGATATTGCCAAAAATAGCCGTTCGTGGGTTACTAAAGGATGGCAGTTTGATGTTGCAAACCTTTCATGGGCGGATAATTCAACAGTCTTTTTCACCTGCTCTCACCTGGGAACAACCCAGATTTTTAAAACCGACCTGGCTTCAGGTGAAGTTGTAAAGGTTACGGAAGGAATTCACAATATGGGACCTATCAGCCTGAGGTCCGGAGTGCTCGTCTCGGGACTTACTTCCATATCGATGGCTACCGAATTGTCGAAGGTTGATATTTCAAGCGGAGAAATAAACCAGATAAGCTCTGTTAACAGTCATATCTACGAATCCGTGAAGATGGGCATGGTTGAAGAAAGATATATTAAAACGAAGGATAACATGGATCTTCAGATGTGGCTTGTCTTCCCTCCAGATTTTGATCCAACGAAAAAATATCCCGCGCTTCTTTTCTGCAACGGAGGCCCGCAGTCGACACTCGACCAGTTCTGGTCGTACAGGTGGAACCTTCAGATGATGGCTGCAAAAGGATACATAGTTATAGCTCCAAACCGAAGGGGAGTGGCTGGTTTTGGTCAGGCATGGAAGGAACAGATATCCGGAGACTACGGAGGAGCCAACATTCAGGATTATCTTGATGCAACGGATGCAATGGCTGCCGAACCCTTTGTAGACAGGAACAGAATGGGTGCAGTGGGTGCAAGCTACGGAGGCTTTTCGGTATTCTACCTGGCAGGCGTCCACGGAGGACGTTTCAATGCTTTCATTTCACACTGCGGCATGTTCAACTTCACTAGCTGGTACGGAAGCACTGAGGAGCTTTGGTTCCCCAACAAGGATATCGAAGGACCTTACTGGAACAATCCAAAAAGCTACAGCTTTTCACCCCACCTGAGGGTTGCGGAATGGGATACGCCCATTCTTATAATTGTCGGAGCCAACGATTTCAGGATACCCTATACACAAAGCCTTGAAGCATTCCAGGCTGCACAGCTCAACAACATTCCAAGCCGGCTCCTTTTTTTCGAGGACGAGACACATTTTGTCCTTAGACCACAGAATGCCGTTATCTGGCAGAGGGAGTTCTTCGAATGGCTCGACACCTACCTGCAATAGACTGACAGGAAGTAGC
>Ga0105102_10000337_pt1 | contig 13620 bp, 17 predicted proteins | sample PPLLaktember2015_FD_87032 | JGI IMG/M metagenome (GOLD analysis project Ga0105102, IMG submission 87032) | Freshwater sediment microbial communities from Prairie Pothole Lake near Jamestown, North Dakota, USA - PPLs Lake P7 Core (6) Depth... | ecosystem: Environmental > Aquatic > Freshwater >...
CGTGAATATCCTGCGGTTCAATACGTCTAACCGTTGTATCTCCACCTGGAACCTGAATACTAATAGAAGGTATTTCGTCAAATATAGGACGACCCTCTTTTAGCGACTTCTCTTCGTTCTCGTTGTAAGCATAGAAAAACTGCACGTTCATGCCAGCATAGCGCTTTTTCTGCTGCTGCTGTCCTGACATTATGCTCCCCCAGTCTACTTGTGCCATTGTCTAATCTCCATAAATAGGCGTTAGTGCCCACCTATTTATAGCATTACCCTTCAATAACGACCAACGTATTGATAGAACTACCACTTGTTTGATAGGCCGTTATAGCTCCAGCCGGTACAAACCCCGCCTCAAACCGTAATATGTTAAGCCCTGCTGTGCTTTTTAGAACAAAGCATTTATTTGTAGAGGTTGGGGTTATTCCTGTTAAGGTCTGACCCTCAAGCCCTATAGCTATGTCAGCAGCAGAATTGTTTTGAATAAGTAGAAACTTACGAAAGCCATCAGCGGTGGCAATCGTTGTGCTAGTAGCCGTAGCGATTGTTGGGGTAGAGGTTACTGTATTACCGGCTAAACATGTCATAAATCACCTAATAAAGCGGGGGGATTGCTCCCCCCTAATAATTATGTAGCTTTAGTAAACTTTAGGTAAAAGAAAGACGTTCCGTTTGATACCACTACAAAACAGTTAGTATCAGCATCAGCATCTTTAACAATACCCACAAAACCCGTTCCTACAGTAGCAGGAGCGCCAAACGAAGTTGTTAGCTCTGCTGCTGTTGGGGTTGTGTCGTTTACGTTATTTACTGCTTGCTTAGTACGAACACCGGCAGCGGTAGCATCTACTACAGCAGGTTGAACCCCGTCGCATATCTGCACTGCGTGCTCAGGTGGCATACCAAGACCAATAAGATTTGAAACTGTTGGCATAAATCCTCACAATTAGGGGGCTATTTCTAGCCCCCATTAGGTTAGTTTACCTTCAAGTGTCCTACAGAGAACAACTCTACGGCAGCTGCGCCTGTGTTGGTTGTGAGTCCTACAACGTAAGAAATCTTAGTTGTAGAAGCATCATCAGCTACACCAGCAGTTGCAGTTGTAAACAAGTTAGCCTTAGCAACATATGAAGCCGCTAGCTTTCCACGAATACCCTTGCCCGATCCGCCACCGTTTAGCCCACCAACCCATACCCAAAGATACTCATCATCGGCAGCAGCTACTTGAGCCACACCAATTAAAAGTCCCTGTGAACCTGCGTTAGTAGTTGTTAGCATAGCAGCCTGACCGTCAGCCTCGATTTTCACGAAACCGTACTGGTCAATAGCTCCGCTAGCCTGAACAAAGACAAACTCACCTTCTACAAGCGATCCTACAGTCATTACCGGTACTGGCAACGGAAGAGTATCTACTGTAAAAGTCTTCTTATAATTAACACCAAATGATCCTACCTGTGACATATTCCAATCCTCCTAATTAAGCGTAAATTACACCCTGGAGAGCCGGAGCTGAACAGCAGAGGTTTCCTTCAACGATAATTACGGTGAAGAAAGCATCCTGGTCAATCGGACGGTCCATAGTTGGCGTTAGTGGCTTAAAGTCAGCTCCACGAACCATATCGAAAGTCCAATACTTAGTATTGAGCAATCGGCACGAATTCGACTCAAGAACTGACGATCCGTATCCACCATCGAACACGAAATCGCATCCGTCATAGCTAAGAACACGGAATCCAGCTACAGCCTTCTTTGTAGGAAGCTGAATACGCTGAATTGCAGTTAGTGAGCTATGAAGGTGCTTCCATGCTGTACGATCCATGAGACCAAGGTCCGGTGCCTCAGAGCCACGAGTTAAGCGGCTGATAACATCGGTAATGTTCTCCTGAACGTTTGCAGCTGAAAGAGTTACGTTTGTTGCGTAGTTTCTAGCCCAAAGGTTAGCAGTACGATCAATTCCACCGTAAGTACCAGAAGACGGAGAAGTTGAAACGGCTTTCTTAACACCGTCAAACTCTAGTCCACCAGCTCCAGTTCCATCGCCACGAAGGGAGGTAGAAACTGTATTCTTTAGGCGCTCGATAGCAGCTTCCATCTTAGCCTCAGCTAGATCAAGCAAAGCAGCCTCATCACGATTCGCACGCTTCTCGCGTCCGTTCATCGCTACAGGCTCATAGCACTGCTTAATCTGGAAACGGAAAGCTGTAAGGTCATCGATCGAGGACAGGTCAAAAGCCTGATATCCCTGATAGAATCCACCTACTGCTGCATCGTTGTACATTACTGGCTTACGGAGCTCATAGCCGCCGCCAATCTTCTTGATTCTTCCCTTCTCGTCCAGAGTTGAGGTAAGCGGGTTGTGGTGAAGCACCAAGTCCGCTATCTCTTCTGACTGATCCCAGAGGGTTGATACAATTGCCTCTTCTAAATTAGCCATTTTAGTTATCCCTTAAAGTTTATGGGATAACCGTATGGCTATTCTCCTATGAATCGCCTCCGCAGGTTATCCCCTATTGATTTTGATTGTACCCTGGGAGTGCCGCTACCAGCGGAGCCAGATATTGATTTGGCAGCTTGTTTCGCCTTTTGAGCTACTGCTTGCTGCTGCTGTATTGCCGGCTTTGCGGTCATTTTTTGAACGAGACCGGAGAAAGTCGGATTGCCGTTAACCACATAATTGTATGCAGTCTCTAGTACTTGCTCAGGGGAGGAATACCGCCCTGTAGCATTAAGAGCCTGAACAACTGGAGCCATTTCAGCCTCTAATTGAGAAGCTGTTTCTGGATCCCTGAATAACGGCTTGTTATTCATAAATGAGTTTACTACCTGTTGGTTGTAGTACTCAAGTGCCTTTTTTTCGTTCTCCGACTGAATAGACTGAAATCGTTCTTCAGCTATGCGCTCTGCATCTTCCCTAGTTAGGTATTGCGGCTGCTGAAACTCTTGCGGTTGGTAATTGCTTAAGTCCTGCGGTTTAATTCCGTAAGAGTTTAGCCAATCAAGGGCCGTCTCTACTGGGTTGGCTTGCATAGCCTTGTCCCATGCAACGGCTCGCCTGGTAACATCAGCTATGGAAATACCGTCTCTAGCGTATTCGTCCTCGTACTGCTTGATTGTCTCGTATAGCCCAGAGGTTTGACGTTTTAATTGTTCAACCTCCTGCATTTTTCGGCTATAGTCAGATCGCGTCTCGTAAGCCCTACGGTTTAAATAGGATTGTAAAACATGAGCATTGGCAGGAGTCGGGTTAAGAAAAGCGTCCTTTTCGATAGCGTTCATGTCAGCGGGGGGAGCCAATGGTATAGGCGCTGGCTGTGCAGTTTCTTGAGAAACTACGGCGGTATGATCGCTAGAGCTATCTGCTTCACTTGCTTCGGTATTACCGTCCTCCTCTTTGCCGCCGCTTTTGAATTGCTGTTTTAGGGACTGCCTAATCGATAAACTAGCCGGTTCACGCTCTACGGTAAGCTCTGTATCTGTAGGGTTTAAGGTTTCGTTATCTTCCATTTCTATACCTATCTATTATTTTGTTGCTTAACTCTTTGGCCATACTACGAGTGGATGCGCCTGACTCATGGTCAGGGATGTACCCCCTATCGTAGGAATCGCCAACCTCAATAGCTCCAGCAGCCTTATAGGCCGCCCGTAGCTTTGATTTACTGGTATAGACTTCTTTAGGATTTAGCGGATTACGAGTCGGTTCCATTTCGTCTTGGATAAACAAGTCACGAGCATTGGACTGTACTCTACGTTCTACTTGCTCTATTGGAACTACTTTCTGTTTAACGGAACACCACTGGAACAGTTTGTATTTTGTCATAGGTCTATTTTTGCTAACCACATTAAAGCTTTCAATCGCTTTATACGGTTATTTCGTTTGCGGGTAAACTCCTCAGCTTTATGTTCTGCCTCTTGTAGCTGTAAGAACGCTTGCATTTCCATCTGTCTTGCCGCTTCTACTGCTACGGCATGGCGGGTCATTACTTCCTGCTGTAAGTCCTTTATAGCCTGAATCGCACGTTTTTGCTCATCAATTCTTTCAGATATTTGAGATTCTAGTTGCGCCGCTTGTAACGACGCCTCTTCCATCTTTAGCTTAATCTCAGCCTTACGCAGTGCTTTCTGCTCTTTTATTTCAGCTAATATTGCAGCTACTACCCCAGGCGAATCTGCTGGAACATTGGTTGCGTCAATAGCGTTTAGCTCTTCTACGGTATCTGCTCCGTATATAGCTTCGTAGATTAGCTTCTTCCAGTTGCGTAACTCTCTGGACTTTTGCTCTACTTGTGGCCGCTTTTGCCTAGCTTTTAATAGCTGTGCCGCAATCTCTTCTTCTTCTTTAGACTCTGACCGTTTGCGCTTATACCTGGTAAGAATATCAGAGGTATCAATAACACTAGAAACGGATGTAACAGTAGGTAGGAATATCTGAGCGGTAGAACCAAGCAGGTTAAGCGTTATAGTTTGAACGCCGCCAACCTGTGTAACGGTAGGCAGGAATATCTGTGCGGTCGACTCTAGTCGGTTTAGCGTAATGGTTTGAACGCCACCGCCCTGAACTACTGTAGGTAAAAAGATTTGAGCAGTAGACTCTACCCTATCTAGGGTTATGGTCTGAGTAGCAGATTGAGTTTGTAGGAGCGTTAAAAAGCTCATGCGTCATTTCCTTCGCCCCCAGGCGGATAAACCGGTTCATCCCCATTGTGTACTGGTATTTGGTTATCAGGATCAAAAACTATTTCGTCATATAGAAAGGGAGCAAAATAGGGAGAAACTCCATCCCAAACAATTTTAGCAACACACTTTTGTTGATAAAAAACTGCGTAGTACGGCACGTTAATAATACTCCACTACAATTACCAAGCCATTACCGCCTAATCCGCCAGTTCCGCTATTTGCGCTACCACCGTTAGTTGCAGCGCCACCACCACCACCACCAGCTCCAGCGTTGCCACCATTTCCACCAGCTCCACCGCCTATAGTAAATGTATTATTTCCGCCTCCGCCTCCAGAACCAGAAGTTCCGACTCCAATAGTTAGCAAAGGGGTAACATTATTATAACCAATAAGCTGTAATGCAACGTTATCGCTTCCGTTATTGCCAGCGCCGCCGTTAGCGGTTCCTCCTGCTACGGTAGCACTCAAAGTATTATTAATCTGATACGCTCGTCCACCAGCTCCGCCAGCAATGCTTGTTCCCGCAGCATTTATTATGCCACCAGCCCCGCCGCCGCCAACATTACTTTCACGCATTGAGTTTTGCGTTCCTGCTACGGAAGTTGTAGTTGTGCAGTTTCCTCCTACTGTTCCAGCGCTAGAAGGATAAATAGGTGGAGTACAGGTTGTAATTAAAGCTCCTGCGCCACCAGTAGTTGCTCCCTGCAAACCACCAGGGCCGCCACTCCCACCAGATGCAATAACTTGACTTCCAAACGAGGACGCCGTTCCGGCTCCTCCAGGATTCCCGTTTGTGCTATCAACTGTTATTGCGGCACCACCAGTTCCACCTGCGCCTACAGTAATGCTAACGGAACTGGCCAAGTCTTCAGCGTCAATAAAACGAACTGCAATAGCGCCACCGCCACCGCCGCCACCACCAGCACGAACTCCACCAGAAGCTCCACGACGACCACTACCACCGCCGCCACCGCCACCAACACAAATTACTTGCACTCGTTTAAGACCAGCTTGTTTAGTCCAAGTATCGGAAGCGGTATACTCATAAATTATACGTTGGCCACCACCAGGCAGCCTGGTTAGTGTACCTGTAGAACTCATATTGTAATCGCCTCAGCAGGTATAGTTATCTGCGTATTGCTTGTATCTACTCGCCTAACATCAATCTGATTAGCGTTAGTTATTCCAACTACAAGCCTAGAAGAGCCGCTAAGAATCGTCATAGCGTTACCAGTTGCGCCTCTGCGGTACTCAATAGCAACGGAAGATGTATTGACTATATCTAGTGAATTGCACGTCTGAGAACTAAACGCAGTATAGTTTGTCCCTGTAGCTGCCGTTGTTACGCTCATTATAGTAACGCTATTAGCGTTTGGTACCGAAGCTGGCATCGGCAACGTTGAGCTAACGTCCGATCCGTCATTTACAGAATCGGCGCGAGCAACTTTCATGCGCTGATACAGTATGCCGCCAATATCATCGGCTGCAATTGTTGCCCCTGTTCCTGGCGTATATCCTACGTTATCGGCCATAAATCTCCTTTAAAGTGCAAAGATTCCAGAAGCGTTAAACTGAACATCAATGTTGTTACCATTTGGCGTAACAGGTAATCCGCTTGCTGCTACATCAAGATACATAATTAGCGGGGATGTAGCTGCTGAGCCTGTATCTTTGTAAATGATAAGAGCCTCTACGGATGCGCCAGTAACAGAAGTAAAAGTTACATCCGCCGCATCAAACACGCCGTTGGTTATAGTCTTTGACGCTAATGTTGCAGCGGTTCCAATTACAGCGGATGAAGCTGCTGAAAAGAACTCATCAGTTGAGCTATAGGTGTAAACGCCAGTATCTATCAAAGCTATTTTGATAGTATCACTAGGCAAATTGATTAAAGCAGATCCAAACTTTTCCTTACCTTTAGGATAGAGTGCGTTTGCCATTATTCTAATTCAATCCCGCTAGGGTTGCCTTCTTCGTCTAAAGTTATTCGTTGTACCTTTACTTCTGGTTGCTCTGTTATTTCAATCGCTGTTGGATTGCCGTTATCATCAGTAATTATCTTGCCTGACTTCTTGCGGCCTGTCATACCACCCATGCTCATTAGCCTTGGGGTATTAACCTGCTCCATCCGTAGTCTAACCTGCTCTAACGCTTGTTCAGAAGCAAGTCTGCGCTCTTCCATTAGCTTCTCTGATTCAGATAACTTAATCCGCATGTTCTCAAGCTCAAGGCGCTGTATCTCAAGGATATGCGACATCTGCTGAGTTTCTTGCTTAATAAGATTCTTATCTGCTTCAGTTTGAGCCAACGACTGAACTTTAAGCATATCAACCTGAACGGCTTGTCCTTTGATTTGGACTTCCTGTTGGTCAATAGCAAGGCGTTGCTGATCCATGTACTCTTTAAACTGCTGCTCTTGTACTCGAAGCTGCGATTCAAGTTGGTCACGCTGCATTTTGAGTTGTTGATCCTGGTATGCAAGCTGATTCTTAACAGCTTTGTCTTGCATCTCCATCTGAGCGGCTTGAAGCCTAGCTTGCGACTCAACCTGTGCAATCTGCATACGGCCTTGGATCTCAAGTGTCTTAGGATCTGGAGGTGGCGGCTGTTTGGCTGCCTCTTCTTTAGCTTTGGAAATTTGCTCAATCTCTTTAAGTGCCTTGCTAAACAACCCGTCAATTTCCTTACCGCCTTTAAAGCGCTTAATAAAGTTTTGGAATAAAGACAAGCTAAACTGAGCTAGTGGCGGGTATTGCTCTACTAGGCCACGCATCTGGTCAAAGAATCCACCAGCGGCCTGAATAAGCATAGAGCCTTCCTGCTGCTGCTGTTGCTGATCGATAGCTACCATAGAGTCGGAAGCTATTTCGATACGGTAATTACGCTTGGTGTTATCCCTAAATATCTCTAAGATCTGTTGCTTCATCTCATCGATAAGCTGTAGCGGGTCCGGTGCTGGCGGTGCCATAGGTGGCATTGGTGCCATTCCTTCTTCCATTGGCATACCTTCCGGTCCTGGCATTGGCTCAGGAGCTGGAGGAGGTGGCGGGATAAATATTGTAGGCTCGATTAAAGCGTCTGCATCTGCTGTTTCAAATATGCGTTCTGGATCGAACTGCTCTGCAATAATTGTGCCAAGATGCATAATGGCATCAGAGATAAACTTGCAGAACATGTTCTGGCGCACGATTAGGCCAAGGGAGGACCAAGCGCTTTCAAGTCTATTAGCTGTGGCGGACTTGTACTGCTCAGATGTACCACGCAATAAGTCTGATACCTTTAGTGTTTCGTATAGTTGCTGCAAAGCTGATTGCCGGTTCTGCTGTAGCGTATTAAGTACGTTTACAAACTGCTCAACTGGCAAGAATTCCATGCCGCCCTGTAGCCCGCCACGCCCCTTGTTAGCGGTCCAGCCGGTGACGCCGATACCTTTTAGATCATCTTGAAATAGCTGCTCAAGGTAATCACCCATAGCAGCATCATAAAGGAAGTTAGGCCGTACTGCCTGAGTTAGCGCATGAATACGAGTAGTAAGACGCTCAACCTCAAGGATTTGGTCTTTAACATGAGAGTAATCAGATACTGGGATTACACTGTTAGGGTCTTGGGTTTGTCTAATAACAGAACAAGGGTAAAAGCCCTCAAACTTAATAGGCGGCTCTGTCTCTTCGATTAGAACATCTTCGTAATTGGTCTGAATCCAGTAAACCTTATTAGTGGCTTCGCACCAGATTTCCCAGATTTCAGCTTTACCCTCAAACTTCTCGTCCTGTCGGCTAGCCTCTTTCTTGCTAGTTTCTGGAACACTATCGTAATTTAATTTATCCGCTTTTTCTTCGCCAAATAAAGCCGTTGCCTCGTCCCTATCCAAGAAGGCACGTTTTGCTTGCCATTCGACTTCGGATTCGTTTCTTGCGTCTGAGCAACGGTAGTCTGAGAATTGGACAACTTCAAGAACCGCTTTCTCACTGACTTTTTGCTCCACTTCAACGGAAGCGATAAGAATACCATTAGATGCTTCAGTAAACCCTTCAGTATCTCCTTCATACGGTGTCCCATCTCCTTGAATTAGAGCGCCGCTAGGGTCACGAATTACAGCAATTTCCTGAAATACTTTTTCAAACTTTGGAGCGTACCTAGCCCATAATACAGCCTGGCCGGTTAGTAAGAACTGCAAAGCTGCGTTATAGCCCACCTTATCAAAGCTAAAGTGGCAATCCATCGAATATTGGGTATTACGCTCAAGGATAACACTCCCAAGCTCATAAGGTTGCCCCCCTGCACGTTTACGCAGGTTTACTTCAGCCTTGGGGGTTGAGCTGTAGTAAGCAGGTAGCAAAGTATTTACACAATACCACCATACGTTTAAACGACGGGGAGCATCTTTTAGAGTTTCTATCTCTTTAATGCCATTAAATACTTTAATGGACTCATCGGCTGATTTAATGAACTTTTCGTAGCGTCTATCGGCTTGAGTAATTTGAGACTTCCACCAGCCGGAGGAGTATTTCTTAGCTAAGGGCCGAATAGTTTTATTTTTCATATTTGAGCGCGCTTATTCCTAGCCCTGACTTTAGAGATATAACTTTGTAGTTTAATCATGCCCCTGTTTAATACTTGTTCTGGCTCTTCCCACTTAGAATCAATTAAACGTGTCTTGCAAAGGTATCTTAAAGCATCGACGCCGTGGTCATTACCCTTGCTGTCTAGATCCTCTGCTTTTTGTTTGTCTATTGACATAGATGGTAAAGTTTCTAGCAAGTATGGGCAAGTGGCAAAGAAGTATAGAAGCGGTGGGTTAGATGTCAATCTCTGCCGTATCTGTGACCAACCTGAGATACGGTCATTATCAGCTTGTCTAAACGATGGATGCTTATATTTAGAAAACACAGTATTGAACTGGTCGTTAATTGTAGGACCCCCCTGATTATTAAAGATGCTAGGGTCAGCAGCACAGATAGGCGTCTCTCCTACTGATAATGCTGCGATTCGTTCGGCCTGAGTGACGTTATCAACTCCTTTGCCCCATAGTTCTCGATATATGATAATTGACCCTTTAGGATATGGTACTTCCTTACCATCGTCAGTACGTCCACTACTAACAGCACCCCAGACAGCAGCAAAAGGAGAGTGATAGCCCCAATCATAACCCATATAACGGGGCCAATGCTTAGGTACGTTGAAAGGAGAAATGATATGTTTAGAGCTAAACTCAGGAAAGTAACTTCCTTCATGGATTTCAAAGTCTCCTTCTAGCCAAGCTCGCACAAGCTCAGGGCTTCCTACCATGTGCAAGCGGTTAATATAATCAGGGTCACGAGCTAACAAAATTTGGTTGTCCGTTACCCTACTTGGAATATAGATATAGTCGAAACTAGCTCCGTTGGGTAAGTCTTTTTTAAGGAGCTTCATCCCTTTAGGTGCTGGCTTGATAAATAGCGCCTTTAGCCAGGAGTGACCTATACCACCAGGGTTAAAGGTTAGGATGATTTGACCGCCGCCCTTGCCTCGTAGTGCTCCGAATAGCTTCCAGATAGGGGAAGGGTCAGCATAGTTTCCCGCCTCTTCTATAGCGCAATCTGAGTTCTTGTTGATGAGGCCGCAATCTGATATATAATGATTAGCTTCTTCAACCGTTAAATCAGTAACTAATTGAGCGCCAACGTATGTCATTACCATCTTTCCAAAAACAACATCCTCAGCGAGACAAAACGCCTTGCCGCTATAAGGATGCACCCACCACTCTGAGTGCTCAGGGTTATGTTTTTGAATGGTGTCCGACCCATCCCCGTTCAATATATGGGACAATTCAGCAGCACCGTCTTGTAATGGAAGTTTACCTTGGCCGTTTTCTACAGCCTGGGGAGAATGTTCATCACATAAACCACGACAAGACTGACAATCGCATTGAGAATTTGCAGTTATTTGCTTCTTGGTCGGAACATTTAAAGGAGCATCACAAAGCGTGGAGAGCGAACCCAGAACTGGTTGAAAAAGTGCGTCAAGCTGCTCAAAACCCTGCCATATCTTTTGCTTCATTAGGCATGAGTCCGACAACTGTTCGCAAGATTTGCCAGGAGCATGACATTCAGTGGAAACGGCGTGGGAACAACGTGCGAGCTTACGAGCTAACCGAACAGTCGGTGCGTGAAGCGTTACAGGGACGGACAACGAATCAAGCTGCTGCGTATTTAGGGTGTCATCCAATGACTCTATATAATAAGTTTTCTTATCTTCTTTCCAAGAGAACCAAGCCTGGTGCTTTAGACCCTTATATGCGGGAAATATACGATCTACGTTACAAGCAGATAGTGCCCATTGCAGAGATTGCTGGTCGATATGGCGTTTCTGAGACGTGTGTTGCAAGGAGTTTGCAGAGATGGAAGAAACTCCGTGTGCCGTCAAAACAGGGTGCCAAATGGGATTTTTCTGCGCCCCCACCACGTTGCCGTCCTGGTCCAAAACCTGGCTCTCGACGCAAGGGGCTAAGTAAGGCGTAGTAAGATTTTTTACTTTTCGTGGCCCTAATAAGGTTGCCACCATATCGCCTATTTGAATAGCTTCTATCGGCTTAAATGACCCGTCTGCCATTCTGATACGAGTGCCAACAGCTACGCATAAATTTTGACCCTGGTATTTCTCAGCATCAGCATCATTGGCTAAGGGTCTAAAACGTAGGCGACCACCACCTAAGAAGGTAAATTGCTTTTTCTGGTCCTGGTAATGCGCTTTAAGCGGGAGATATATCTGTTTGGCACGTTCAATAAGGTCATCAGCTTGAGGAAGTTCTTTGCGAAAAAAGATAGCATTAAAGTCCTGGCCTAACTGTTCTTGCTTAATTGCAAACTTACCTAATACGCCGTCGGTTTTGCCTCCACCTCGCGCACCACCAAAGCCAATAAGCGTAATAGGGCAGTGAATTAGCGCCTCTTGAGCGCCAGGCTGAGGTGCCCATACTACATTTACGTCTAAGGCTTCGGTCATTTGCGGTAGGTTACAGTATCTTCGTCATAAATCCTATTAACTTCGCATTTAGGATTCTGACATACAAAATACTCGCCTGAAAGACCAGCAAAGAAACTAACGTAAGGCGTATCTTCCCCCACCTTTTCTAAGGTTAAAACCTCACACTTAGGGCAACGCATTACTTGTCTATCGTTTTCTTTGAAGCTGTGCTCGATCCCCATACCTTATCGTATTCCTCTTCTGTAATTTTGTGGTCTATTAATCGAAAACCTCGTCCGCACCATTTTTTAGTACAAACCACGATAACATTATCAGTAACTATACTTCCTGGCTCTAGACAATTTGGGCATAAGTAATAACTAATCTTCTGATTCTTGGGTGAGATACCTTTGAACAAACTCTTCTTTGGACATCGGCTTGGCACTAACCACACTCCTAATCTCGCCTGTAATCTCCAGGGTCTGCTGCTCTGACCAACCAAGTTTAGTCTTTAATAGGTGTAGTAGGATAGGAGTATTTCCATTCATAGCTTCAGCTATAGCCACCGTAGCTAACCCCTTTTGCATCTGACTTTGCCCCTCTAGGAACTCATCAGAATAATACTTGTCTAGAAGGTAAGTACTAATCCTAGCAGCTAAAGCAGTAGAGCTTTTAGATAGCCCTAAACGCCCCATATCCCGTATCTGCAAAGCTAACTGCTCATCCCTTTGATGGTCTCTAGTTTGGGGTATCTCCCGCATTACAGGAGGCAGTACCTCTATTTCAGGATTTTTTAAAATTGGGTCAGCCTCTATAACTTCACCCTGTTTTAAATCGTTTTCATCCATAAATTTTATCCCCTAACTATTACCAACTATACAAGAAATTGAAATAGTTCAAAACACCCCATTGACCTTTGTTTTGACTTAACCCCCTAATACCCCCACCCCCCAGTCGAATGGAGAGATCTATTCTATCCAGTACGCACCAGCGTAAAGCCCCCCTCGCCCCCTAAGGGGTATCACACTAACACAACATAACCGTAATACTAGCTATTAAACTAGCACAATGTTTGAGCATACATAGCGGAATTTTATATGGGAGGTTAGGTATAGACTTAACCGGTACCCTACTCATTTTCGAATTCGTTACGTTTTTGGAATTTATAGCCTAGCATTCCAGCTTAAGAGCCTGAATTTACTACCTAAAACCTGAAACCATACCTAAATATAGAATTGACCGATAAGTATTGTTATATGTCACTATTTATTTAACTATGCGATATCGTTAAGTAATTGCATGAACTCATCATTAGTCATACCACTAGCTTGGTACAGTACGAGTACTTCTAGTGGATGGTACAGTTGCTTGGTACGCTCACGATACCGTAGTGACGCTACATTAATACCCAACATATCAGCAAAGGGCTTGCGAGTTAGCTTAAGATACTTACGCACTGCAAGGTAGAGATTACCTCGTGATGTCGGCAAAGCATGGCGATACCCTTCGAGTATTTTAGCTGGTGCCGGATTGTATCTCGATCGTTTTGGTGAATGACGCACAATGTTCCACACAAGATAAGAGTACTCGCTAACTCGCTACACTTGCAAGCCTAGCTCTACTCAAAAATATTTATCACCTATTTGCATCTTATCTGTAGACAGAGTCATCCTAATAGTGTAGCTTAATACATATAGCAGATAACAATTACGTTATTTGCTAGTAAATGAGGAGATATATGAGATACGAGACAAAGCTAGAAAGAGCAGAAAGAATAGAAGATATTTTAGATGGTATCGTGTTTTACGGTAGCATGATTGTCGTAGGTCTGATGGTAGCTATCGTTATATTCGGTGGTCACGCAATTAATAACTAATAACTAAAGGGAAGAGATGAAAGTATTACATCAAAATATTTCAGCGTGGGGTGGTTATGGCTATAGGGCTGTAACTGATAACAAGACTGGGCAGGTTAAGCTACAAGAACGTTATAACGGTGGACGGTGGC